>Ga0310786_10011277_pt1 | contig 11158 bp, 9 predicted proteins | sample AusTroGonzalo_MG_FD_203881 | JGI IMG/M metagenome (GOLD analysis project Ga0310786, IMG submission 203881) | Bovine rumen microbial communities from tropical cattle in Woodstock, Queensland, Australia - Gonzalo_03 (v2) (version 2) | ecosystem: Host-associated > Mammals > Digestive system >...
CTTACAGAAATTCTGATACCTAATAGTGTGACGGAATTGGGAGAAAGAGCCTTTTATAATTGTACGGGACTCAAGTCTATTGTTTTATCTTCCAATATCAACACAATTAAGAATGGAACTTTTTATGGCTGTACCGCTTTGCAATCGGTTGTTATTCCAGATAATGTTGTTTTAATAGAAGAAGATGTTTTTTCTGATTGTACTGCTTTGCAATCGATTGTAACACAGAATGTTAATATAAAAATAGAATTAGGAGCATTTGATAATTGTAAAGCCCTTGAATTTTTACCAGGCAATTATCCGTATGTTAAATATTATAAATATAGAGGGAGGAATGAGTGTAAAATAGATAGAGCGGATTCTAATGCTATTCTTGATGGTTTAATCGAATGGATAGCCAATAGCAATAACTATAATAGATGGATGAATCAAAAGTATATGTGGCCTTTAAGAAATAATAGAGCTATAATTGGAGCATCAAGAGAACCAGAAACAGTTCGAAAATTCAGCTTTTATTCTTCATGTATCCAGCTTGCATCAGATGAAAACGCATTACGTAAATCTATAGCATCTATCCTAGAGTGGGGGGGAAATTCTGACAATGAAAATGAACTTAATGATTTTTGCAGCGCAGCAATTAAGCTTAATAATACAGAGAACAAAAACATATGCTTTGTTTTAGATCAGGGCATTCCTCCAAAAAATCGGTTTAATTCCAGCCGCTGGGAGCCGAATTGTGGAACCAAACAAAGCAGAGTGTCTTTTTGGACAAAAGTTCTTGCAGCATATAAACCTGGTTATTTTTTCATCTATGATTCCCGTGTTGCACTCGCCCTTTCCTTTATATCTATAAAAAGCAATTCCCCTTGTATATGGGCAATTCCCCAAGATGCAGGAGATATTCAAAATGAATATTTCATTCAAAATCTTGAGGACCACAAAAAGATATGTGAAGTTATCCAAAAGAATAGAGATGATTTCAAAGTTGGACAGGCTGATATTCCATTATGCTACCGCCTATATCTTGAACTTTTGAACAAATTGTCAGAGAATCAAGAAATAGTGTTGCAATATCGCAACCTAGATACTAGAATACGAGACTCTTATAGTATGCTTGGTTTTTCAGAAAAACAAGCGATTAAGGCCCACATGGAAAAAATGTTGTTCATGATGAAAGAAAGCATTTGGACAAAAACCTTGCAATAACAGATAAAGTGAAAGATTGAAACTAGTAGACAATCGGGAAAGGTTTGTATGATGAATAACCGGGAACTGTTCTGAAAAACAATTCCCGCAAAATGGATATGAAGCCCACGATGGCAAGAGGGGATGAACAGGCGCACGAACCTGTTCATTCTCTTTTTTTGCTTGTGCGACCGGACACGGAACGCGGCGCGGACAGAGAATCTCTGTGTCTCACTGTCTTATTCCTCTATGCAGATGGTATCAAGCGGGTCGGACTGCGATGCGAGACAGAAGGAGATGTCCTGGCGGTTGAGTTCGGCGAGGCGGGCTTCCGCCAGCGGCTTGAGGATTTCCGGGTCATTGCATTCCCCGCTGATGTGCGCGAGGATCAGATGTTTCGTGTTCGGGGCCAGAAGCTCTTCCAGGGCGATCATCGCCTGCGCATTGCCGAGATGGCCGAAGTTGCCGGCGATCCTCTGTTTCAGATCAAGTCTGCGTTTTGACATGCGCAGCATCTTCGTGTCGTAATTGGATTCCAGCACGAGCAGGTCGCACCCGTTGAGCCGGGCTTTCGCCAGTTCGGAGATGAAACCGAGGTCAGTGGCATACCCTATTTTATGCCCGGAAACAGTAAAAGCGAATCCCACGGCCGTCACGTCGTGCGAAACAGCGAACGGTTCAATGTGAACGCCGCAGAGATCGAAGTCGAAACCGGACTGGAACAACACCGTTTTTTCCGGCACGTGGATACCCTTGCTTTTGAGTTCCTGGATCGCTTCCGAGACGAGGTACGTCGGGATGCCGAGATGGTTGGCGAATGTAGCGCATCCGCATTTGTTCACGTGATCGCCGTGGGCATGCGTGATAATGATCGCCTGGATGGATGCCGGTTCGATGCCGACTCTTTTCATTCTTCTTTTTAATTCTACCCCGGAAAAGCCTTCGTCGAGGAGGATGTTGCCTTTGGGGCCGTGAACGACCGAGGCGTTGCCGCCGCTGCCGCTGCCGAGCATGGTGAAGCCGAATTTTGGAGACATGGTCTGGGATTCCTTTGGGGTTATAGATGGTTGTGGATGTTTCCGATGCAACAAAAATATAATCGGGTTTTGCGGTTTGTCAAGCACTTTTCCGTTATAAAAAACAAATTCTTTCGAGACGAATCAGCCGTCCCATAGCAGGGGTGAGGGCAAAAAACTTTTCTCCGCCGATAGAAAAAAGCAAAACTGCAAAAGTATCTTGTTTTGTGCTGGTAATGTAAGAAGAAGCGGATACTTTAAAACTTTTTTCGATTTTCTTCATTTTTCGACTTGACTTTTTTGTCGTTTTGAGTAAAATCCAGTGTATATATATAGGGGTGTTGTTTTGTTGTTAGAAAAACATGTTGACAAACGAGATGGTACAATTGCGCAGCTTGTTGATATTCAGTGTAATATAAATATAGTTCAGGTGTTAAACATCATTTTTCAATTATTTTTCTGATTTTGACTGACTTTTTGCGTCGTTTTTGTTATATTCGGAATAGAAGCCCAAAAAAACATCATTAGACAGATAGAACACATTTGTTTTTTCATTTAACACAACCAGGAGGTACCACCATGAAACACAAAACAGTAATCCAAACAGTAAAAGGGTCCGTCTTCGACACCAGTCGCGCCGAAGGAATCGCCGTCTTCATCCCGATGGGACTGGTCGGCATCCGCGCGGAAGCCGAAGTGTTCGTAAGCATGTTCGGCATAAGAACCCGCAGGCCGAAAGACATGATCGTCTGCTCTCTGCCTGAACCGCGATACGGCATCGCCAGACACCTTGTGTTTTTCGATAATATGGAAAGAGAAATCCTCACGATCGACGATATGCGCCAGCAGGTCAACGATACGCTCGACGTTTTCGCGGGCCTTGGAGCGAAGAGCGTCGCCATGAACGCCATTCGCAGCCGGACGCTTCCCGATGAAAAGACACGGTGCGAGCAGTATCAGAGAAAGTTCGTGGAGGACTATCTCGAAGCGAATCCCGGCATATTCGATACGGTCCATCTTGTGGATTTGCGCGGAGGATTCAATAAATAAACTCCCCACTTTTTTCCGCAGGCACAATGCGCCCGTGCCTGCGGGATCATCGGTATGACATATTATGTCGCATATTATGTCGTATATTATAGAGGGCTGTCATTCGATCAACAAACCGCGAACCAAGGAGGTATACGCCATGCAGAAATACGTCGAGCAGAACAATCACTGGAAAGAAGGAAAAGCACTCGGCTTCTTCCTCAACTTCATCAAGAACCACAAAGGGACCGTCAACGACAACGATACCTTTTTGCATGTGACGTCTCTCCGCACGCACGGACAGTGGATCGATCTGATCCGGAATGCCTTCTCGGAAGAAATGATCACGCGGATGGAACACAACCGCAGCGGATATGAACGTCTTGACTTCGATGATCCGCCCAAGGAAATGATCCGCACTGTCTGGTGCAATTCGTTTGCCCGCGATACGATCCGCGAAGTGCTGACCGGGATCGGAAAAGAAACCCTGAAACGATATCCCGTGAGAAAATACACATCGGAGCCTTTCGCGCAAAAAGCCAGGGAATTGAGGGAAACGCTGAAACTCTCTGCATTCGAACTCGACGTGCTTCTTGTGCTCGCATTCGTCCAGAACGATCTTCTCAATATTGCGGACGGACACAACCACCGCACCGATCTCACCGACAAACAGGTCTACGTCTCAAAATGCTTGGACTGCGATGTCTCCCTGGTCCGCGAAGCGCTGAACGACAAAAACAAACTCCGCCGCTACAACTGCATCGACGAAGACCTCGACTTCAGAAGTGAGCTCAACAGCTTCCTCAACGGAGTATCCAAAGAACCTTTGTCCAGCACGTTTTATACCCGTTGCCGGGATGAAGTCCTGCCGTGGGAGTTCTACGGAAGCCTGTCCGAGAAACATGGCGACATCCTGAAGAAGATCATTTCCTCCGCGAATCAAAACGCACCGACCAACATCCTGCTTTACGGCGCGCCCGGAACGGGGAAGACCAGCTTCGCCAAAACGCTTGCAAGCGAGCTGAAGCGCGACTGCTATATGATTCTGCAAAGCGTATGCGGAGGCAGAGGACCCGCGCGCAGCATCCCGGAATACCGGTTCGGCGCGTTGGAGATCTGTGCCGGACAGGTCGATCCCGCCGGTAGCGTCATCATCGTCGACGAGGCGGATGAAATGCTCCGGGGCAAAGACGATCTTTTCGCTTTTTTGAGCGGAGGCGGCAAATCGGCGGGCGACAAGGGGCTGCTCAACAGCGTGCTTGACACGGTTCGGGTCCCGACCATCTGGATCACCAACACTCCTGCGGGGGCGCTGGACGAATCCAGCCGTCGCCGTTTCGACTACTCCATCCGGTTCGAGCCGCTGAGCACCGCCCAGCGTCAGGCGATCTGGCGCAACAACGTCTCCAAGATGAAACTGGAGCATCTGGTCAGCGACGACATGCAGAAGAAGTTCTCCGCGGTCTACCCCGTGAGCGCGGGCGGGATTACTCTGACCCTGCAGAATCTCGCGAAACTCTCGCCGCACCCGGACGAAGTGGAATCAACGGTCGAAAAACTGATCGCGCCGCATTGTGAACTGCTCGGCATCGCCGTTTCCAAAAACGACGACAAGCTGCTCCCGGCAAAGGACTACAGCATCGAAGGGCTGAACATCAAGGGCAGCCTGTCGCTCGGACGCATCGTGGAAGCGATCCGGAACTTCCAAGAGGGAAGCGACGGCGCGATCGACCGTCCGCGCATGAACCTGCTTCTCTCCGGCGCTCCCGGCACGGGCAAGACCGAGTTCGTCAAGTACCTCGGCAGCGTGCTGAACACAAAAATCATCGTCAAAATGGGCAGCGATCTGCTCAATATGTTCGTCGGCGGCACGGAACATAATATCCGGTGTGCATTCGAGGAAGCAGAAAAGGAACACGCGATTCTTTTCCTCGATGAGATCGACGGCCTGGTCCAAAACCGGGAACGCTCCATGCGGAGCTGGGAGGTGACGCAGGTCAACGAACTTCTTCACCGTATGGAGAATTTCAACGGCGTGATGGTCGGAGCCACGAACTTCTCGGCCAACCTCGATTCCGCTATCCTGCGCCGTTTCACGTTCAAGCTGGAGTTCGACTACCTCGATGATGCGGGAAAGAAGCTTTTCTTCGAACGGATGTTCCGCTCGGCGCTTACTCCGGAAGAAGAACGTGAACTGGCGGCAATCCCCATGCTTGCACCCGGCGATTTCCGCACCGTCCGCCAGAGCTTCTTCTACCTCGGCAGTCAGGTCGGAAACCGCGACTATCTCGACGCGCTCGCCCGCGAAAGCGAGGTCAAGAACTCCAACAGATTCGCCCCGAAAACACCAATCGGATTTTAACCTGAAACAGAAGGAGACCAATATGAGAAAAAACAAATCATCCGCCGCCCGCCGCACGAATTCCATCCCTCTGTACATGAGCGAGATCATGAAGTATCCGCTGCTGACCGAAGAACAGGAAAAAAGCCTCGCGGAACAGATTCGCGGGGAAGACCGCGCGCTCCGCGAAAAGGCACGCGCCACGCTGATCAAATCGAATTTGCGGCTGGTCGTGAAGATCGCCCATGATTTCCTTGGGCAGGGTCTTCAGTTCTCCGATCTGATCTCCGAGGGCAATCTCGGACTGATGCAGGCCGTCGACAAGTTCGATCCGTCCAGGGAGACCAGATTCAGCACCTATGCCTCTTTCTGGATCAAGCAGTTCATGCGCCGGGCAGTGTCCGGCCAGTCCGGCGCGATCCGTGTGCCGGTTCAAGCCGTCGTCTGGATCGGCAAACTCAAAAAGGCCACGGCCAAACTGACGGACAAGCTCGGGCGCACTCCTACGGACAAGGAACTGGCCAGAGAGCTTTCCATCCAGGAACGCACGGTTGCCGACATTCGTCTGTCCGGCATCTCGACAACCTCGATCCATGCCCCCCTCGCACTAGGGGAAGACAGCACGTTCGAGGACGTCATTTCCGACAGCAGGTCCGCGATGCCGGATGAGCTCCTGAACAGCAAGGAATCCGTCCGGTATCTCGTTTCTCTTCTGGATGAACTGGACCCGCGCGAACGCAAGGTCATCCGCCTGAGATACGGGCTTGACGGCAATCGTCCTAGAACCCTGGATGAAATCAGCATGCTGCTCAATCGTTCGCGCGAACGCGTCCGCCAGATCCAGAAGCTGGCATTGGACAAACTCCGGTCGAACCTTTCCGATGAATTCGGTCTGGCTTCATAATAAAGTTTTTGCTTCCGGTCAGGCTATCCGCGCAGCAAGCTACGCGGTATTACGCCCGACCGTACACGGCTCTAAACGAGCCGGACGCAAAAACATTCTCTATGCAGACTCGCCGCAAGCAGCGGGGTATCGAACCCGCGGGATGAATGAAGTCGCCCCGAAAACTCCAACCGGATTTTAACGTCAACCACAAACAGAAAGGCGCCACCATGAAAAAACTCCTCATCCTCCTCATTTCGATCGCATCCGCGGCTCCGGGATTCGCTCAGGGCGTCATCGGCTTTCACAACCCGGTCCCGCCGGGAAGCATGTACAGGCAAAGCAAACCCATCCTAAGAACAGAACTCCCGCCGTCCTATTCTGCGAATAGAGGTTCATCGCCTTCCTCCGGCATGGCTGCAGCCGTAGCCGTTACCGGTTCGATTGCGGCGACTCTGCGCATGATCGAAGAGGCGATCGCAACACCGAAACAACCCCCGGTCATCGTCACTCCACCGTCGTCGATCAGCAGGGGCGTTCTTCCGCCTGACCTGAAAAAGCCCGATGCGCCTCCGGTCATCGTGATCCCCGCGGATACCGGCGTCACGTCCGTTCATGTCGTCGAGATGGAACCGGTGGTGAAACACCCCGTTCCGATCACCGTTATCCCCATGGATATTATGTCTGTCCCCTGATGAATCACCCCTCAACAGAAAGGTATTCTCATGAAAACAAAAAACGTCCTCGCTCTCGCTGTGCTTGCGTCCGCGATTCCTGCCTTCGCCTTGCCTCCGCCGCGAATCAATCTCCCAAAGAACAATCGGCCTAAGCTCGTCTTTCGGTCGGATCTTTTTGAGCCGTCCCATGACCATGCATACAGTCCATCGCCTACCTCCGGAATAGCGACCGCCGTTGCCATTTCGGGTATGGCCGCAACTACGCTCCGTATGGCGGAAGAGGCCACGAGAAAGCCGGAAGTCCCGGTCATCGTCACGACTCCGTCGTCAAGTAACAAAGTCATCCTTCCTCCTGAGCTGAACAATCTCGATGCACCGCCGGTGATCGTGGTCCCGGCGGATACCGGCGTCACGTCAGTCCATGTCGTCGAGATGGAACCTGTGGTGAAGCACCCCGTTCCGATCTCCGTTCTCCCTATGGAGCTCATCAAGGTGCCGTAAGACGCGAGTCTTTCCCAAACAATTCTCAACCTCAAAAACAGAAAGGGTTTCAACTATGAAAAAAACAATCGTCATGTTTTCCATGCTCTTTGGACTTGCCGCCGCCGTTTCCGCGGGGGATAACAACGGCTTCGGTCTCCGGGCGGGTCTCTTCGGATTCGACATCGTAAACGTGAATCTCGATCTTCCAGGTTCATCCTGTGTGCAAAGCCGCAACATCTACTACGTCACGTCCCCCGATCCGTCGCTGTCAATCTCTACCTCACCGCAGACCTCCACGATAAGGGAGGAAACGAAAACGATCAACGTGGTGAACTCCACTAACGTGAACATCACAGTACAGGAGAGCAAATCCGCCTCGGTCCAGCCATCAAAACCGGTCGTCATTTACTATCCGTCTCAGCAACGGTCGTATTATTACTACCGTCCGTTCGGCTGGTGAATACATTCCCCATGACTGGAGAACAACACATGCGCGAACAAATCAGAGAATCCAATGCGGAACAGCAGATGGACGCACCGACTCGGAATCGTCTCGGCAAGATATGGTATCTTATCGGACTGGCATGGCAGTGCGGCGACGTTCTGGACGAAAACGAACGTCTGGCAATCGATTCCTTCCGCAGAGCCGCCGGATATGGAAATACCGATGCAATGCGATGCCTTGCCGACATCTTCCTCCACAGGGATTGGGATCTGATGAAGGCGCTGGACTGGTTGATTCTTGCAAACAAAAATGACGTGTCCTCCGGCAAACAGGAGGACACGGAATCGGAAACGGTCCGATGGTATCGTGAAGCTGCTGAACGCGGTTGCGCAGGCGCACAGGCACACCTCGGCGAATGCTGTTTCCGAGGTGACGGCACGAAACAAAACAGGCGGGAGGCGATCAAATGGTTCCGCACAGCCGTAAAACAGGGCAATGCAAGAGCGATGTTCGCGCTTGGCAATTGTTATTTCTTCGGGTATTGCGTTAAGAAGAACGAAGCAAAAGCATACAGCTTTTGGCGGCGGTCCGCCGAACGAGGATATGCCGAAGCACAGTATTATATCGCGCTCTGCTATGAGAACGGTGACTTTGAGAAGCAGAACCATGACGAAGCGTTGAAATGGCTGCGACTCGCCGCAACTCAGGGACATCGGGATGCACGGGCTGAACTGGAAAACATGGAAGTGAAATCCAAAAAAGGTTAATCTTTCTTTATCTTTGAAATCTGCTCGAACTCTGCTATAGTTATACCAGCAAATCACACATTATGGAAGGAGACCAGCCGTGACCGGAAAAACGAAAGAAAAAAGAGCGAAAGATCGTGCATGGAAAAAGCTCGTGAAAGAATCTCAGAAAAACTATTGGAGAGGGGTCATCGAACGGACACAGAAAGAACTTGACGAATACGGTCTGGGCGGGTATGCTTCTACCAGGAAAAGAATAGACATTACACTGACGGGTGTGCTTACTTCGGTCTACGGCATCCTTGATAAGACACTGACGCGGAAATCCCGCGAATGCAAGCTTGCCAAAGATGAAGTCTATCCTTTCCTGGAAGGTCTGTTCCAGCTTAAGGACTTCCGTGTGTTCGACTGCGAAAAGAACGGTGGACCATTCTGCGAGACCTGCGACGAGCCGCAACTCTATGATTCCCCGTTGTATTATGTTGCCATGCAGGGCGACCAGAAGATGCTGGAATTCCTGCTCAATTATGTCAATCGTGATGCTCCGTATCACCATGGGCTTTACGATGCCGTCCTGGAACATTATCTGTACATGAAACTGCCGGACTGGGGCGATCTTGCCAAAGTTTCCGGTTCACAGGAGAAACTGCTGACTGCCGTTGAAATGCAGGCGGATGCCCTCGGAGTAAAACACTCGCCCGTGCTGAGAGCATTGTTTGAGGCGGGGTTCCCGAGCAAATACCGGAAACTGCCGCTCAAATCCAGTACATTTTACCTCAAGTTTTATCCTGATCTGGACGCCGATCCAGAACGTGGCCGCGGCTATCATGTCATCGTGGACGGCGTGGACTGGACCGTCATGGGCAACGGCGATATCGGGTTTTACCACAATGACGGCGACATGGTGCGCGCTCTGACGGAAAACGGGGAGTTTTATCCGTTCACCTGCGAATGTGGCTATGCGGAGTGTGCGGACCTGCATGCGCCGATTCAGTGCCTCAAGACGCCTGCGGGAATGCGCTGGTACAAGCCGTTCCCGCGACCGATGTCGTGCATCGTATTCAATCCGAAGCCCGTCCTCGTTGAGCTGGAGCGCGCGTTGTCTGCTGTCGAAAAGGAACTAAATAAGGAATGGTTCTCGCCTGATAAAAAGTACAACGATCTAGATTTTCCGTATGGTCCCAATATTACAGCTTACGTATTCAAACGGAATCTGGCGTTCTGTAGGAGACGCCTGAACAGGATTCAGGCGAAAACATCCGGGAAAAAAGCTTCTTTAACATTACTAAACTATTTTTTGAAAGTATTTTGAAGTGCTTTCCTCATTCTTTCGCGTGGATAGAGCCTTTCTCTCCTTATGCGCTCTTTGGGCAAAAGCGACAGGCATTTGAAAGAGAGTTTTTTCTTTCACACTCGTTTTTCTTGAAAAATGATGTAATGAACGATCTTAGCCCTTGAAATGGGGATTATCAGTGATATAGTATTATGTCAGGCGGTTCAAAGGGGCGATCACGTTGATTGACTCGCTGTCTGATGGCTCATAGACTACCCTCAAAAACTTCCCCATTTTTTCCCCATTTTTCGCGGGAAAAGGGGGTAAATGGCCCATTTTTTCCCCATTTTCCGTTTTAAAAATGCGTGTGAAAATGTGCCATTATGTATATTTGATTTGAGGAGGAAATGACGCTTTTGCGGCTTTTTGAGCTTAAAAAATGGCAAAAAAGTGGCCTCGGCGGACGCGCCCATCTGCTCCACCATTCATTTTGATTCATGCACCATCGACCAATCGACGGTGCTTTCTTTTTATCTTCCTAAATCAGCCTCAATCAGAGGGTTGCGAAGAGAATAGACACCCTTATGGTTCTCTGTGGCGATTCACTTTCTGCCGACCAATACCCCCTTCTGGAGCCTTTCCGGCCCCAGATTTCTCCGTAAAGAGAAACGTTGGAACGGTGTTGCTTGGAGTATTGCCTTGAAGAAATATGATTTCATCCAATTCAGGAACATAGTTTTTATCCTCTTTTTTGATAAGGCTTCGGCTTCCGCATACTAACCAGATGCGAAAAAAACATGGAAAAAAACTTTTTTTCCTTGAAAAAAGCGGGAACAGGATGTATAGTAATTGATTCCGATGTGGTATATCCCGAATACGACGTCAGGAAAGTCCCGGGATCTGGCAGTTCCGGAACGCCCTTTTTTCGATTATTGGTTGATACAAAACTGAACTGAACAAGGAGCAATCCTGAAATGAAAACTTATTTGGCCAAGACCGGCGAAATCGAGCGCAAATTCGTGCTGTTCGACGCCGCGGGCGAACCGCTTGGAAGACTTGCCGTCAAGATCGCGAACGCTC
>Ga0310786_10011278_pt1 | contig 11157 bp, 9 predicted proteins | sample AusTroGonzalo_MG_FD_203881 | JGI IMG/M metagenome (GOLD analysis project Ga0310786, IMG submission 203881) | Bovine rumen microbial communities from tropical cattle in Woodstock, Queensland, Australia - Gonzalo_03 (v2) (version 2) | ecosystem: Host-associated > Mammals > Digestive system >...
CGTTTATGTCCACCCCGAATCGCCCAGGGAAAAATCATCGTCACCCCGACGAAAGTCGGGGCCTCTGCAGATACAGTGAGACTGAATAGACCCCGTGTCGGAGCACGGGGTGACGGCGGAAATTGTGCGGGGTGACAGCGCGAACGCGCCAATTATACGCTTTGCTGGACCACTACCCCGCCAGGTGCTATCTGGCACCCCTTCGCCAGCGAAGGGGACGAACGGTCTCTGCAACACCGCAGAGACCCCGATTTTCGTCGGGGTGACGAAACAAATGCGGGGTGACGGAAAATCACGCACGGGGGTGGCAATGTTCGTATATATTCATAATCTCGGACATATTTACTTTTGTATATAACTGTGTTGTAGAAAGCGACGAATGGCCCAATAATTCTTGCAGGCTGCGCAAATCGGCGCCGTCCGCCAGCAACGCCGTCGCAAAAGTGTGTCGCAACGCGTGTGGTGTCACGTAATCAGGCAACTGTAAAAACGCGCGCACTTTTTCAATAACCTTTTCCGCCATTCGCGACGACATAGGCAAACCGCGCACGCTGCGAAACAATTTGTCATCGGGCGCGTTGCCAAACGGTCGCAAATCTGTATATTTCTTTATCGCCGCATAAACCGCAGGCAAAACGGGGACTATGCGTTCTTTGTCGCCTTTGCCGATGATGCGCAGGTTTTCGGGCGTGCCTGATATATCTGTGTTGCGCAGCGATAATGCCTCGGATATACGCAGGCCACAACCAAACAACAATGTCACCAGCGCCCAATCCCGCGCCGCAATCCACGGTTCATCGGCATCAATATCATGAATCGCACCCGCCATATCGGAAACATCCGACGGTGATATTGCTTTGGATAACTTTTTCGGTACGCGGGGCGATGATATCAATCCAATCGCATCGTTCTTTATCCCGTGATATCGCGCAAGATATTTATAAAAACTGCGCACAGACGACAGCGCGCGCGCCGTGGATTTAAACGACAAATCACGACGCTGGCGATCGGCCAACCACGAACGAAACGCAATAGTGTCAACACGCCCAATGCCGTCCAGCAACACATCACCGCCACTGAAATTATTCAGGAAACACGCAAAATCCGATAAATCTGTCGAATATGCCAACGCGGTATGCGCGGAATAGTGTCGCGTTTTGACCAGATATTCGGAAAATTCAGCGATTAAATCCTGCATATCATTTTATTTCAAATATCGCATTGACGCCGACTGAAACCTCGGTATCTTTGCCAGTAATCGCACCACCAGCATAACTGGCGATATCCATTGTCGCCATTTCAGCCTTGGCAAGGCGGAAATTCGCAGTCGGCTGGACATGATATGACGAACCTGAACCGTACGACACCGCCAGCAATTTGCCAACACGACGCCCACCGCCCGCCGCCAACGCGTCCGCACGCGACCGCGCATTTTCAACCGCCGTCCCAAGGCACGATTCAAGAATCGGTTTCAGCGTCTCGGCCGATGTGAACATTCGCAGATTTGTCACAAACACATCAGGCGCGCCCGCGAATTCAGTCAAAACTTTTTCGATTGTATCAATACTGGATGCCGACACGTCCAGCGCAATTGTCGTTTCAATTCCAACAAAATCCGATTTATGTGTCGCACTGTTCCACTCTGATTTTTCGTATGAATTGAATTCGCTGGTCTGGACTTTGACATCCAATGTTTTCAGGTAATTATTGATTTCAGCAATTTTTGTCGACGCCGTTTTCATTGACTTTGCCGCGCTTTTATCTGTCACGCTGACCCGAATAGTGATAGCCGTTCTGTCTTTTGGTGCAGATGTCAGGCATTCGCCACCCACAGACACAGTTCGCGGTTCCGCCAGTCGGTCCACCGCACCCCAGCCCAGCACAAATGCGCACAATACGCATGCAATGACCAATATCGTTTTGTTGTTCATGTGTTTTCCCTCCTTGCTTTTATTGTTTTATTTTTTTGTTCCAATCATCACATGACGCACACGCGCCATCGTTTTATCTGCAATTTTGCCCGCGATTTCGGCGCCACCCGCCAGTGCGGCATCCAATTCGTCCGAATGCGCCATCAAATATTCATAGCGTGTGCGCATAGGCGCCAAAACCGAATCAATTTTTTCAAACAAAATCGTCTTGGCCGTGCCATAGCCCATGCCGCCCGCACGGAATTTTTCCGCTAAATCCGCAATTTCGTCGGCCGTCGCAAAGTGCCGATACAATTGGAATATTGTCGATTCGTCGGGATCTTTTGGTTCATCGGGCGTTTTACTGTCGGTTATAATGCGCATAATTTTCTTTTTCAAATCCGCCGCCGTCGCCATCAGCGGGATGACATTATCGTATGATTTGCTCATTTTCCGACCGTCAAGGCCTGGGATAATCCCTGCATCGGGCATAATCTGGGCATCGGGCAATTTAAACACATCGCCATAGATTGAATTAAAATGTCCCGCGATATCGCGCGCGAATTCAACATGCTGTTTCTGGTCTGCGCCAACCGGCACGATGTCCGAATTATACAGCAAAATATCCGCCGCCATCAAAATCGGATATGTGTACAGCCCCATATTCACGCCAAAATCTGCATCGTTGCCCGCCGCAATGTTTTTATCGGTGGCCGCTTTGTACGAATGCGCACGATCCATCAGACCCTTGGGCGTGACATTCGACAACATAGTCGCCAATTCACAGACCGCAGGCACATCCGATTGGCGAAACATTAAAACATTGTCCATATTAAACCCAATCGACATTATTATCGCAGCAATCTGATAACTGTGCAACCGCACAGCGGCGGCGTCATGCACACTGTTCAATGAATGCAGATCCGCAATAAAAATTATCGTTTTATTATTCGCCGAAATGTCGCGCATCTGGGCCAGCATACCGATATAGTTGCCCAAGTGCACGGTGCCTGTGGGTTTTATCCCAGACAAGAAAATTTTTGTATTCGTCATTTTTATAATCTTTTTGTTTCTTTTTTGGATTATACAACCTTTGTGTTCAGAAAGCAAAGAAAATCCGCCCAGGGATGGGCGGATTCCGATGTTTGCCAAAAACTATTACCGTGAATAGAATTCGACGACCAATTCTGGGAACATTTGGACCGGATACGGAACATCTGCAAACGACGGCACACGCGTATATGTCGCGACAAAGTTCGCAGCATCTACATTGATATAGTCTGGCGTATTGCGTTCGCCCGATTCCAGTGCCAACACGACCAGTGGCATCTGTTTTGCTTTATCGCCCAATGTAATTACATCACCCGGTTTAACCGAATATGATGCGATTTTTACACGCTTGCCATTGACAAGAACGTGCCCGTGGCTGACCAATTGGCGCGCCGAGAACACCGTCGGTGCAAATTTAGCACGATATACAACCGCGTCCAGACGACGTTCCAAAAGTCCGATTAAATTATCGGGTGTATCGCCACGCATATTGTCCGCCAGCAGGTAATATGCACGAAACTTTTTTTCACCGATGTTTCCATAGTATCCTTTCAGGGTCTGTTTCGCGCGCATTTGCTTTGCATAGTCGGTCATATTGCCGCCACGCGATGTCGGTCCATGCTGGCCGGGTTTGTATTTACGTTTGTTAAACGGGGATTTTGCCTGGCCCCACAGGTTGACACCCAAACGGCGTCCGATTTTCAATTTACGGGTATTACGTTTTGCCCCATCTCTTGCCATTTTATAATCCTTTTGGTTTTTTATTGTGCCAGGCGTTTGACAGGAACCTTATCGACCGCGGGACCAAAACGCACCGCGACTTAATCAGCCCTGGTATTACCCAGCCCGCGTATCATATAACATTTATTTCGAAATGTCAAGCGTCCACCGTCATAGCGTTTTTTGCCGTCACCCCGACGAAAGTCGGGGCCTCTTCAGTCTTACCGAGAACCCGCAGTCCCCTTCTTACAAAGAAGGGGTGTCGCCGAACGGCGACGGGGTAGTTGTGTCGCCGATAACGGCGACAGCGCGAATGCGCCAATGATACGCTTTGCTGTACCACTACCCCACCACTTTCAGTGGCCCCCCCCCCTTCGCGAGCGAAGGGGATTGTGCGACGGGAAAAACTTAGTCGGGCCAATCCCAGAAATAGCAATAATCGTCGTCGTTTTCGTGGCCGGTTGCCCATCCGACACAGACGCGTTTTTTCTGGCGTGTTTCGATGGCGGCGGCGGTTGCAATTTTGCCTGCATCGGTTGCCGCAGTATATGTTCCTGTGCCATCGTACAGCGCGCGTTTTTGAACGGTGCCCGCGGTTGCGGAATCGGTCAGGACGGAATCCGCCGCGTTTGCTGCGTGGGCGGGGATTTTCGCCTGCATAGTATCAACGGCCGCAATCGTCGCAATTTGCGTACCATTTTCCAGTGCGCCCGTCGTTTGATTATACGACGGGGCGGTCGCGATAGCAACCTGGCCTGGGGTGCCCGCGGTCGCGCCATAGGTCACAACACTGCCGTTCGGGTATGTGGTTGAATTATTTGCGGTAATTTTATTTTGCTTTTCGGCCAATGCGGTTGCCAGTGCGGTGCCATCGACCAATTTGTTTGCATCCGCCGCAGGCCAATTGTTCGTTGTGCCATCGAATGTCGTGCTGTAATTTTGCACAGCGGTGGTTTCGGTCGACGACCATGTTATCTTGGTCACACCGTTCGTTATTGCCGCCATCATTGCACCCGCGGTTGGAATCTGGTTTGCGTGTGTGCCCGCCACATATGTCGCCGAACCATCATAAATTGCGCGTTTTTGAACGGTGCCCGCGGTGGTTGAATCGGTCAGGACGGAATCCGCCACATTTGCCGCGTGGGCGGTGATTTTTGTTTGCATTGCCGTCATCATTGCACCGACAGTGGGGATGGAAATATCCTGGATATCTTGTTCAAACGGGTTCAGGTTTTGTGCATGATAATTTGCGACATCGGTCGATTCGAAAATCTTGCGTTCACCAACAACACCATTGGTTGCCGTTCGGGTCACCAAACCGGTACCTTTGACATTTGCATTCAGCCAACTCTCCTCATACCTTGCATCGTCGGGAATGTATGGGAAGTTGTCATTAGAATCCCTCCATATTGCATACCCAGACGGCTGGATTTTGGATTGTTTTTCTGCCACCCCTTCCGCAACCGCCCCGGCCGTTGGTATCATATCATCTGAATTAATATAATAATCCCAGCCATAGTCCAACACTTGTGTCCCGGTCAAAATTGTCTTTTTCCCAACGACACCATCGTATGGTGAATCGGTCAGGACGGAATCCGCCGCATTTGCTGCGTGGGCGGTGATTTTGGGTTGCGCAACCGCTGCAACCGCCCCAATCGTCGGTATCATATTATCTTCATACTCAAAACCACCCAAACCACCCAAATAACCACCAGTATGGTTTGCCACATCGCTCGCTGATAAAAGACGCTTTTTATCAACATCACCAGTGTTCATTCCATCAAGTAAAACGGATTGATAACCGTTTAGCAAATTGCTAGGAATTTTTGTTTGCTTGTCGTATAAGCCGTCTGCGACTGCACGAACAGTTGGAATAAAGTTATCAAAAGCAAATGTATTGTTGCTAGAAGAACTAGAATAACCAGCCAAGCCACCCCCGTGCGTGGAATCTAAAATCCCAATTGTGTTTCCGTTTAATGCGGTGCCCGCCGCATTGGTTGCAACCAATGCAGGTAATGTAACATTACCAGCACCAGGAAATGCAACTAAACCCGTGGTGATTTTATTCTGCTTTAATGCCAAACCGCCCGCCAATGCGGTGCCGTTGACCAGTTTGTTTGCATCCGCCGCAGGCCAATTGTTTGTTGTGCCGTCAAAGGTCGTGCTGTACGCGTTTGCCGCGGTTGCCTGGGTTGTGCCAAAGGTCAGTGGTGTTGTACCATTTGTTATTGCCGCCATCATTGCGCCCGCGGTTGGAATCTGGTTTGCGTGTGTGCCCGCCACATATGTCGCCGAACCATCATAAATCGCGCGTTTTTGAACGGTGCCCGCGGTGGTTGAATCGGTCAGGACGGAATCCGCCGCGTTTGCTGCGTGGGCGGTGATTTTATCCTGTTTTGTATCGACATAGGATTTTGTTGCGACGATGTTTTCGCCCGTCGCGAATGCATTGCCGACCAATGCGATTGTTCCGATAATGACAAATGTTGTGTGTTTCATTTTTCCCCCTTTCCTGTTTTGGGTGTTCGTTATGATGACACCCCGCGTCATGATCTCTGCTGTATCCCCAGGGATACCGTGTCAAGCACTGTACGACGACAAAACAGAACAATATCCGATTCGCTGTTCATTCTATCAAAAAATGGGGTTTCGGGTCAAGAGGGTTTTTACAAATTACAATTTTTAAATCTGTGTCGATGCATAAACAAAATGGTAACCCCGCCCTTGCGGCGGGGGCGCAGAGTGCAAGCATTGCGCAGCACGATGCGGGGGCGGGTTCTGTGTTGTTCTTTTACCCGCCCCCGATTTGACCATCGCTGACGCTCGGTCTCATCGACCCCGCCGCAAGGGCGGGGTTCGGTTGGTCTCACCGTATCTGCAGAGACCCCGACTTTCGTCGGGGTGACGGCGGAAAATCGGGGTGACGGCGGAAAATCGGGGTATGTGCTATTGCCACTACCCCATCCGTCTACGCTTCGCTACGCCGAGACTTCGCCAGCCGAAGGGGACAACCCAGGCGTGTTTTTTTATTTGATTTTTGTTTCAATGCGGTTTAGAATGTTGTCGCTTTTCATATCTTTTCATATAACGCAAGGGGGACGGCATGTTCGATACCGAAAAACTGAAAACTTTTAATTGGATAAATGTCGGCAACCCAGATCACAACGATTTCGAAAAACTGCAAGACGAATACAAGATTGATGAAGATACTATTTCAGACATCCTTGATCCCGATGAACAGCCACGAATAGAGGTCGAAGACGACTATAAGGTTATTATCGTGCGTTTCCCTATTGTAAATCGCGAAACAGATACACAATGGCATACGGAACCACTGTCTATCATTTATTCAACAAACCGCGTCATTACCGTCTGTCGCAAACGGTGCGATTTGCTGGACAAGATTAAAAAAGATGAAAAAACATCACGCGAAGAATTTATATTGAACATTATGTACTATATCGCAGAATCTTATCTGCGGTGTTTGAAAGAACTGAACCGCCGCGTCGTGGAATCCAAGAAAAACCTGCAAATGCAAATACGAAAACGCGAATTGTTGGCGTTGCTGGATGTGGAAAACAGTTATACGCTGTATATGACCGGGTTAAAGGGAAACCTGTCGGTGCTGGATAAACTGGAAAAAGTGCGCGGATTCGCAAAAACAGACGACGCAATCGAATTGGTCGAAGATACGCGTATCGAACTGTCCCAGGGTATCGAGGTCGTGACCAGTTATACTAAAATGCTGAAATCTATCAAAGAAACTTTCGAAAGCGTCATCAATATCGATTCTAACACATACATCAATCGTTTGACGATGTGGAATATTATACTGATGTTGCCGACGCTGGTGGTGGGGTATTACGGAATGAATGTCGCCCTGCCCTTTGCCCAGCACGCCGATACAGGTGTCGTGATTTTCGCAATGATTATGGCATTGCTGATTGGGTATGCACTGTTTATTTTCGTGCGACGGCGTATTGTTTAATCCAATGCTGCGGAAATTCGCGCAAAATTTACATCTGGGTCGTCGGCGGTCACATCGATATCTGCAAATTTTACATCGGGCGCAGTGCGCAACCATTCAATCGCCGGCATCGTTATGCGCCAGAAACTGTCCAATCGACGACGGACAACCGACGCATCTGAATCATCGGCACGACCGCCACCTTCACGGATACGTTTTTCAATGCGGGCGACCATAACACTTTCTGGGACATTCAAATACGCAACCCGAATGTCAAATTTATCGGCATAATTTGTGACAATCCACTGAGCCTGGGGTATGGTGCGCGGAAACCCGTCCAGTATGACACTGCGGGTACCAATTGCCGCAATTGCATCCGCAATTATATCAAATAAATCGGCATCAGGTACCAATTCGCCACGCGCCATTATCTGGGCAACCGGCGACGCAGTCGGCAATGCACGCAAAATCGCGCCAGTTTCAATATATTCATAGCCATCACGTGCAATCAGACGACGCGCGTGTGTGCCTTTGCCAACGCCCTGGCCGCCCATCATCAGAATCATTTTTGGTTTCATTACAAATCCTTGTTTCATCGCCAACATTATAACACAAAAAAATCCCCATGGCTATGGGGATTTGTGTATTTTATCGCGATTTGTTTTGTAAAACTATATCGTAAAACAACGGTTGGCAATCAACACCTACACGCTGTAATTTCGGCATATGTGCACGCCACAACTTTGTATTAGCAAACATAAAACCATTTGGCAATGTTCGAACATTCGGTAAAGATAATTCACGTATGCTGTCATTGTTGTACAAACTGTTTTCACCAAATTTTTTCATTTTCGGCGCATTAAACGAACACAGACACTCGTTATGATACAGGAAATGATCGCCAACTGTTTCTAATTTCGGCGCATTAAATGTTTCCAATGGCGCAAATCTTAAGAAACTGTCGCCCGCGTTTTTTAAATTTGGAATTTCCAATGTTTTCAAATCAAATGCATACTGTAATGTACCTTTGCCGAAATCTGTAAATCCTGGGAAAGATGCTTTACGCAGGTATTCACACGCATAACGACTGGTGACAAATGGTTTAAAAGCATTTGTACAACGGTAAGTTGTGTAATTGTCACTGTAAGGGACAAAAATTTCAACAAGGTGGTCGCCTTCGAATTTTGCAAAACGAACTTTTTTATCGCCACGACCCGAACCTTTGATAGTCAATGTCACAACATTGTCTTCGTTTTTTGTTATTTCGCCTTTTGGAAAACAATGTTGGTATTTTTTCCAATAAATTTCGTCCGCGATATGCTCTAACAGTGCAGACATATCTTCGTCAATAGTGATACCAGCAACACTTTGCAAAGTATTATACGCATCACCACCTGCGCCCCAATTAAAATCTTGTTTTATCATAAAAACTCCTTTGTATATACTTATTATAGACAATTACTATCGATTGTCAATATATTACATAAAAAATCCCCGTAATCAAGCGGGGATTTTTATTCTGTTGAAAACAGGCCTTATTTCTTGCTATTTTCAATAGCGGCCCCCAAAATATCGCCCAAGACCGAGCCACTGTCGGCCTCGTTCGCGTATTCTTTGACCGCTTGTTTTTCCAATGTCACCTGGAGTGCACGGATTGACAGTTTTACATTGTTCCCTTCGACAGACACCACAGATGCTTCGACTGTGTCGCCAACATGGAAACGGGATGTATCCTGTTCAGATTTTTCGCGTGACAAATCGGTGCGACGGATTGTGCCACGGATTTCGTTTGGCAAATCCAATACCAATTCATCTGGGGTCACTTCTGAAACTGTGCCCGACAAAACTGCACCTTTCTTGATAGACGCGACATTGTTGTCGGCACCCGCTGTCAGTTGTTTAATGCCCAATGTGACGCGTTCTTTTTCTGGATTGATGTCCAGAATTTTTGCGGTCACTTCCTGGCCACGAACGAATTTTTTCAATTCTTCTTCGTCAAGGCGATTCCACGACAAATCCGAAATGTGCACCATACCATCTAATTCAGGTGTCAATGCAACAAACAGACCAAATTCAGTTGTGTTCTTAATCGGTCCAGTGATAACATCGCCAACATTGTGGGTTTCTGCGAATTGTTTCCACGGATTTGGTTGCAACTGTTTATAGCCCAGCGAGATACGACGTTTTTCCTGGTCGATATCCAATACGACGACGTTGATTTCCTGGCCATTTTGCAAGACTTTTGATGGGTGAATATTTTTGTTCGTCCATGACAATTCAGACATATGGACCAAACCTTCAATATTATTGCCCAAATCAACAAATGCGCCATAGTCAGTGACCGATGAAACTTTGCCCGATACAGTGTCGCCAACATTGAATGCACGCGACGCAGTATCCCATGGGTCGTTTTCTAACTGTTTTGCGCCCAGCGAAATGCGATGAGTTTCTGGGTCGAATTGAATGACTTTGACTTTTATCTTTTCGCCAACATGCACCAATTCACGCGGATGATTTACGCGTTTCCATGACAAATCGGTCACATGCAACAGTCCGTCAATTCCGCCAAGGTCAATGAACACACCGTAATCAGTGATGTTTTTCACCGTACCTTCCAGAACCGCACCCAGTTCGATATTCTTTAACGCTTCGGCCTGGGCGGCGGCGATTGTATCAGACTGGATTGCACGACGCGAAACAATCGCGTTTGTGCGCAACGCATCCATTTTCAAAACACGGAATTTATCTTTTAATCCAATCAGAGATTTCGCATCGCGAATTGGTTTGTGATCAACCTGGGACGATGGCATAAATGCAAATACGCCATTGATATCGACAGTGTATCCACCACGAACGACATCGATGATTGTACCTTCGGGATCGACACCTTCGGCCACAGTCTTTTCCAGTTCTTTCCAGGCTTTTTCGGCGCGCGCTTTGGTATAAGACAGAATCGCCGTACCTTCACGGGATTCATAGCGTTCAACAAACACATCGATAATGTCACCAACCGACGGCACCGATGCACCAAATTCACGCAGCGGAACGCGGCCTTCGGATTTCAATCCAACATCAACCATCGCAAAATCGCCACGGATGTCTTTGACGGTACCTTTGGTTGCATAGCCCTGGAGTGTTTCTTGTTTGCCATAGTTTTCATCGAACATTTTGACGAAATCTTCGTTGGCAATTGGGTTAAATAAATCTTTGGATAAATCTTTCATTATAAATTCATACAAAGTTTGCCATCGCAGCATATTTTATTGGAAAACCGCGAGGTCTTGCGGGGTTCATCGGATTGATTTCATGCCCGCCCACGAAACCAGCACGCATTATATATGCTTTTTTGGCGAAAATCAAGTATTTTATAGAACTGTTGATTTTAGTCGCTGTAATCTGCTGCAACACAATTGTTATTATCAGAACAATATTTATATGGTTTTATGTGGTTGCGAATAATCTGTCGAAAGAATTTTGCTTTCTTTGCTATATTGGTACCCCGCCTTTACT
>Ga0310786_10011281_pt1 | contig 11157 bp, 9 predicted proteins | sample AusTroGonzalo_MG_FD_203881 | JGI IMG/M metagenome (GOLD analysis project Ga0310786, IMG submission 203881) | Bovine rumen microbial communities from tropical cattle in Woodstock, Queensland, Australia - Gonzalo_03 (v2) (version 2) | ecosystem: Host-associated > Mammals > Digestive system >...
GATGATAAAGAAACTGCAGACATTAAGGATGTTTGCAGCCATACTGATATACTGCTCATCAAAACTTATGGAAAAGAGATAACCTGAGATAAATGAGAATAGAGCAAGTGCTATATATCCCACAGGGGATTTGAAATAAGAAATGAATTCACGTTTAAAAATCGCCAGCATCAAAGGTCCTCCTTACTCGACATTTGTCAGGCTCAAGAAGATTTCTTCGAGAGAGTATTCAATAGTCTTCATCTCGATTATCGGACAATTGAGCTTAGTCATCGTATAAAAGATAGTCGTTCTGATATCAGGATCATTACTCGATAAGGAGAGTTCGACACGGTTGATATCATTATTTCCGGTCTCACGTACAAAGATATCATTTACACCCTTGATCGCTTTAAGAGTACCTGCAACAAGTTTACTGTCACCTCTGAAAACAACGAGAAGCTTGGATATTTTATTGACCTTTTTGGAAATATCGTTCATAGAGTCAGCCGCAACGATCTTACCGTTGTCTATTATGATGACCCTGTCACAGACAGCCTGCACCTCAGACAGGATGTGTGAGCTTAAGATGATCGTATGATTCTTGGCAAGAAGCCTTATGAGCTTTCTGATCTCTCTTATCTGGCTCGGATCAAGACCTACAGTAGGCTCGTCCAGGATAAGGATCTCAGGGTTTCCGATGAGAGCCTGTGCAATACCTACTCTCTGCTTATAGCCTTTGGAAAGGTTATTAATAAGCCTGTCAGCTTCATTACTGATCTTGACGAGGCTCATTATCTTAGTTATCTGATTATCCTTCTCACTTGACCGAACACCTTTGATATCAGCCATGAAACGAAGATACTCCCTGACCGTCATATCAAGATATAAAGGCGGGAGTTCAGGAAGATAACCTATGGACTTCTTAGCGAGCTCGGGTTCTTCGAGGATGTCATGACCGTTGATCACAACGGAACCGGACGTCGATGACAGATAACCTGTGATTATGTTCATCGTCGTTGATTTACCCGCACCGTTTGGCCCGAGAAAACCAAGGACTTCACCCTTGTTTACACTAAAAGTAACACCCTTCAAAACGGTGTTCTTACCGAATTTCTTTACAAGATTCTTTATTTCGATCATTGATCGCCCTCCGGAACAAGTCACTCATATAATTATAATATAAAGATCGGAACTTTTCAAAAATACTTGTTATCTGCTCCTGAAAATGAATACCTTTGTTCCGTCTGCCTTGTAACCGTAGATAATATCATTTCCATCTTCATTCATGTAATAAAGATCGACCCTCTCGCCGCTCTTTACCTCAGAATGATAATTGATATCAAATTTCATGATCATTCTAAGATCCTTACCAAGCTTATAGAGTGCATCATAAGCCCAGGCGATATATCTGGTGTTATTGACATGATCGTTATGATCGAGTTCCGAATAATCAGCAAACTTAGTGATGATCACATCTCCGAGCTCACTTTGTTCCTTCGGAAATCTCATCTTGGGAGCATCATAATCAAGAGCAAGTCTTTCGCTTTGAGGTACCAGCACATCAATTGGAGAAATATCCTTAAATGTCTCTCCTACCTGAGATGGCCTTATAGGTCCGTGTGTCTCGTTATCAGCAACGATCCACTCAGAGCATGCTCTTCCTATCTCATTTCCTTCCATATCGAAAACGGAATAGTCTCTTCTCCAGAAGACCCCCTTAGTCCCGCAACCCCATGTACGGATCTTGAAGCTCTCTTTCCAGCCCGGGAATCTGTCCATCTCGACAGACATCCTCAGGATTATCCAGCAGAAATTATTCTTTTTAAGAGCGGGAGTATCGATCTTGAAAGTTGCTACTCCGTCTTCTGCTACTTCCTGGAAATCACCGGCCAGTACTGACGGGAAAAGCACATCATCTCTGGAACATTCATGACATTCGGTATAGAACTCACGCTCCGTATATTCGGGAAAACTCATATCTCTTCGTCCTTCTTATCTGTTATTCTCATAAAATATGTATTTCTTGGATTATATCTTCTGAAAGCCTTATACATCTTCTCCTTAAACTCGAAGATGACGATATACGTGATACCGTCAGAAGAAACAAGGCAATACCAGTTACTGTCCGATATCTCAACTTCTTTTCTGGATGTAGTATTAAGATGAAGTTCGGCCTTCTCGTAGTCTGACTTATAATCTTCGGATGTCACCGGAGCGATCCTCTTGCACTCCTTGAGACCGAAATCAGCCAGAAGCACCCTTTTTCTCTCGCCCAGGATCTTGGTTACTGAAAAATTGTCATTTGTCAGTGCAATCTCATACTCGATATTCTGCCTGCCTATCAGGAGATAGCACAAAAATCCGATAAGAAATGAAAAAGCACCTGTAAAGAAGAAAATATTAAGTCCGAATAATATCGGAATAACATTCACCATAAAGATTATAAGAATCGTCAGAGCAACGCATAATACATTAAATACTGCATTCATGGCCGTCTTTTCACGTTTCACGAAATTCTCAACAAAAACATCATCAAGCAAGATAAGATCCCCCTTTTACATATCTTAGATATATTAACATAAGAGAGCGATTCTATAAATATAAATAAGAAAAAGGCTGCTCCTTATAAAGGAACAGCCTTGAAATTACTTTTGGGATCAATACATTCCCGGTGCCTGAGCAGGCATTGCCGGCTCCGGTTCAGGGATATCAGTAACAACAGCTTCTGTAGTAAGGAGTGTCGAAGATACGGAAGCCGCATTCTGAAGTGCCGAGCGGGTTACCTTGGCAGGATCTACGATACCGGCTTTGAACATGTCGACATATACATCCTTAAGGGCATCATAACCGATACCCGGCTTTTTATTCTTGATCTGATCACAGATAACACTTCCGTCAACACCGGCGTTAGTGGCGATCTGACGTACAGGTTCTTCAAGAGCACGGAGAACGATCGAGATACCTGTCTTTACATCACCATCAGCAGTATCAAGAAGAGCTGCTACAGCAGGAATAGCATTAATAAACGCAGTTCCGCCGCCGGGAACGATACCTTCTTCTACGGCAGCCTTGGTTGCGGCAAGAGCATCCTCTATTCTGAGCTTCTTCTCCTTCATCTCTGTCTCGGTTGCAGCACCAACTTTGATAACGGCTACGCCGCCGGAAAGCTTGGCAAGTCTCTCCTGGAGCTTCTCTTTGTCAAATTCTGAAGTTGTCTCTTCGATCTGTACCCTGATCTGGTTGGCACGGGCCTTGATAGCCTTCTGATCGCCGTTGCCGTCAACAATGATCGTATTGTCCTTAGTAACCTTGACCTGATGAGCACGCCCGAGCTGTTCGATCGTTGTATCCTTAAGCTCTCTGCCGAGATCTGATGTAATAACTTCACCACCGGTAAGGATAGCGATATCTTCGAGCATAGCCTTACGTCTGTCACCAAATCCGGGAGCCTTGACACCGATACAAGTAAATGTGCCACGGAGCTTATTGAGGATCAATGTGGCAAGAGCGTCACCTTCGATATCCTCTGCGATGATAAGGAGTTTCTTGCCCTGCTGAGCGATAGGCTCCAATACAGGAAGAACATCCTGGATATTTGTGATCTTCTTGTCTGTGATAAGGATGTAAGGTTCGTCAAGGACAGCCTCCATCTTATCCATATCAGTACACATATAAGATGAGAGATATCCTCTGTCAAACTGCATACCTTCAACAACATCGAGAGATGTTCCCATCGTCTTGCTCTCTTCAACGGTTATAACGCCGTCAGCAGTGACCTTATCCATAGCTTCGGAGATGAGTTCTCCGATGTAATCGTCACCTGCCGAGATTGCAGCAACCTTAGCGATATCCTTGGAACCGTTGACCTTCTTTGCACTGCCGAGAACCTCGGAAACTGCCTTGTCAACTGCAAGGGAAATACCCTTACGGAGAATGATCGGGTTAGCGCCTGCGGCAACGTTCTTCATGCCCTCTCTGATAATAGCCTGGGCAAGAAGAGTAGCCGTTGTAGTTCCGTCACCTGCTACATCATTTGTCTTGGAAGCAACTTCCTTAACGAGCTGAGCTCCGGCATTCTCAAATCTGTCTTCGAGCTCGATCTCCTTTGCGATCGTAACACCGTCATTTGTAATAAGAGGCGCACCATACTTCTTATCAAGGACTACGTTTCTGCCCTTAGGTCCGAGTGTGACCTTAACGGTATCAGCAACCTTATTAACACCTTTCTCCAATGCCTTTCTGGCATCCTCAGCATATTTGATATCCTTTGCCATAAATCATCAATCCTTCCTTAAATTATTCAACAATAGCAAGAATGTCATCCTGACGGACGATGATGATCTCTTCTCCGTCGATCTTTACAGTTGTACCTGCATAATCACGAACGATGACCTTCTGGCCTTTTTTTACTTCCATCTTGATATCTACACCGTCAACCTTGCCACCGGGACCGACAGCAATGATCTCAGCGATCTGCGGCTTCTCCTGAGCACTGGACGTAAGAACTATGCCGCTCTTCGTCGTCTCTTCTGCCTGAAGTTTTTTAATAACTACCTTATCTCCTAAAGGTTTAACTGTCATAGTGCATGACCTCCCTTAATAAGTGATTAATTAGCACTCATACCATGCGAGTGCCAACGAACATAATATAATGCTTAGGAATATCTATGTCAAGACGAATATCAAAAAAAGTCAAAAAAGGCTGTTTCTCACGAAACAGCCTTGGAAATCAACCTTGTATATGTCCCTCAACATCAAACGTATCAGGGCATTTATCATCGCTTGGCGCATTAGGTATCTCGTCTACCGGTATGAATTCCTTCTGCTCTCCATACAGAAATTCCTGTACATAAGGAATGGTCATATTCCAGTTATTTCTGATACTCCATTCGTCACCGTACATGCCGGAATTGAAGAATCCTTCGAGAGGCAACTGGAAGTATAATATCTTCGCATTCTTGAGAGAAGGAAGGAAATCGAGAGCATAATCTTCGATCTCTTCCTGAGACACGCTCGTCTTTAAAAGACCCAGGATATCATCAAGGCAGGCCGCCTTACCTGTAAGAGACATATTCATAAACTGATTTAAAAGGCTCCTTAATACCTCGACCTGACGTTCGGAACGCTCATAGTCACCGTTACCGACATGACGGATCCTGGCATAAGCTACAGCCTGACGTCCGTTGACCCAGATATCACCGGTCTGATTGACCATCTGGAAATCAGGAGCATAACCTGCTATCTCGTTGATCTCACGGAGGTTGTCATTCAAGCCTGCATTACTGTAAAGCTCAGAACTTGTTACATTAATATATACTCCGCCACAGGCATCTATAACATTAGCCATATTGTAGAAGTTAACATAGGCATATCCGTCGATCGGTATCCTTAAGGTGTTCTCAACGGTAAGCCACAAGAGATCAGGACCACCCTTTGACATGGCAGCATTTATCTTCATCGGGTTAGTATAACCCGGGACATAAACATATGAGTCTCTTGCAATTGAAACAAGTTTTAAAGTGCCTTCTTTGTCATCGATCGACATGATCATAATGACATCGGCAAGAGCTCCCTTATCATCCTGAGAATAACTCCTGCTTCTGCTGTCGACACCGATAAGAAGGAAATTATGTATATGCTCCTTTTCGATAACGGGGATATCAGGCTTGAGTTCTTCTCGAAGCTGGGAGATATTTACTACTTCGCCTTCCTCATTGATGAAAGTTACGTTCTCGTTCGGTTCAATGAATTCGATCTTGCTGAAAAGATAGTTCTTGTACCAGAATGCGAAGATTACTACACCGATAAGAAGACCCAGGATGCCCATTCCGCAGTAAAGAAGGATCTTGTTTCTTATCCTTCTCCTTCTTCTCTTTTTAGCGATATAATCGTCATTTACGGTGGAATCTTTCTTGATGTTGCCTGCGTTATACGGCTTGGTCTCGCCTTCCGTATAACTGAACTTGTTTTCGACAACGGTCTTTTCAGAAGGAAGCTTCTCTTCCTTAATGTTCTTTACGCCCGGGACCGCACCTGTCTTCCTTACAGGTGTTGTCTGAGACGGCTTCTTATATTCCGGTTTCTTACCGCTTCCCGGAAATATCAGATCATTTCCCAATTCAGTATTCTCCTTTAGTTTAATCCGTTCGGATTCATGGTCTGCCAGCGCCATGAATCTTCACACATCTTATCCATGTCATACTTGGTCTTAAAACCTAAGACCTCGTATGCCTTTCTGGTATCGGCATAGCTTACAGGGAGATCGCCTTCCCTTCTGGGTGCGAATTTGCAGTTAATGGGCTTACCGCAGGCTTTCTCGTATGCTTTAACCACTTCGGAAACCGAGTATCCTTTACCGGTTCCAAGGTTAAAGACGTATCTGCCCCCGTTTTTTGTTGCAATATAATCAAGAGATTTTACATGACCTTCTGCAAGATCACAGACATGGATGTAATCCCTTATGCATGTACCGTCGGGAGTATCATAATCATTGCCGTAGATATTGAGGCAATCCACCATGCCTGAAGCAACTCTGGCTACATTCGGGAAAAGGTTATTCGGAATACCCTGCGGATCTTCTCCAAGAAGACCGCTTTCATGAGCTCCGACAGGATTAAAGTAACGCAAGAGGACAACATTGAAGGAAGGGTCACTGTACGAGATATCCGTAAGGATCCTCTCGATCATCCACTTGGTCCAACCGTAAGGATTGGTACATTCGCCCAGTGGGCTTTCTTCAGTAAGCGGAACCTGATTAGTACTTCCGTAGACTGTTGCAGAGGAACTGAATATAAGGTTCTTTACGTTATACTCCTGCATCAGTTCAACTACAGTAAGCATACTGTCAATATTATTTCTGTAATAAGCTCCCGGGATCTTAACGGATTCTCCGACAGCCTTAAGACCTGCAAAATGAATAACGGAATCTATCTTATTCTCCTCAAAGACCTTACGCATGGAATCCTTGTCACAACAGTCCGTCTCATAGAACTTGACATCTTTGCCCGTGATCTTGGATATCCTGTTACAGGCTTCCTTTTTACTGTTAGAAAGATTATCAACGATTATAGTATTATATCCCGATTCTAATAAAGCAATGCATGTATGGGATCCTATGAAACCAGCACCGCCTGTTACCAGCACATTATGCATAAATACCTCCAGAATTACCAAACAACACGATTTTATACTAAGTATGATAAATTCACAAATATATTTATATTAAATATTTTCGGGTTTTCTTTTTCAAAATATAGATTTTTATCAAATTCCACAAGTTTTCACCAATTTTATATTTGTAATAAAGAAAAATAAGATAAAATCTTTTGATAGGAGGAAAGAAACCCTATGGATAAGATTATTTATATTGCCGATGACGATAACAATATCAGAAACCTGCTCAAGCAGTTCCTCGACCGTGAGGGATTTAACTGCATGGGTTTTGAGACGGGTGACGACCTCCTCAAGAAATTCATCTCAGATCCTTGTGATCTTGTGATCCTTGACGTTATGATGCCGGGCCGCGACGGCTTCTTCATCTGCAGCGAGATAAGAAAGATAAGTAATGTCCCGATCATCATGCTTACGGCAAGAGACAGCGATTCGGATTATATCGAAGGTCTCAACATGGGAAGTGACGATTATTTTACCAAGCCTTTCTCCCCTGTTAAGCTCGTTACCAAAGTTAAATCGATCCTTCAAAGAAGAGAAGCAGTTCAGGACAACAAGGAACTCGATACATCCAATCTTACTTTTGCAGATATCAGTCTTAATATCAAAAATAAGACAGCAACTCTTAAGGATCAGGATCTTCAGCTGACTCCTAACGAATATGCACTTTTGTCATATCTGATCATCAACAAGGACAGGGCTATTCCAAGAATGGAACTTCTTGATAAAATATGGGGGTACGAGACCGAAGTCGAGACCCGTGTTGCCGATGATACCGTTAAGCGTCTGAGAAAGAAGATCGTTGATTCCGATGCTTTGATCTCAACGGTTTGGGGATACGGTTTCAGACTCGAGAATAAGAACGATTCTACATCTGAAAACTGATATTGAAGGTATCTGATGCCCTTATTTAAGAATAAAAGCAATAAAAAAACCGATTTGAAGAACAAGAAGAAGCGTTTTTTGAAGACTCCTATTGCTCTTCATATTTATTCTGCTTTTACGGTCATCATCGTCTTTTTCTTCCTGAGTTTTAATATCAATATAGGTTTTAACCGGATAATCCAATCCCATACAGAATCGGAATGCAAAAGAAGGATCGAATCCGCCATTGATTCCTGTCAGACATTTGCAACGTCTTTCAGCGAGACCATCACAGCAGAAGATATACCTAATCCTGTGAACCGCCGTAACGAACTTATTAAGCTCATAGCATATACGGCAGACTCTTCCACAAATGCCGATATGGCCTTTTTCTATGAGGAAAGCGATAACGAATACAGGCTTATCTGGCCGTCATATACATTTGATGAGAAAAATACGGAAACCACCCAGAAGATCCTGGACGAACTTAAGGACAAAAACGGAATCAAGATCTCTTCTTTCAATATCGAGAAGACGAGAAACATCCTTACCCAGATAATCGAGGACAAAGGAATCCAGCTCGGTAAGATGAAGAAGATCCAGATCGAGAATACGACATATTATTATATGTTTAAGAACTTCAATTATACGATCTCGGAAGATGTCGAATTCCAGTATTATATCCTTTTCTTCGTTGATACGACGAACTACTATTCTTACGCCAATGAACTTTATTCGGCCATGTTCAATACGATGATCATAGCGATCATCATTGCGGGTATCTTAAGTATAATAATATCTTTCCCTATAATCTCTTCAACAAGGAAACTGTCCAAGTTCGCCAACAGGATAAGTAAGGGAGACTTTACGCCTAATACCGGTATTATCGCGAGCCGCGAACTGAACGACCTGTCGAATACGATGAATGATATGGCAAGAAAACTCGAAGAGACAGACAAGAACCAGAAGACATTCTTCCAGAATGCTTCTCACGAACTTCGAACTCCTCTGATGTCGATCCAGGGATATGCCGAAGGTATGAAATATGATGTCATAGACAAAGACGAAGCTGTCGACGTCATAATCGCCGAGACTTCAAGGCTTTCAGGAATGGTCGAGAATCTCCTGTCGATCTCTAAGATGGATCTGTCGTCATCCAAGGGATATGTAGTCAAAAAATCGATCGTTGATGTCTACGAGATCGTCGGAGTAACGATCGAGAAAGTCCGCGGCGGATTCCTGCACAGCGGCAAAGAGCTCATAAACAACATATCGATCAAGAGTAATGTCCATATCTACGCCAATGAGAACGATATCTTCCGTATGCTCGAAAACATATTCTCCAACTGTCTTCGATATGCCAAAGAGAACGTATTCTTCAATTGCTACACAGACAGTGACAATGTATATTTCGAGATATCTGATGACGGACCGGGAATAAGCGATGAAGTAAAGGCTCATCTTTTCGAAAGGTTTTCGAAAGGAAGCGACGGTAAGCACGGAATCGGTCTTGCTCTCGTCAAAGCTATAGCTGAAGAGCACGAAGGAACGGTCGTCGCAGGAAACAAGGTCGAAGGCGGCGCGGTATTCAGGGTAAGTATCCCGCTTATCAAAGCGGATCAGCAATTAAGCCAACAGAATAAAGAGAACTGACATTAAGAAGGCAGGCCATATAGCCTGCCTCCAATGATGAAAGAGGGTATATTGATAGAACTTAAACCCTTCTTATACCGATATACCTGCCGCTTTACAGATATTCGCGAATTCCTGCGAACCGGCAAAGCCGTAAAAGATCTCTTCCCTTGTCTTACCTGAACTTAATAAGGACATCCAGTAATCATAGCCGCCCTGATCATATTCCCTGTTCATGAAGAGTCTGTAGAGCCTTTTGACGAATTCAGAATCATCAACACCGGAATTCTTGAACTCGGCACTGAAAACGAAGCTGTATGCCGCAGAAGTTCCCGAGACCCTCTTTGCCTTGAGTTCCTGGGTCCAATAGTTTAAGCCGTCGGCATCCGCAGGGCGGTTTAAGATCTTCGTATATAATCTTTCCGCGAACTGTCTTACAGGGTCGGAAGCGGAATTATTAGTATTATTGTAATTCAGGTTCGCTCCGGAATTGATCCCGTAGCTCTTACAGATATCATCCCATTCCTTCGAATTAACGAAACTGTTCAAAACACTCTGTCTTGTTGTTCCGTTACTCATCTGACTTAGCCAGAAGGCTTTGCCTTCACCATCGATCGATCTGTTGAAGAATGCGCTGTAAAGTATCGTAAGATATTCTTCATCTGTCAAAGACCTGGCCTTGAACTCGTTGCTGTTAAAGAACGACAATGCAAGAGAAGCGCCGTCGCATCTTTTGGCCAGCAATTCGGCCGTCCAGTAATCCAGTCCGGAAAGTTCCGCGTCCCTTCCCAATACGACAGTATAGAGCCTTCCGACGAAAGCCCTTGTCAGGATATCGGAATTAGTGTAATCGGTCGAAGGGATCGAATAACCCATGTAGAGATTGTTATTTTTTATTCCGTGAATACTTCTGAAACTCTCCGTATTGCCGCACAGGAAATATTTATAGGTCGTATGCCCCAGTTCCCATGTTGCATCGCAGTTATAGTACTTCCCGTCGACCTTAACGATATTCCAGCAGTGATTGCCGCAATATACGATCCTGTTATCGACACCTGCAGAAAGAAGCAGCCTGTAGAATAATCCTGCTACCCCCTGGCACACGGCCGTCTTCTTGTAATATGCATTGTATGCAGTATATGTCTTTGGATCCTTCGAAGAAGCAGGCTTATTGGAATTTGTATAATCATACGAGACATTATTTACTATCCAGCCGTAGATAGCCTTGACCTTCTCATAATCACTCATGCCGCTTTTGATAAGGCTGTTCTTGAGCTTGGTGAGATCATTAGTCAGCTTTGATTCTTCAGAAGCCGTTGTATAGTAGTTAAATGTATAAGTTACAAGGTAAAGATCGCTCTTCTTATACCCTTTCGAAAAAAATGTGTAGGAATAACTGTATGAATCAAAGCTCTTGGCAAGGAAATCACCTGCTGCAGGATTACTCTGATCATGTTTGACTGCCGTACTGACAAGGCCTTCAAGGTACTTACCCTTGTCTGAAACATT
>Ga0310786_10011282_pt1 | contig 11157 bp, 10 predicted proteins | sample AusTroGonzalo_MG_FD_203881 | JGI IMG/M metagenome (GOLD analysis project Ga0310786, IMG submission 203881) | Bovine rumen microbial communities from tropical cattle in Woodstock, Queensland, Australia - Gonzalo_03 (v2) (version 2) | ecosystem: Host-associated > Mammals > Digestive system >...
TTGGAAACACTAGGATTGTTAGTAACCAATTAGGCTATGTGTACTCGAAAGAGCATTTGAAGAATGGTTTTGATCCAAGTAAAGTCTTTGAATTATAAACCATGAAAAGGGTAGAAGGTACGGTTGGCGCGCCAGATGGTGAATTAAACCTCCATCAACTCTTTCCCAACTTCCCGAATAGTCTCAAAAATCATCATTAACCTACTCTCGCTAGGCTTTTTCTTCCCACTGATGTATTGGGCCATTAGGCTTTGTGAAATACCCATTCGGCGTGCCAATGCAGACACGTTCAATTCGGGGTGGGCCATGAATAGTTTGTAGAGAATTGTCGGTTCGGGTTTGTTAAAGAAGCCTTCAAAGCTAAGATCTTCGTCCAATGCTTCCCAATGAAGGCCGAATTCGTCGGCCATGTAATCTAACCGTTGCTCTTGTGAGGCATTTCGTAGTCTTGGGTAATCCGAAAATAGCTCGCAGGCTTCTTTTCCGTCATCCGTTCTAATCCAGATAGCAGTGTCGGTGATCCAAATTTTTGTGATGTTCATAATTGTATCTCAGTTGTATTGTTATTCGTTGTTATTAAAAAAGTTGTTCCAATGCTCTGAAATGGTTTCCACATTTTCTTCAATAATTGATTCAATCAGTTTGAGTTCTCCTGTCTTAAAGCCTTGATTTTCTACGAGTTCAATTGGAAACAATTGATATTTTGCTCTTGCTCCACCTTTTTCCACATGAACATGGATGGGTGTATGGTCGTTCGAGTAGAACTTGAACTTAAAACCAAAAATTATGAATATGGTTGGCATTATTTCTTTTTTTTTGCAAAAATAGGTAATAAAAATATTACCATGCAACTTTTTTAGGATTCTTTTTTAATTGTGCCATTAATTGGCACAATCATTCGTTTATTTCGCACCGTAATTCAAACCTTAAAAGGAAATTGTTATGGAAGCGAAAAAGAAAAACACCCGTAAAATGGATCTGCTCTTGGCAGTAGAGCAAGTCGTTGAACTTTCAAAAGGCTCGCATCTTAATGAAGAGTTTTTCAAAAAGGCAGCCAAGCCCCTGAAGTTCATTTCGGAAAAGATGGAGCTCACCAAGGAGCAAAGCATCATGATGGCGCTGTTCATCGACAATAGCAACGATTCGAGTATCACGGTCAGCAATTTTGCCAAGCACTTGGATTGTAGTATGACAAAAATCATTCGTTTGATGAACGATGTTGATGGTCTGGAACAGAAAGGGCTGGTGCTGTGCAGTCGCGATAGGCAAAGCGTGTCTTATCGTGTTCCTTTGGAAGTGGTAGAAGCCTTTAAGCACAACGAGAAATATACTCCTCGTGAATATATTGATTTGACATGCCAGAAGCTTTTTGGTGTCATTGGAGAAATCATGGATATGCGTGAAAGCAATGAAATAAGCACTTCAAAAGCAGAGAGTATGTTAAAGAATATACTTGAAAACAACAAACATCTGGTTTATGTCCAAAGGTTTAAAAGCCTCAAGTTGGCCTCCAGTGATGAAACGTTGTTGCTCCTGTTTTCTCATCTGTTTGTAAACAACGGTGACGACAACATCGGCTTTTACGATTTGGATTTCTTCTATGACAGTAAAATAGATTGGCATCATGTCAAAAGCAGCTTAATAAACAATTACAGTACTTTATTAGAGAATAAATTGATCGAGCACAACAACGACAATGGCTTCGCAAGTGGCAATTCGTTCCGCATGACCTGGAGGGCTAAAGAAGAGCTGTTTTCAGAACTTAACATAGCCTCTATGAACCCAGAGAACGATAGGAAAAATGTTTTAAAACACGAAGACATTAAAGCCAAGCAGCTCTACTATGATGACGAGGTGGCGGCACAAGTCAAAGACTTGGGCCAATTGCTTGAGGAGTCGCGTTACCATGAAATTTGCAATCGATTGGAAGCAAACGGGCAGCGCACAGGTTTTACCTGTTTGTTCTATGGTGCTCCCGGCACTGGTAAGACTGAAACTGTTTTACAACTGGCCCGTCAGACTGGACGTGATATTATTCAGGTCAACATTTCGGAGATCAAGAGTATGTGGGTTGGCGAAAGCGAGAAGAATATTAAAGAAGTCTTCGATAAGTACCGTGTAAAGGTTGATAGGGCAGCCGTTGCCCCCATCTTGCTGTTCAACGAAGCTGATGCCATTATTGGCAAGCGACAGGAGGGAGCCGAGAGGGCGGTGGATAAGATGGAGAACTCCATCCAGAACATCATCCTTCAGGAAATGGAAACCCTTAAAGGCATCCTGATCGCCACCACCAACCTTGCCCAAAATATGGACAAGGCCTTTGAGCGTCGTTTTCTCTATAAGATTAAGTTCAACAAGCCCACCTTGGACGCAAGGATTCATATTTGGCAGACGATGCTCCCTGATTTACAAGAGTCCGACATTAAAGCTTTGGCTGAGCGTTACGACTTCAGTGGAGGCCAAATCGAGAATGTTGCCCGCCATTACGCCATCGACACTGTCTTGCATGGCGACGAACCTGTTTCCTTGGAAAAACTCATTGCGCATTGCGATGGTGAGCGCCTGGAACAAAAGGAAAGTCGAAAAATTGGATTTTGCTAATGGATTGTGCTCTGATTCGGCACAGGCTTTCTTTTTTTTTGCAGCGAATTCTAACCTTAAAATCTTATCAAAATGAGTAAAGTATTCAAAGTATGGCCCAAGCGGGTCAAGAGAACCAACGGAATAGTTCTAACTCCAGAAATGGTTGTCATCGTGACCACCAAAAACCATGTTTCCAGCCCCTTCGTTAACGGAGCCCAGGAAGTCAAAGACACCTACATGCGCCTCTACCAATTCGACTACAAGAAAGCCTGTTGTACCCAATCGGATTTTGAGTATGAAGCGTTAGACTAACAGTCATTTTGATTTTCACAAAGAATTCTGTAGCTTTGCATGTGAAACAAATTATAACGCTATGGAAAACAAAAGAGAAAAAGCGCCATGGTGGCTTTCCCATAAGCCAATTGTAACAGTAGATTACGAAGAAAATGATGCTCATGCTGGTGATGCCAAGTATTTATCATTAGGTCATGCCACATGGAATGCCGAAGACTATTCTGCTAAGATATGGAGATGGGCTTATGAAGGCGAACGCTGGTCTCGTCAAAGTGAAGAAATGCCTCTTTGGAGAGTTCTTGATTTGGCTACTCTGATCATTGCTTCAATCACAGAGAAAGAGAGTTGTTTAAACGAATTTGTACAGTTGCCTGAAAGTCTGGAAGGTTTGAAGTCATATTTGAAAGAAAACATGGAAATGTTTGCTCCTAGACTTAATGAACTCAATCGTTTATTGTCCTCTGATAGAGTAAAGGAATCGGCTGATTGCCTTCCCAACATCTTTGATTTTGCCACATCTGAACTAAGCCAGGATGCATTATTTGCCTGGCTTATTCAATGGGCGGATCCTAAATTCAAAGACAAAGATAATACAATGTTTATTCTCGCTCAGAACTTTGTTAAGATGTTATTAGGTGATCCTAACTATCCTATTAACTCAGTGAATGTTGATCGTCAATGGAAAAACATAGACGTTTGGGCTGAGATCAACGATGATACATTTTTAGTCATTGAAGATAAAACAAATACTTCGATTCACGATGATCAACTTGAAAGGTATAAAAAGACAGTCGAAGAATGGTATAAAGGTAAAAGGGATAAGCTGTTCTTTGCTTATGTAAAGACTGGCAATGAACCATTGTCCATATTACGAACAATTGAAACAATTGGTTACAGGACTATTTCAAGAATAGATATTATCAACTGTTTGAAAGACTATTCAGGGAACAACTCTATTATTCCTAGCTATTATTCATACCTGAGTGATATCGAAGCCGAAACACAAAGTTTTAGAAGATTACCGGTGACGAAATGGGGCTGGTATGCATGGCAAGGTTTTTATAAAGAGTTGGAGAAAAGATTGAATTTGACATCTTGGGATTATGTATCAAATCCATCAGGAGGCTTTTTGGGCGCATGGTGGCATTTTACTCCTATTGGGGATGGACAAATGTACCTACAGTTTGAAGAAAAGAAATTATGTTTCAAGGTTTATTATGATGAAGAAGGAGATAGGTCTGAATTCAGATGGAAATGGTTTAATAGACTAGTTGAGACAGCTGAAAAACTGGAGCATCCTGAAATAGTCAAACCAGCACGTTTCGGTGCGGGATACTACATGACGATCGCTGTGGTTGAAGCGGATGATTTGTTTGGTAATGAAGTCGTTGATGTTGAAAAACTCATAGACAAATTAAAAGAGTACCAACGAGTAGTTGATATTTGCTGCAAGGAAGAAAACTGATTGAAGTTAAGTAAACATTTTTCAAAGCCTGTGACTTAATTTGACTTAATAACTTAATCTTGAATAAAAACTAATGAACATGAAAACAACAAAAGCAAACAAACCTATTTCCCTGGATTATCTTGGGCTTGACAAATGCTCGAATGAGATGGAACGAGCATCACTTCTTTGGATGGATATTGTTAGAAGAAAAGAAGAATTAACACAAGTCAAAACTGCATACCAGAATGCCTATAAAAGTATTGTTGCTCAATGGAAAGATGAAATCAATAATAGATTTCATGATTTACAGGTAACAAAGTCGTCATATGGAGAGATTGTTGTTGATTTTGTCAAAGGAAGTCTTCATTATGAAGTTTGTATCGGGAAAGATCAAAAAAGTCTTTTTTGCTTAGTGTTGCTTGATAGTGAAAACGTAAAAAAGAATTCCGTTATTCCCGAGGAAATCGTATCAAAACTAAAAGACCTTTTATCATGGAAAAAAAGTGGCTATTGCTTGTTTGAGAAGTTTAATATAAATGATTTTGAAAAGGCCTTCTCGTGTTACATAAAAGTGATTGATAGATTTGTAGATTTGACCAAAGAGTGATTATTGGAAATCATAATGACTTACTATTTATAGCCTGTGCCTCAATTTGGTACAGGCTTTCTTTTTCTTTGCAGCGAAAATAAGTCTAATCCCAAATACAAAGCACAATGGGTATCATAGAAATATTTCGAGATTACAAAAAACAAAGCACATTGAGTATCAAAGAAATTCTTCAAGATTATGCCTTGCAGGAAATTGAAAAACAAATCATACTTGTCTATCACAAATCGTTTGATATAGAGCACAACTATATGGATGAACCAAGCTTGCTCCGTGTCAGGAAAAACATTATCAATCATTATATGCTGCAACACCAAGAAGAATTGCTTCCCGATATCATCGCTTTCAACGATGCATTGCGTGAGGCTCTGCGAAAAGTGTATGACAGGGCTCATGATGATTATGAAAACAATAGAGAACTTGGCAAGGATGAACCAGTGGATGCTTGCTGCTTTTTGGATGGTGACTATCCGGCTTTACATCCATTGCAAACCGAGAACCGTCAAGAACTTTGGGAAGCCTTGCAGGATTCAGGCTGGAATCTGCAATACGATGGCGTGACTCATCATCCGCTTGTGGTCAATCAGAAGTCCAAAGAAACCTTCGACGAGTTCATTGGAATGAAATCTCCTTCGGCCAATTGGAACGAAGGACTCGACCCGGAACTGACCAAAGATTTACATCTAATCAACGCCTTCCACCATCTGTTTAACAATACGGAATTTGCTATCACAGACTTCATCTATTGTCGTGACTTTTGGTATTATGGTCCAGACTATTGCCATTATCTATAAAATAATGCACGTTTTTTCATTTATGGATGAAACATCCGTCATTGTTTTGCTACTTAATAGTGAAAACAAAACAATGATAACTATGGCAAGAATTGAGAAAAATGAAAACATTGAAAAGAAACAGTTGGAAATCCCTTTAGGGAATTCTGTTGAAGAAATCAATAACAGAAAAAAGATTATTCTGGATTTCTATCGGGAATGGAAACAACAAAACCCGACCCAAAGGAAATACAATGTGTCGCTAAAAGAATACGTCAACATCAGAAACGTGTCAATTACTGAGACTTGTTATCATGCTTCAAAAACTTATCTTTCAACTTTGGCCGTTCTTCAACTCGACGCTGTTTTGATGATGGCAAAGAAAATAAAGATGACCAATGCTAAACCTAATGACAAGAACCAAAAACCCTTCAATAAAATGATATTGATGGAAAGTGATCTTCCTGGGATTGGCAAAGTGAAGCTGACAGTCGGAGTCAAGAGAAGGTCATTCGAGAAGGTCCAGTATTGCATCACGGCCATTGAATCCCAATAAAAAAGGCACTCGAAAGTGCCTTTTTAAATTTGCCGCGAAATGCGGGCAGCAGTCGTACTGAAACGATAGGCCTCCGTGCGGACTTGACGGATGGTCGTGCCGAACTCCCGACTTATATCTGCTGCAAAAATACAGCATTTATTTGTCACCGCAAGGTTTTTGAGCATTTTTTTTGCTTGTGCTTTAATCTGGCACAAGCTTTTTGTATCTTTGCTGCATAAAAAACCTATAGCTATGTCCAAAAACCTCATCAACAAATACGTCTGGCTGGTCGAGACACTATACAAAGCCAAGAAAATCACCCTGAAGGAAATCAATAGAAAATGGACGCAAACCGAGTTGAGCGAAGGTGAGGAGATACCTCGTCGTACCTTCAACAACTGGAGAAATGCCGTTGAGGAGATGTTCGGTCTGGTGATTATGTGCGATAAGCACGATGGCGACCGTTACTACATTGAGAACCGTGATGATATGGATGAAGGCGGATTCCAACATTGGCTGCTTAGTACCATTTCGGTGAATAATACGTTGATTGAGAATAAATCCCTCAGCAATCGTATCTTACTCGAAAACATCCCGTCTGGTCAGGATTATCTTGCCACCATCATGGAGGCGATGAAACAAAACAAAGTACTTGACGTGACTTATAAAAGCTATTGGAGCGATCGTGAACATTCGTTCCCAATAGCGCCCTATTGCGTAAAGCTGTTCCGTCAGCGGTGGTATGTGGTGGGCAATAGCGTTTATGAAGATAAAATCCGCATCTACGCCTTGGACCGTTTCTTGGAGGTCAATCTCTCCGATGAAGCATTCAAATACCCGAAGAAGTTTAATCCTGAGAGCTATTTCAAGGAGTGTTTCGGGATTATCCATGACGATGATTATGCTCTGGAGACCGTAAAGCTTAAGGTTGACTCGGGTCAGGCCAATTACCTGCGTTCATTGCCAATGCATCATTCGCAAAAAGAAGTGGAACGCAACGATGAATACAGCATTTTCACCCTTTATCTTCGTCCGACTTTCGATTTCCGACAAGAAATACTTTGGAATGGCGAGGCGGTGGAAGTCCTTGAACCCCTCTGGCTCCGCAGGGAAATCGCTGGCATCATTAAACGGATGTGGAACAATTACAATAAAAAATGAACAACTTCGCCGCCATCGATTTTGAGACCGCCAACAACGAGCGCACCAGCGTGTGCAGCGTGGGCGTGGTGATCGTGAGGGAAGGGGAGTTTGTGGATTCGTTCTACTCGCTCATTCAGCCGGAGCCGAACTATTACCTCTATTGGAACACGATGGTGCATGGCATCACCCAAGCGGATACTGAAGACGCGCCTGTGTTTCCATATGTCTGGGAGAAGATAGAGCCGCTGATCGAAGGCCTGCCTTTGGTGGCTCACAACAGTCCCTTCGACGAGGGTTGCCTCAAAGCGGTGATGCGCTGCTATCAGATGGATTATCCTGACTACCAGTTTTACTGTACCTGCCGGGCGTCAAGAAGGCATTTCGGGAAACAACTGCCCAATCATCAACTTCACACCGTTGCTGCCGCTTGCGGTTACGATCTTATCAATCATCATAACGCCTTGGCCGACGCCGAAGCCTGCGCTTGGATCGCGAGGGAGATTTTATAGTTTTCAACACTGCTATTTGATAAAAACACTTTTTGAGATGTTGCGCCATTCTCAAAAACTCCCTATTTTTGAAAATTGAAAACGGAGAATAGCTCTCAACTCTAACCTCCCAACTCTCAACTACTTATGTTTTTGATCTTCGATACCGAGACCACGGGTCTCCCGAAACAATATAACGCGCCGCTCACCGATTTCGACAACTGGCCGAGGTTGGTGCAACTGGCTTGGCAACTCCATGACGACAAAGGTCGACTCATCGAGAATTACAACCTGTTGGTGAAGCCTGAAGGGTTCGTCATCCCTATCGATGCCAAGATGGTGCACGGCATCTCCACCGAACATGCCTTGAAGTACGGCCAGCCGCTGCATGAGGTGCTCGACATCTTCCTGCAATCGGCTCAAAAAGCCAAGTACTTCGTGGGCCACAACATCGACTTCGACCTCTGCGTGGTAGGCTGCGAGTTCCTTCGTGACCGCAACGCAAACCCGCTGTTGGCTTGGCCTCGCGTGGATACCTGCACCGAGAAAACCGCTGAATTCTGCAAGCTCCCCGGTGGCAAGGGCGGACGCTTCAAATTGCCTAAACTGAACGAGTTCCACGAGATCTTGTTTGGCTCAAGATTTGACTCGGCACATAACGCCTCTGCCGACGTGCAGGCTACCGCCCGAGTGTTCCTTGAACTCATCCGCATTGGCGTTCTTGGTCGCAACGAGATGCCTGAATCGGAACAGTTCTTCGAGGATTTCCGTGCAGCAAACCCCGATAAGATCCAACCTGCGGACATCGTGGTTACCAGCAACTTCGATGAAGATGAACTGGCTGAAGAACAGCAAGAGGAGCAGCGTGAGGCAGGGAATTATGTGCCAGAACACTTCACCCATCTTCATGTCCACTCGCATTACTCCATCCTCGACGGCATGTCGAAAGTGCCGGATCTGGTGGACAAATGCCTCAAAAACGGGATGTATTCCATCGCTCTGACTGACCACGGTAACATGTTCGGTATTAAGGAGTTTGCCGATTATGTTGGGAAAGTCAACGGGAAAGTCAAGGATAAGATCAAGGAGCAGGAAGCCATCCTGAAGAAGGAAGAGGCTACCGAGGAAGAGAAACAACAAGCCCAGGAGGAGATCGAGAAGCTGAAAACGCAGTTCTTTAAGCCGATTTATGGCATCGAGACCTATTGCGCTCCGGTGAGCATCGACAAACGTGATGGCCGTCAGGATCGTGGTTGGCACCTCATTCTGTTGGCGAAGAATAAACAAGGTTACCATAGCCTCTGCAAACTCAGCTCCATCGCTTACACGGATGGCTTCTACTACAACCCGCGTATCGACCATAGCCTGTTGGAGAAATATCACGAAGGTTTGATTTGCTGCTCAGCGTGCCTTGGTGGCGAATTGCCCCAGAAAATCCAAAATGGCGACATGGTGGGTGCCGGTCAAACGGTGATGTGGTTCAAGAATCTCTTTGGAGATGACTATTACATTGAGTTGCAACGCCATAAAACCGACAAGCCTGGCGGTGATACGCAAGTGTATGAACGTCAGAAAGAGGTGAACAAGGTGCTGATCGATTTGGCACGCAAGACCAATACCAAGATCATTGCCACCAACGACGTCCACTTCGTGGAAGAGGACCACGCCGAAGCCCATGACCGCCTCATTTGTCTAAGCACGGGCAAGGACCTTGACGATCCCACTCGTATGCATTACACCAAGCAGGAATGGCTGAAGACTCCTGCCGAGATGGGTGCCATCTTCAGCGACCTTCCGGAAGCGCTTGAAAACACCCAGGAGATCGTTGACAAAGTGGAGACTTATAGCATCGACTCCGACCCGATCATGCCGGTGTTCCCCATCCCAAAGGACTTCGGTACCGAAGAGGAATACCGCCAGAAATTTACCGAGGAAGACCTCTTCAATGAGTTTACCCGCGATGAGCACGGCAACGTGATCATGAGTCAGGAAGATGCTGAGAAGAAGATCAAGAAGTTGGGTGGCTATAACCGCTTATACCGTATCAAGTTAGAGGCCGACTATCTTGCCAAGTTGACTTGGGAAGGAGCCAAGATGCGCTATGGCGATCCGCTCACCGACGAACAAAAGGAGCGTATCATTTTTGAGCTTCATGTGATGAAGACCATGGGTTTCCCGGGCTACTTCCTCATTGTGAGCGACTATATCCGTGCCGCTCGTGAGGAGTTAGGCGTGTCCGTCGGTCCAGGCCGTGGCTCTGCGGCTGGTTCTGTGGTGGCATACTGCTTGAAAATTACCGACCTCGACCCGTTGACCTACGACCTCCTGTTTGAGCGTTTCCTCAACCCCGACCGTATCTCACTGCCTGATATCGACGTGGACTTCGACGACGATGGCCGTGAGCGAGTGCTCGACTGGGTAACTAGAAAATACGGCAAGGAGAAGGTGGCGCACATCATCACCTATGGCACCATGGCAGCAAAATCGGCTATCCAGGACGTGGGTCGTGTGCAGAAGGTGCCGCTCTCGGAAGTGGCTCAGATCAAGAGCTTCATTCCTGACCGAGACTTCGACGAGGCAGCGGTGAAGGCCGTGGAAGGCGAACTACCGAAGAAGATGCCTAAAGTCAACCTGAAGAACTGCTACAAGTACGTCAAGCCGCTGAAGGACATGCTCGAAGGCAACGATCCTAACATCACGTCCATGCTGACCTATGCTCAGGAGCTTGAGGACACCAACCGTCAGGTGGGCATCCACGCTTGCGGCGTCATTATCGGCGCCAAGGACCTCACCGAGGTGGCTCCCGTGGCTACCGTGGAGGATCGCGAGACCAAGGAACGTGTGGTGGTGACCCAATACGACGGCCATGTGATTGAGACCGTGGGCCTCATCAAGATGGACTTTTTGGGACTGAAGACGTTGACTTTGATCAAGGATGCCTTGAAGAATATTAAGAAGACCCGAGGCATCGACATCGATATTGACCATATCCCGATTGACGACCCCGAGACCTACGCTTTGTATTCCGCGGGCAACACCATCGGAACGTTCCAGTTCGAATCGCCCGGCATGCAGAAATACCTCCGTGAGCTGCAGCCTTCAGTGATCGGCGACATCATTGCTATGAACGCCCTCTACCGTCCAGGACCGATGGATAATATCCCAGACTTCATCGCCCGTAAGCAAGGCAGACAGGAGATCAGCTATGACTTCGACTGCATGGAGAAGTACCTGAAGGATACCTACGGCATCTGCGTTTATCAGGAGCAGGTGATGTTGCTCTC
>Ga0310786_10011285_pt1 | contig 11155 bp, 11 predicted proteins | sample AusTroGonzalo_MG_FD_203881 | JGI IMG/M metagenome (GOLD analysis project Ga0310786, IMG submission 203881) | Bovine rumen microbial communities from tropical cattle in Woodstock, Queensland, Australia - Gonzalo_03 (v2) (version 2) | ecosystem: Host-associated > Mammals > Digestive system >...
CAGGTATTAGCAGGATACTTTTGCGCTAAGATGGTTCAGTATTTGACGAAAAAAGCATGGCTGGGTGTTCTGGCCATGCTTTTTACTTTGGTCCCGGCTGTATCCATCTATCTGAAGAAATCGTTGGTAAATTGTGAATGGTTTACGAATGGTTTTTGCTATCTTGGATACGTCTATCTGGGATTCGTTTTGTATTTTCCTTTGTACTGTGTTGCGGTATTTGTTTTTTGTAAGCTTTACAAAAAAGCCAGACTGAAAAAGCTTTTGTCGGCGGGATTTGTTTTAGTTCCGATTCTTTTGCTTTGCGGGTATTTAAATGCCATAAATCCTCGATTGAAAACTATGAATATTGAAGGTAATTCTGATCTGAAAATCTGTTTCGTTTCGGATATTCATGTCGGTTGCATTAACACGAAACATATACTCAACAGAGTTGCGGACTGCATAAACAGAGCTAATCCGGATGTGGTGATTTTCGGCGGAGACGTGCTGGATATAGAAGCGCTGAAGGTTTATGAAAATACTTTCGTGGGTATAGTACGCGATAAAATAACATCGAAATATGAAACTTACACCGTGATCGGGAATCATGAGGTTTATGCAGGGGTTGAAGATTGTGTTAAGTTGCTGAAAAAAGCAGGAATAAAAATTCTGATCGATAAAGTTGTTGAAGTAAAAGGATTTAATATCGCTGGACGGCTTGATCATACGATTCGCCAAAGAAAATCTTTGTCGCAAATTGTTTCGGGAAATAAAGATAACTTAATCGTTGTTGATCATACTCCGTCGGCGATTGAAGAGTCTGCCAACAATCACGCTTTGCTGCATCTGTCGGGGCACACTCACGCAGGACAAATATTCCCTATGAATCTGATAGTGGATTACATGTTCGGTCCGACAGGAGATTTGAGAAAAGTCTCAAATACCTATGCTTACATCACGAACGGTGCCGGATTTTGGGGACCTCCGTATCGTATAGGAAATATTCCGGAAGTTGTTTTGATAAACATTTCTAAAAGAAAATAGGTTCTTTTTGATTAGAGTATTTGGCAGTAATAGTCCTCGATTTGATGGATAAAATTGTTGCTTGAATCGGATGTTTTGTTGCTATTACGGCGCAGTTTCATCAAATAATCCAGGTTTTGGGGTAAAAACCACCACTGAAGTAAAATACCAACCTTGCCTAGCATTTACATTTTTTTCAAGAGGTTTAGGCGCAACTAATCGGCATTTGAACGCTTTTTTCGCCAAAGCTTCTTGTTTATCGGATTCTACGTAATCATTCACGTTTATTGTAGCATATGAAATAAAAATATTAGTTTCCACTATAATCTTGTTTTCACCTTCACTTATTTTTAGATTTTCATAAATATCAGATGGTGTGACATTGGTATTGGGAAATATCGAGCTTACACCGCCACCATTGCTAAGGGCTCTGCTCGGGTTCCACCCTAGTGGGTTGTCGGCACCTTCACCTAGAAAACGTATGAGCCATAAACAAGAGGCTTTTCCTCCGGGGAGTCCTCTTACGTAAAAAATATTTAAACGGGGAGCATGAGAAAGAGTGTGCCTGCCTCCTGATACACTAACTCTATACATGGTTGTACCTGGATACATGCTTAAATACGCCAGAGAAGCGGCATATTTTATATCCGTTAAAGTTATTTTCTTATCCGTCCTTTTTTGCGAAATATTCTGAATTATATTCGCCATTTGCTGCGCAACGAATTCTGTTTGCGAATGATATCTTTTTATTCTCATTAAATCGTTTATATAAAACAATAAAATAATTAACACGGGCATACAGACAGCAGACTCGATCAAGATTGCTCCGCGTGATAGTTCCTCTTCATTGCGAGGTTTGAGAAACTGAGCTAATTCCTTGGTAAAGTATTTTAAATTTTTGAAGATATTAGTGAAATAATATATTGATTTTAATAGTTTTTTAGTCTTCCTCTTCCCTATGTCAAATATCTTTTTGGCAAGCTGTTTCATAATACACTCCTGACTACAAAAACTTACACGGAATCATTCTGGCAGGGATTCGTTAATAATTTGTAAAGAATATCAATAAATTTAAGCAGAATGCCATCGAACTTCTCTGCAAATATACCGAATAGATCTAAAAAAAGACAATAGATGTAAGATGTGTTTGTTTTGAGTGCTTTTTTATCTATTGGAATTAATGAATTTTACCTCTTTTGGTGCTATTTGCCAAGGGACGGGGAGTAAGGGGAAGATAGTCATAAAAGGTCAATAGATAGTTAATTTCGGGTCTATTAAGATACTTTTTAAGGTGTTTTACCGCTCTTCTTTATCCACGCGTAAGCAGTTTTAATGCTATCATCCAATGCTTTGTTCGGTTTCCAATTCAGAATTCTTTTCGCTTTCGTATTGTCTGCGACCAGGCTTTCGGGGTCTCCTTCACGGCGAGGATTGATTTTTACCTCGATTCTTTTTGAAGTAATTTTTTCGCAAGTTTTGAAAACTTCTTTTACCGTACTTCCTTCCCTTGTTCCGATATTGAAGCAATCAGACTTATTCTCCCTTTCCAGATATTTCAGAGCCAAAACATGAGCGGAGGCCAAGTCCTCTATATTTACATAATCTCGAACGCAAGTTCCGTCTCGAGTGTCATAATCATCACCGAACAGGTTAAAAATTTTAGTTTGATCTGCTGCTGAAGTCAAAATATTCGGGATTAGATGAGTTTCCGGATTGTGAGCTTCCCCGATACGATTTTCAGAATCAGCCCCCGCGACGTTGAAGTATCGTAAGCGAACGCTTTTCAATCCGTACGCTTTATCATAATCATCCAAGATTTCTTCCACCATGTACTTTGTTTTTCCGTAAGGATTTATCGGTTGTTTTACATGATTTTCATCTATCGGGACATATTTTGGTTCGCCGTAGACTGCTGCTGTCGATGAGAAAACTATTTTCTTTACATTGTAATCAATCATTTTGTTGAGTAAATTTATAGTTCCGATCAAATTGTTAGAGTAGTACTTTCGAGGATTTTGCACTGACTCTTCCACTCTAATATATGCCGCAAAATGAATGACGTAATCTATATCAAAATTTTGAAACAAGTTTTCCAAATCTTTCTGATTTTTTAAATCACCTCTTACGAAATCGAAGTCACGAACGGATTTTAACGTTTCTATAGTCGACAAGTGACCGTTTTCTAAATTATCGAAAACAACTATTTCGTGATTACTTTCCTCAAGCAATTTGAGTACGGCATGACTACCGATATATCCAGCTCCACCTGTAATCAAAATCATCTGATCTCCTAAGCTTCCCCGACTGCTTCCTGAAATAAGGAACTGATTGAAAAATTCGGAATTTGTTCGTCGGAAAGCAACATTTTAAAATAGTGATAGAATCTGTCAGATTCTTCGCAAATTATATCAATTAAAGATTCGAAAGAATCCTGATCGAACAAGAAGGAATGAGCAAAAGGAAAACTCAAGCTGTAGACTAATCGATTATCGGTGGAAATTAAGTCAAAATGCCCGAGCCAAATCCTTTCATTTGCCTTCACTATGGAATCTTCAATCACTGCCAGCCGATCATCAGGACAGATTAAGTCCAGATCATTTGAAAAATGCAAAATATCATACTCCGGCTTCAGCAAAACCGACAAGCTGTAATTCGGAGATAAAGACACAGCCAGTTCGTTGTCATCTATGCGGCTGAAATTATAATCCAGCTTCTCAAAAGTTTCTTCAGCTATGTCGATAACATTATTCACGTTAAATCTCATAATTTCCTGATAGAGATTAGCATAAAACTATTCATTAAAAAATTAGTTTGTTTTAAAATGACGGCAGGTCTTTGGAAAAAAGGATTTATATGGTTTGCAATTTTTCTCCGGTAGCCTTCCATGTTTTTGGATTTCCGGTTCATTGGTATTCGTTTGCGTATATTTTCGGAATAATTTTTGCTTTTAAATTAACAGAATTTTTGATGAAAAAATCAGAGTACAATATAGATTCAAAGATTCTGGATGATTTCCTAAGTGTCGTGGTTTTAGGAATTATTTTCGGCGGACGGCTCGGACACGTTTTATTCTATGATTTTAGTTTCTATTGGAATAATCCGATGGAAATTTTCAAAATTTGGAAGGGCGGAATGTCGTTTTTCGGCGGGTTTATAGGAATCATTGCCGTAACATATTGGTTTTGTAAGAAACATAATTTGAACTTTTTAGGGTTCTTTGATCATTGGTCGGTCGGAGTTCCGATTGGTCTGTTTTTGGGCAGGATAGCAAATTTTATCAACGGGGAACTGTTGGGAAAACCTAGTTCTTCGATTGCTTGGAGCGTGGTTTTCAAAGACGGCATTCCTCGCCATCCGTCGCAGATTTATGAAGCTATTTTAGAAGGCATTGTTCTGTTTCTCATAATGATTTTTGCGTTTCATAAGAAGCAATATAAATTCGATGGCAGATTATCGGGGATTTTTTGTCTTGGGTATGGAATGAGTCGGTTTATAGGAGAGTGTTTTCGTGAGCCGGATTCGTTTTTTAGCTGGGATCTGTTTTTCAGCACGGGGATAAATTTGAATCAGTATTTTTGTTTCGCTATAATTGCCCTTGGTGTGCTTTTGATATACAGAAGTTTGGTAAATGAGATCATTACAATTAGCGGAAAAAATTGATTCGGAAATAGATCAAAGATCTGTCGGGGATTTTGGTAAAAGCGCAGTTAATATTTTACTGCAGCCAATCCGCCAGTTTGTGCGACTTTCTCCATATACATACAAGTTGCTGAAAAAATGTTGCGGAGGGGATCGGGTTGTCGACATATTGTTTCACTTTCCTTCGGGATTATCAAAGCGCGTTGCGGATGAAAATCTTTTCAAAAACGGAGAAAAGTTAACGGTTGTCCTGAGAGTTACAGGCCATGTCGTTCCGCGCTACAGAGGCAGTCCGTATAAAATTATAGGGCAAACTCATTCGGGGAATATTGTTACGATAATTTACTTCCATTATCGAATTTCTTATCTGAGAAAGCGGTTGCCGATTGGTGGGACTTTTACGGTCAGCGGGAATGCGTCGCGCGAATTGGATGGTGTAAAAATAATTCATCCCGATGTGGTAGCAACTCCTCAGCAGGTTGGGGATTATGTCGGAGTCGAGCCGATCTATCCGTTGGTCGGAAATTTATCTTTGAAAACTTTGCGCTATGCCATATCTTCCGCGCTGAAATTGATTCCAAAAAGTTTGGATTGGATTCCGAGTGAGTTAAAAAACAAGTATGGGCTGGTGAATTTTACAGACGCCTTGAGGGCTGTTCATAACCCGAAATCCGAGGAAGATTTATTAATCACAAACGAGTTTCGAAAAAGAATAGCTGTTGATGAAATTTTGGCGAATCAGATTCGACTGAAGCAAATAAAAAGAAATCAGCAAAAAAGGAGTGCGGTTGCCGTCAAAGAAACGGGGGAACTGCTCGAAAATTTACAACTGCCGTTTGAATTAACGGAAGATCAGGTAAAGTGTTTGGACGATATCAAAGCGGATTTAGCTTCCGGGCGTCCGATGAATCGTCTGATCCAGGGGGATGTCGGTTCAGGAAAGACAATTACCGCCTTTTTGGGAATGCTGATTGCACTGGAAAATAAATTGCAGGCGGTTTTTCTGGCTCCGACCGAGATTTTAGCGTGGCAGCATTTTGAAACGATCCAAAAATTGTCGGAAAATTTGAACCTGGAAATCGATATCATGCTGAGCAGCAATCGCAAAGCGAGGAAGAGACAGATTCGCGAGTTGCAGGATGGCACGACGCAGATTTTGATCGGAACCCACGCGATTTTAGAGGATAACATTGAGTTCAGAAATCTCGGGTTTATAGTTATCGATGAACAGCACAAATTCGGAGTAATGCAGCGTTTAAAATTGATTAACAAGAGCAAGTATCCGAACATTTTGTCCATGTCCGCGACGCCGATTCCTCGGACTCTCTTGTTAGGATGTTACGGGGATATAGATGTTTCCACGATTAAAACAAAACCGAAAGGGCGTCAGCCTGTCGAAACAGCAGTAATCGGAACAAATAAAATCGAAAGTCTGGTTGAAAGATTAAAATCGATAGATTCGCAGATTTTCTGGGTGTGTCCTGTCATTGAGGAATCCGAAAGTTTGGTAGACGTAAATACTCGCTGTGAATACTTGAAACAAGCTTTTTCAGAAGAAGAGGTTGAAGTTTTGCATGGGAAGATGAAAGCCCATGAAAAAGACGAGATCATGGCGCGTTTCAAAGAAAACAAATTCAAATTGTTGGTTTCTACGACGGTGATAGAAGTCGGCGTTGATATTCCTAACGCTAATGTCATGGTCATAGAACATGCGGAGAGATTTGGGCTGGCGCAATTGCATCAGTTGCGGGGCAGAGTAGGGCGCGGAAGCGAAGCAGCCTATTGTATTTTGCTTTATCATCTTCCGATTTCGGACGTTGGTCGGAAACGTCTGCAGCTGATGAAAGAAACTACCGACGGATTTTTACTCAGCGAAGAGGATTTGAAACTAAGAGGAGCAGGAGACATCCTGGGGCGGGATCAAAGTGGATTCGATGTTCTGAGATTCAGCGATTTTTCCGATAATTATTCTTTGGTGAAAATTGCGGATGAAATTTCAGATGAAATGGATTTAGATTCCGAACAAACAGCCGAATTGTGCGATATTTTCAATCGAGTTTCAGATGAAAATATTGTCTGAACTATCAAAAAAATGCTAAGTATATAAAGATACGATTTGGAGAAGTTGTTTTGCATAGCAAGTTTGTTCGAAATTTGAGTTATCTGGTTCTGGTTGGCTCATTGGCGATGATCTGTTGTTTTATATTTAAAGATCTGAATTGGATATTGGGTGACGATGAGCTGTTTTTGAGAACGACCATGATCGGGAAGCCTAGCCATTCTTGGCCAGGTCGGAGAGGATTTTGTCCTCTTGGGTTGTGCGATTATTCGGTTCTGTTGTTACTTCCGAATGCTATCGGGCAAACAATCGAAGCGCATTTTGCTTATAACTTTATTGTAATGTCGATAGCAATTTTTATTCTGTATCATCTATTCAACAAAGTAGGCGAAAAAAATTACGGACTCAGTTTGTTTTTCGTTTTGATATTATTTTGTAGTTCGAGCTTCTTGCAGATTCATAACGGTTGTATTTATCCCGAAAGAATGATGTTTTTTGTACAAGTGCTGTTCATATATTTTTGGTTGAGGGGATATAAAAACAGTTCGATGAGGTCGTATTTCCTTTCCTGGGTATTTTGTACTTATCTGATTTTTTCGAAAGAACCAATTTTTGTAGCCATTCTTGTTATAGCTCTCACTAATTTAATTTTCGGATGGAATCAGTTGACGGCAAAAGATCGATTGTTTCAGTTTTTACAAATTTTTTCGGCAATAGCATATTTAGGTATTTACATTTACAGATATTTTTATAGGAACAAAGGTGGAGATCTGTATGGAGGGGGAAATTTTATATTTTCGCAAGGTGTGGACGCGTTAAATACCATAAAGGAGATATTTGTCGGCGAGCCTATATTGGGGTTGATTTTCTTGTTTGCTCTGGTTCGCGCTTATTTCGTACTAATAAAATCAGATAGAAGAGCTTTATTCATAGACAGTTTGCTTTTTGGGGGCGCAGCCTACGCGATTGCATATATGTTCCTGACAATGACTCATTCTTATTACGTGTTTCCGACATTGATTTTTGCGTTTCCGTCTTTTGTGTTTTGGACGGATTATTTGTGGAAAGAAAACAAACTTGCTCCCATTTTGATTGTTTTATTGCTTGGGGGGATTGCTTACTCAGATTATGATTCTTCAAAAAATTTAGCTCAAGATACCTATAAGTTAAGAAACAACGATATGAAAGTAGTGGATTTTATAGCTGATTCGTACATAAATGGCAAATATGTATACTTTTTTACAAATGGTGAATCTGTAGATAGGTTTAGAATCGGTGCTGTTCGCGGAAATGTCTGGGAATTTGACGTTTTTACTCATTTTACAAATTATGCGTTGCGAAAGAAAAATTATTTGCATGATAACAATATTTTGAGACCTTTGGAAAAATTGGAATATGTTTTTGATGATAGCGTTGTTCTCTGCCCTGCAAGGATAGATCAAAAGTATAAAGACTATTTGAGCAGTCAGGGTTTTAAAGTATTCAAAAGAGCGTTCAACATAGATGTATATATACAATAACTATGTGAATTAAGCAAATTTGTCTAATAAAAAATAAGCTTTAAACAGTCAAATATTAAAAAATTAACTTTTTATTAATTCCTATACTATATGCTGAATTGTAATCGTGTAGGGAGAGAGGAATGAAAAATATAGCTATTTTAGTTGCATGTTTTGTAATGGGTTGTTCTTATGGAATGGAATATCCGAAAGATTTTGATCCGATTCGTTCAGATAAAATGATGTCGGAGGTGCGAAATCATGAGGGACTGGATGAATCTACATTTGTCACGGAGGATGTGCAAGCTGCGGCGTCCGGATCCGGATGCGCAGGACAAGAGATAAAAGGTTTGGACAGATCCATAAATATAGATATAGCCAATCCCGATTTAATAGGACAATGGCAAGATATTTCGAATGCTATGTCCCCCGAGGAAGCAGAAAACAACATTTTTGAGACCTCGGCCTCTGCTTATAAGGAAGGTCGTTTTTGGACCGTGGTAAGAAAGATATTCCAACCGCTGCAGATTACGACCAACGCTTCTACAATGGTGCTGATCACTTCTTCGGAGGTAGTTAAAAATACTCATCCATCGATTTCTACTGGATTGTCTTACGGAGCACTGGGAAGTGCGATGGCTTCAGGCGTTTTATCGTTGTTTATCACGAAAATGAACAGCAAGATCAATGACTTGAACAGGCTATACAAGGCAAAGTTGGCAGAAGAAGGCAGGTATGTTAACGTTCAAGATATATAAAATATTTTACGAAAGTCAGAAACCTCTTCTGCTTTTGAACTCGTAGTTGATAAAAACGGACTTTGTTGTTGAATGTTAAATTCATCAATAAAGTCCGAAGCTTTCAGGGAAACTGTTGATGACTTGTTTTCTATTCATAAAATCCAGAGCTCCCTGCAAAATATAGATGGCGGCACTCTTGTCCACGACTTTTTTTCTTTTTTTTCTTGAGAGATCTGCCTGTAGCAGTACATTTGTCACCGCGCAGGTGGAGAGCCTTTCGTCCCAATAAGAAAATGGAATGTTTTCAAAATGTTTTTTCAACTCTTCCACGAATTCCAGAATTTTTTCGCATTGCGGACCTGGCTGTCCGTTCATCTGCACAGGCCATCCGAAAATTACGCATCCGACATTGTATCCGTCCAGGGATTCTTTTACCTTGGCGAAATCTCGCGCGGAGCCGTTCCTTGTTATCGTTGTAACTCCGCTGGCGATTTTTATTCTTCTGTCCGAAACTGAAATGCCAACAGTTTTATCTCCGATATCAAGACCGACGACCACTGAATTATCGGCAATCAGCTTTTCGATATCAATATTTTTTAATTCACAAATAAATTTTTTCAATTTTTAACCCTTTCTTAAAGAGAAGTTACATAAAATTCTCATAGTTTTATAGATGTTGGAGAAAAAAATGTTATCGAAGCAATCAATAGACATCCTGATTGATCTCGTGGAAATCAAATTAAGCGCTATACTTGTTCAAGATAAAGACGATCTGCGCGAAGTTAATAAACTGAAGCACTGCAGAAGCGAATTAATGGATGCGAAAAAAACGATTGGAATCAGCAGAAACCGTACTAACACCGAACGAGCCAGAAATATCGTCTAATGAGGTTTGCACTCTTTATTTTATTAATCTGCAATTTTTCTTCTGTTTATGCGGATGCAATATGGCCTACGATGTTCGTTGCTGAGAAACAGGTAAGTATCCCCATTATTGTTTTAGGTTTATTGATAGAAATCGGATTTGTGAAATATTTTACGAAAGTTAGTTTGAAAAGAGCAGCTATAGTTGCAACAGTAATGAATGCGGCTTCGGCTACTGTTGGAACCATCTTAATCACGGTAATTGGAGCAATTGTTGGATTATCAATAATGTTAAGCATAGATTGGATATCAATACCTTATATAAACCTATGGGGTCTTTTTGCTTTTTGGTTAAGCGGATATGTTTTTGCAATATTTATGAATATATGGATAGAAGGAAGTGTTATTCAAATAATGCAGAAACTACCTTTTTCAAAAACCTTCCATTGGTTATTTTTTGCAAATGCCATCACTGTCGGAATATGTATGCCTGCCTTCGCCCTTGATTCGCATTATTGGTTATCCATCACACAATCCATAGCAATCCCGATATCGGTAATAAGTGTTTACGGTGTGTATTTAGTTTATCGTAAACGTAAATCCGTAAAAGCGAAGAGATTGTCATGAGACTTTTATGCTTCCTTATTCTATTTTTCAGCTTTTCTTCCGCTTATGCCGGAGATGGTGCCGTAATACCAATTATAGCAATCATTTATATTGTTTTGGTCAGCATTCCTACTATTATTTTTGGATCATTGATAAAGATAGGATTCGTAAAGCATTTTACAAGACTTCGCCGAAAAGATGCTGTTAACATCGCACTTGCGATGAATATTATTTCGTTTATTCTTGGATTGCCGATATTATACAATGCGTTGCGTATAGCATTATCAACAGAATTATACAACGCCTTAGGTATAGCATTAAACTCAACAATTTCCTATATATTTGGAGGGTTACTCGTATGCATTCCTATGGTGCTTGTAAATACTTTGATAGAGGTAGGAATTATACAAATGATGGAAAAACTGCCTTTTTCAAAAACCTTCCGCTGGTTATTTGTTGCAAACGCAATCAGCATCGGAATATGCGTGATTTTTTTATTCCTTATTAGGACTATCAACCAAAGCTACTCATAGTTCATGCTAGATAAGTCCACCTTCAAATAATAGCATTTCGATCCTTTCGAAAGGCTTTTTGTTCATAATGGATGTAAATTATTTAAACACAAAAAAATACAAAGCTGTTCCGACAAGCAGAATTGCAGGAATCAATACTGAACAAAAGATATAGATAATTTCTTTTGTATCTGGTTCTTTTACTTTTTCCCAAATTTCCTTCTGTTCTTT
>Ga0310786_10011288_pt1 | contig 11151 bp, 6 predicted proteins | sample AusTroGonzalo_MG_FD_203881 | JGI IMG/M metagenome (GOLD analysis project Ga0310786, IMG submission 203881) | Bovine rumen microbial communities from tropical cattle in Woodstock, Queensland, Australia - Gonzalo_03 (v2) (version 2) | ecosystem: Host-associated > Mammals > Digestive system >...
ACTTGAATAACCATACCATATTTTTCTACTCCAAGTACTTGTGGTTTTATCTAAAACATATTGATCACTACCACCACCGGAATAATAAATGTTATCACCATCAGTCCAAATAAGATATCCTTCAAAACTTTCTATTCCGCTCCATGTTTTAGTATTCCAACTATTAGTCGATTTATCTAAAACATAATGTGTTGTATTAGCAGAACAATAAATATTTTCCCCGTCTGTCCATATGCGAGAACCCAAACTTGGATTATTTTCATTCCAGGTTTTTGTTAACCACGTAAGGGCAGGTCTACCTTTGCTACTCTTAAACCCCTTCGCCAGACTCTTTATAGACTTAATACTGTCATCCCAATCTTTATAAGTAGTCTTCACATATGCTCTATAGTGTCCTTCAGTAAAATCATATTCAACCATAAGCAGCACCTCTCTTATGTATCAGAAAGGGTGTAGCTGATTTTAAGTGTATCGTTAGAGGTCTTGGTGATGGGTTGATCGAGGTTGCAATAGGTGGCCATATAAGCAGTATCTAAATATAATCCATAACTTGAATTAAGACTATAATAAGCCGTATGCCTTAATAAAGGCCATGTTTCTTGATTACTAAAACTACCCATTGAATAATAAAAAGGAGGATTACTGTAATTACTATAATAATATGTACTTAATTGAGGCTCAATTCCCGCGACTAACATATTATTATTTTTATCTATTAAAATTTCTCTAGCAGAATTATCTACTTTTATTGCACAGCCCCCAGACCCCCATGGACGAATACCACCATTATAATTAGAACTATAATCATAAATACAATCAGCCGAGATTTGCATATTATTTCGAAGAGCTGTTAAAACATTAAAACATTCATAGTTAGTTAAGTCATCTATATTTATTCTATATATACATGTCACATTTCTACTACTAACTTCATCAACAGTGTAACCAAGCACATATATATATTGATCACTACAACAACAAGAGCTGTTGCTACTACTAGTATCATTTGCAAATCTAGCTCCTGAATATGTATATTCATTTAACACTTCTTGCGGACTATTAGATGAAAGATCTATAATACTAATTTTTAACTTTCCATCTTGACCATATCCATATTGAGTTACAAATGCTCTATATATCTTATTTTTTTTAGAGTTATATGTAGTATTACCTGATGGATGATTACCAAAATGAGTTGTCTGACATATAGGTTTTATTAAACTTGCATCAGGAGGGTATACATTATTACCACTACCTATGTTATGATAACGAATATTATATATTCCATCAAAATATGTTTCATATAAAATACTTGGATTTGCATTATAATCTAATAAATATATTTTATTATGTTCACGGTCTAATCCTACTACACAATCATATGAACTGCGTCTACTAACATTTAATACAGGATACTGGCAATATTGTTTACTTTCATTTTCACAACCAAAATATCCATTTCCAGTATCAACATGAGTTCTTGCAACAGATGAAATAGTTCCATTTGCTTGAGAAGTACCCCATTCCCAAACTCTAGTTGCAGTTCGATTTGTTACATCAGTAATTGTTTCAATTGTATTTAGTACTCCTCTGCCTCCTTGCAAAGAAACTGATGAACCTGCATAACCAATCACTTTGTTCTCACCAAAGGGTAACATATTTCCTCCAGTTATTGGTTCTTCAAAAATAATAATTCCTCCATACAAATCATTAGAAACATCTCCAGGACGATAAGTATTATAATTATTATTTAATAAAGATAAATAGCTCATCCACATAAACTCATTCGCAGCATCGGTAACTAAATTATCTTTTTCAATTCTCTCGGTACTTCCACTTTTAGTATTATGTATATCAATCCTTACATGCCCATGAATCTCTTTACTTTTTATTAAAGGTACCTTTTTCGGTACGATTATATCAACCATTCCTTTTGCCTCCTTAATAATTTAATTCTATAACAGGTTCTGAATCATGAATTCTACCTAAAACATTTACCTTAATACCATTAATATCTTCTTCAATACTTCTGTTATTAATTCTAATAACGTCAACATCAGGTGTAGTATCAGTAATATCACCAATAACTTCAACAGCTATACCGTTAATTACATCTGACACTTCAACATTATACTCATGATGAGGTCTTACATCAATAACCTCAATCACAGGTGTAGAATCTACAATAGTTCCAATAGTATTAACTTTAATACCATTAATGGTATCATTAATAATCTGGTTATTAATCGGTATAACCTGAGTATTAATAGAATCATTTATAGAACCAATAGTATTAATTTTAATTCCATTAATTGTATCAGTTATATTAATCTTAGTACTAGGACGTACATAAACCATAGGAGATTCTTGTAAACGTCCAATAGTAGAATTAACATAGATACCATTTATTGTATCTCTAAAACGCAATCTTTTATCATGTGGATTATTAATTACTTGAAAAATATATGCATTACTATAAATATAATCATTCATACTCATATCATCGCGCTTATAAGTCATTTTGACTTTAGCGCGATAATATCCTTGAGTAAAATCATAATTCACCATCATTGACTAACACTTCCAATCACTAAAGGAGTATCCACAAATTCATCAGGCTCGAAAGGAGTTTCACCAGATGCGGGAACCACTAATACTTGCTGCCAAGATTCGGGTAATCCGGGATGTTGTTCGTCAATACATTTTTCAATAATTAATTCATCCTTTTGCCATGTGATAAATTTACTATCATCTCTAGGTGTAGACCATAAGCATGAAAGCTGATTTAATTCCTCGTTAAAAGATGCATTTAATTCAGGCGCTTCAATATTAGATAATACATAGTCTTCAACTAATAAAATAATATCTATATCTGATGCGGGATAACTGCCATTTACTGGTTGAGCTAAAAATGTTACTCTATTATTTTGAACAGAATCAACTTCTATATTATGTTTATATACTAAATCCAAATCAACAGCGTCATTAGTAGCTATATATAAATATATATCACCTTTCATACCATTAACTCGTTGAGTTTGAGTATAATAACCATTAGGATGCTGTTCCCAATTTGTAGATTCAAGTGTTAACGGAAGACCTTCGGGAATTACATTATGTGTTTTAATAGTTCCTGCAGCTTCTTCCCACACTCGTAAGTTTTTAAAATATCCTTTGCCCCAAGGATATTTGTAACTACCTATTTGACAATTATCAGTAACATCATTAGTTTCACTATGCTTTTCAAGTTCGCTATTTGATACTATAAAATTTTTATTCGATGTCATATAAGCATAATAACGAACATCATCAGAATTTATAGCACCTGATCTAAGTTTCCATGAGTGATTAGCATGAGATACACCGGCCATACTACCTCCACCATCGTTGGTAATGATGATAGGATAGTCACCAATATATCCACCTTCAGCGTTTACAGTTCCTTTAAAGTAAGCGTCTCCACTTTCTCCATCAACATAGAAACCAGGAGTTCGAATATTACCATGAGTTAAATCTAACTGTGTTCCTGCGTCTGCAAAATAATTAGGCAATTGCTCATAATAAGTCTTTCCATTATGAATATAAGTATCTTGTGTTAAGAAGTAAGAACCATTAGATAATTCATACCACTGTTCTTCCGAAGGGTCTTCATCACCTTGAGGAACAACAATCATATAATAATATTCTGTAGTATATTCATAGTTATGAGATTGAATATTACCAGTTTTAATATTGTCACCACTTATTTCTGTCGTACCATCCGTAAGATTAGAAGTAAATACAACGGTACCACCGAGAGTAATCTGGCCAGATGTAGTTATATGTACTCCATCAAGTAGAAGTTCAACAGTACTATATTTACCTTGAGCATTATTTGAAACGCTTAAAGTTATTTTATCAAGTGTTTGTTGGATTAATGATTCTGCTTCTTCTTGACTTATCTTGCCTTGTATCAATCCATTAAGCACATTAAATGAAGTAACCAACTCATCTTCGACAAGCTCAATATTATCTTCAATATCACCACCAACATATGAGTCGTTGTAAACATAGTCGCATTGAATATCATCAGTAATGGTCGTGAACCTGTTCCCCAAATCATTTGAATACTTCTTCTGATTCTTTACCAGATCAACAGACTTTGCAATTATCTGCTGTGCCGCACGAACATTAGAAGTATTGCTCACATCAGAAAAGCTAACTGTCAAACTCTCCGGATTATCAAAGTTCATTTCATAACTAATTAATCTCAACTTATACAACGCACCATCTTTAGCTTTAACCCTCATCCAGTTACCACACTTAAACATAGAGCGCAGTTTATTGAAGTCGGGTATTACCAATAGATTCTTAAGAGATGAACTGATCTGATAACTATACTTATTATTTTCGGCCATCTTTTGTTCTGCTTGCACCAAGAACTCATACGCCCTCTGAACAATCTCACTATTAGTCAAACTATCAGATATGAACTGACTATCTGAATAACTGAACTTGCGTCTGAATGTAGTAGACACATAGTTATTATCTGAGAAGCTTGCTTCGCGCCTAAATGAATTAAGTTCCACCCAATTAGCCGCACCAAGATAATTCTCAAAGTTAAGAGCAGTCTGTGTTCCGGTAATATAAGTATTAAATAAAGTATTGACAAAGTTATTTACCAGATTAACCTCGCCCTCACGCACAACCATCTCTGCTTGAACCGCATCAAGCTTCTGTTTGGTCGGCACATATATAACATTATATAATTCACTTGAACTCTGATCTGCTTTAAACTTTGACAGAATCTCGATTGCGCCATTGAACGACTTATTAATATTATTAAGCTCATCCAAACTATAGTAGTGTAAGTTCTGTTGTACCTGAGCAAGTGTCTGATTATACATTGCTACAACTGTGGATTCTCCTTGTGTAGTATTATATAAAGTCTTCATAACTTTGCCAGATACATACGCTTGTAGATTATCATTAACCGTAACAGTCATCATCTGTGTTACAGCTGTATCATCTTTATCATAGAAGTTTGTAGCCATAAGCGTTCCTGTCCATGTAGTACCATTTAAGGATTGAGTCTGGACAGTTATCTCATAGATAGTATTCGCAATCAGTCGTGCATTATTCATTACAGCAGTAGAAGCCGCTGCAAGCGTGAGATTATTAATATTACCGACAGCTACCGTTTGGTTATTCATGCCAGTATATATATCTGCAACCACATCAGCCGCAGTTATATTGTCCGTACTTACAGATGGCATGAGCGAAGTCTTCAAGAAATAATAGAAGTCAAGTGCATCATACCACGCCTTGATAAGTGCGGGATAACCAATGATATTAGATATAGTATCAACATCTAATGTCGGATCAATTGCTTTATACTTTGTAATCAAAGTATTGTAATCAGTAGGAGCGGAAGAGAGGTAGGCGTGAGTAGTCATATACTGATTATACAGAACATTATAATTCTGTATTGCCGTACTCAATGCCGTACTCATCTCATTATACATCTCATTAGTGAAATTCCAGATATAACCTGTTCCATTAGGATTGCATTGTCTGACAGCCGCAGTCATAATATCATCTCCGGCTTGAAGATGATAACAGTTCGCTATGGCTTCTTCATTAGTAGAAACATTCAGATCGTTTCCTAATGAATCAGAAGATACCATGATTGTAGTATCCTCACCGTATCCTTCAGTTATACTGGTACTTCCACACTTCGGACAAGTATGAGTAAACAAACCTCTGTAATTACATACATTACAGTTACTCATCACATCATAAATAGAAACAGTCCTATTTATCTGGCCGTTATTATCAGATGAATCATAGATAATAAACAGTGATTCTTCTTCAGCCACATCCTTGAAACAATCAACTACAGAAGTATCATTAAATGAAAATGTACGTTGAATGTTTCTAACAGTAGGCGCAACGTAACCAACATGATAATGAGGAGCGTAGCTTAGTATTCTGTCTGCCAATGAATGTGCGCTGTCATTCGGATCATAGAGAACAGTAGGTTTAAAGTTCTCGTCATATATAATACTGTCTTCTGTATTAATGTTTAATCCGTATACATGAATCTGTTCTAGTTCGGCTTCACCAAGTCGGGTAAGCGTAACGTGTTTTACCGCGCCCTCATCTGATTCATTTTCTTCTACGATAGCTTCGAACCATGTATCTGCCTCCGGTATATATACAAGTTTAAATGTAGTCAAGTCGTTATAATATGGAGTTATGTTACCATTATCGTATTTGTGAACATCGAATGAAATTTGAGGAGCATCATCCAGAGAATCGGATATATTTACATTTTCTGAACGGCTGAGAAGCCCTATTTTACTGCCTTTGCGAGTACCTAATATAAAAGTTAAGTTTTGTACAGTGCCATCTGAATTAAAGTGTAATTGTAAATTCATTGACAGCCCTCCTCGTTTATAAACTAATCTTTACTACGGGATAATATTCAAACTTAACCGTACAAGCCGCTGAAGCTGTAATAGTATTTGCTTGATAATCGCCCACAGTATTCTTTGTTAACTTAATAAAATTGTAATTAAAATCATTTGCTAAACTATGTGAAGTATTACTACTTGAAATAGTTGGATATTCGAGAGTAATGATTTCTCCCGCACCACAATTCTTTATGGTACAACCATTAACGGTTATATTGCCAGCCGCAGTAGGAGTGATGGTAACTTTCTCTGGATAGAAGTCAGTCAACTCATCACTATACACATTAAGCGTCTGTGATCCTGCCGCATTGAATGTGAGAGTAGTAGTCTTCTTTGTAGAGTTAGCAAATGGTTTATTGGTAACGAATTGCAATGTTAATCCAATTACATCACCACCAAACTCAACCCTCTGTATAGTAGGAAAGCTCCCCTCAAAGAATATATTTTCATATCCATCAGCATCAACTGTCAGCTTATGAAAGTCTTTTCTATTGAGCCAAGATGCAATCCGAGATATTTCCGCAACCGTCATACGAGGATCATAATTGGATGCACAATAATTCTTACATATACTGAATGTAGTAGTAAGACATTCTGGATATATTGAATTGGCAAGTGCATAATATCTGCCGCCATCAGTTGCGACTTTGGTAAATTCTATATTTGAACCATTGGAGATTTCCTCTTGGGATGATGTGTTAAATCCACACACCACATACCCAAGACTACTCAATGATATGTTGTCATAAGTAAAGTCTGTTATGTACATATGATTCCTTTCTTCGCTCGTTTCTGAAATGCTTTCATATCAGCGATTAGTGTTTTATATTCTTCCCTATATTTCTTTATATCATCAAGGGCCTCAGCCCATTCTTTTTCTATGTCACGAAGTTCCTGCATGAGATTGATTAACTCTTCAGCAGGCTTATTAGCTTCTTCAAGTGCTTCATCATATTTCTTCTGTAATTCCTCAAACTCTTCTGTGAGAGCTTTATTCATGCGCTTATATCTTTCAAGTGTTTTCTCTGTATTCATATTGTTTTCTCCTTTTCTGTATGCTACAATTTACATATCTCCTATGGAGATCATAATGATTTTGAACAAGATAATAGGGAGTCTCGGAATGAGGCTCCCTATTGTATTTATCTCCAATTCATTATATAATAAATTTGGTTTCCTAAATTACACCTATAGAAAGGAGTTGATTTAATGTCTGATACGGCAATTGTTTTGATTGTCATAGTCTTTGCCATAGTAATTATATTGTGGAAAGGCCGCACAAGAATTAAACGTTTTAGACTTAATCGTGAGATTGGTCTAGATGTTCAATTCTTTCAGACAAACCCTAAGTAAATAGGGTAATGAAAAGGAGACAAGAAAAAATGATAAAGCGGGTTGTTAGCGCAACTCGCTTTATTGATTTTTGAGATATAATAATATATAATATCTCTACTCTGAGCCATTATATTCATCCTCCATTCCACAGAAAGGAGGGGTGCATAATGCAAGAATGCATTATCTTTATTTGTTTAGTGCTTTTTGTAATGATAACCATAGTCACACTACTATGGAAATGTCGTGATAGAATCAAAAGCTTTAAGATTAATAAAGCGGACGATTTAGACATTCAATTCTACAAATAAGTAATAAACAAAACCTAACGAGTATAAGGAATTAAAATGAATAAATCAGAGTAAGAGAGTGGATTAAAACAGGTAATCCACTCTCGTTTTATTGATTTGTTTGACATTATGTTATATAATGTCTATGCCATTATTATTTCCTTCTATTCTTTTGCGAAGGAGGTGAGTACTATGTCTATTAGTATAGCATTCATTACCTTATTGGCTATCTGTATCACAGCAATAATATGGAGAAACCAAGACAGGCTTAAATCCATTAAATTGTTTGGATTTATAGAAGCTAAATTCTATGAAGACAAGTAATCAAATCATTGAGTAAAACGAATACAAGGATTAAAAATGAGCAAGGGTGAGTGTTCAAGTACCACTCACCCTTATATATTAATACTTGTATTTATACTTTGCCAATTGACTACCGCCAGTTAATTGATTTACTGTCATGTCCTGTATCATAGCTTCAAACTTCTTATCATGCTGAAGCTCTGTTACAAACTCATTATAGTTCTTGACATTCGGGAGAGTAATAGCCATGCTCTGCTGAATATCAAAGTTACCGCCTGACAGATTGGACGGTAAATTAATCGGGAATGTCAAGTTGTCTTTTATAAACTGCATAGGATTATTTGCCATATCCCAAATATTTTGAGTTGCACCGGCATTAAGTACAGAATCATTGCGGGCAAGGGGAGTAAGGATAGCACCATCAGAGGGTCTGATAATTGCCTCAAGTCCATTCTCCTGCGTCCATGCTAGTTCGTCCTTAAATAATTTACGTTTGCCAGACGCATAACCACGATTCTTAAGCCACGTTTTCATCTTTTTCAATTGCTTTTCAGTAGCATCAAATTTTCCATATTTGGATTCTAATCCCATTTGATTATAAGCAACTGCTAATTCTTGCGTAGATAATTTATTAATATTTTTAGTGGTAACTAATTGACCACCAATTGTGACTGAATCTTTTTTAGTTTCCTGAGTTTTAGGTATATCAAGATGAGTAGCTATATTCCCAAGATTGGTATCAATACTATCAATCTTCTTTGATATCCCACTAATTGTACCATTGACATCGTTCTTATTATAATTCTCAAGATATGTTTTAAGAGATTCATCTTTTCCAAGTACACTATTTTTAATAGCGGTAAGGTTGATGTCACGATTCTTAATGGATTCTTCAACAGTACTACCTCCAGATAAAGGTTCTTTCAACAGACCCTTCATAGTAGAAGATAAATATGCATTGTTTTCGGCAGAAGTTTCCTTGATTGTTTTGTTGATTGTCTTTTGGTTGTCATCAACTTTCTTACTCATTTCGTCAAGAAGTTTGTCACGCTGTTCCATACGATTATCTACATATGTTTCAAAGGTATTATAAAGTCTATCAAGGATTTTCTGCTGATCATCAATATAACGCTGATACTGAGTATCTTCCATATCTTCATTTGCGTCTTTAAGCTGAACTGTGAGCTGTTGAAGTTTTGCGCGTGCCTCTTCGCTAGTATCATTTGCATAAGCAGCCATTTGTTTACGCAGATTATTGATGTCTTTAGTTTTCTTCTCTATCGACTTCTGATAGTCGTATAAATTCTTTTCCTCGGATATTGCAGATTGATATTTATCTATCAATTCTTGTAAACTAGATAACTGTTTATCATATCCATCACGTATCAAATCAAGTATTGCCTGCTTTTCCTGTTGAATAGCTTGAACTGATTCGCGTTGTTTCTCGATATATTCGTCACGCTCTGCAATTAATTTAGTATTAGTAGGATCAGATTTGAGATCTTCATTAAGTTCATGTATTTTATCTCGGTAATTCTGTGCGAGTTCTGCATTTGTTCTCATCTGCAGTTCATACATACCTAGAGTAGCAAGACCCTCCTTAGACCAATCTCCATAATAAACTTTCGTCTGAGTATTGTCGTTACTCCAATTTTCTTTGGAGTATTTAAACATATCCTCATTAGACATCAAGTTGATATAAAAGTCAGCTTCATCAGCCACATTATGAATGGAATTCTGAACCATATCATACAATTCTTTTTCAGTATCGTGAATTGCATTCTTCCACTCCAACATAGCCTCTTCAGCTTCGTAGGTAGATGCGGTTATCTCATCAATAGCGTTCTTTATTTCCCACCACTGGTCAAGATCTTCCTTGCTCTGAATCCCATCGGCATCAATCTTTGCGAGTTGCTTAACAAGTTTCTCACGCTCTTTGAGCCGGGCATTCGCAGTATCTTTCTCATTGTCAATGAGTGCCTTGTAGTAGTTGACATTCGCCATTTGTCCACGCCCTTCAGCCATAGCCATGCCATGTTCAAGTACACGCTGACGATTATCAAACTCCGACACAATGCGGTCATAGCGAGTGGTGATTGCGTCAATAGCATATTGCCTGCCCTGTGCTACAAGCTCATTGTGTTTTTGCTGTTGCTCATTAATGAGTTTCTGCTTTTCGAGTTCGTCACCCTTCTTCTCGGCAATCTTGATTTGAGTCTTATATTCTTTGTCATAAAGTTTGATAAGTTGGTTATTAAGACTCTGTTGTTCCTCGACGGAAGTGGAGAGGGTGAGTTTGGATTCAGTTGTAGAGATTTGAGCAGCGAGGTTGTCATATTTATTCTGGAGTTTTTGAATTTTATTAAGGACACGTTGATGACTTGATTCAACTGCTTTATCTGCATTCTCAATTTTCTTACGGAATAAAGAAACATATTCGGTTAACTGTTCATATTTTTCCTGATCGCCTTCAGCATACTTTGCAATTTCCCATGCATCAGCATTACCGCGAGCTACATTTTCTGCAAGCGCAATTTCTTCATCAGTAAGTTTAAGTTTATTCATTTCTTTCTGATAAGACTTTGCGGCTTTCTTAGCTCCGAGCTGTTGTTCCTTTAATGCCTCGTTTATTGCATCCAAACCATCGTTGGCTGTTTTTAATGCTTTGTTACTACCAAATGTCGTAAGAAGATTATCATATGCAGTTTGTGCTTCAGTTACTCTATGAGTAATATTCTCCATAGAGTTTGCAATCCAGTCTATCTCGCTAG
>Ga0310786_10011289_pt1 | contig 11151 bp, 11 predicted proteins | sample AusTroGonzalo_MG_FD_203881 | JGI IMG/M metagenome (GOLD analysis project Ga0310786, IMG submission 203881) | Bovine rumen microbial communities from tropical cattle in Woodstock, Queensland, Australia - Gonzalo_03 (v2) (version 2) | ecosystem: Host-associated > Mammals > Digestive system >...
CCACGTGGCGGGGCGGCATCTTCTCAAAGCCAAACTTCGTGTGGCCTGCCACCAATGACAGGTCGTCGCGACTCATTCCCTGGAACAGCGGGAATTGCAGCAGTTTGTCGAATAGTTGCAGTGTGGCCATGGCGTCAGTGTTTGTTGGATTCGACCGACTCTTCCAGTGCGGGCGAGCACCAAACGGCGTTCTGGCCGCTGTCGTCGGCGTAGATGAGGTAGGCCATTAGCTCCGGGTGACGTTCTAACAGGCGTCGGGCCTGCTCCAGCCCCATCACCATAAAGGAGGTGGCGTAGGCGTCGGCCGTGGCGCAGTTGTCGGCCAGCACGGTGGCTGACAGAATGCTGTGCTGCACAGGGTAACCCGTGCGGGGGTCAATGGTGTGAGCGTACTTCTTGCCGTCCTTGTAGTAGAAGTTGCGGTAGTTGCCGCTGGTGGCCATGGCGCGGTCGGTAATGTTGAGCACCGACTGTATTTCCGAACTGGCTGACTGAGGGTCGTCGACGGGCTTGCTGATGCCGATTTTCCAAGGCACCCGCTTCTGGCTGACACCCTTAGTCACCACCTCGCCGCCAATTTCTATCATGTAGTTGCCGACGCCGTGCCGCTCCAGCATCCGTGCCACGGCGTCGCAGCCGTAGCCCTTGGCTATGGCCGAGCAGTCGAGCATCATGCGAGGGTCGGCTTTCACGACCTTACCGTCGTTCAGGCTTACTTTCTCATAGCCCGTCAGCAAGCGCAGGCTGTCAACCTGGTGGGCGGTGGGCATGTCGCCGTTTTTGAAGCCGAAGCCCCAGGCGTTGACCAGCGGGGCCACGGTGATGTCGAATGCACCGTCGGTCTCACGCGAGATGGTCATGGCCAGTGTGAACACATCGGTGAACATACTGTCGAGCATGACGGGGCGATTCTGGTTCACGGCAGTGATGACCGACTGCTCGTTGAAGGGTGACAGCGAGTTGTCCACACGCTGCAGTTCGGCGCGGATGTCCTTTGCCAGGTCGGTGTCTGACTGGTAGGCCACCTTGTAGAACGTGCCGAACACCATGCCCTCGTCCGTCTGGTAGGGCATCTCCTGCTGCTGCCGGATGATGAGCACCGTGCCCACGACGAGCAGCGCCAGGAAGGGCAGTTGCCACCACAGTTTCTTCTTCCTTTTCTCGTCCATTTATATATCGATGATGACATTAAACGTTCCGTCCAACCGATTGTCGTCCCAGAGTCCGTAGCCTGGCACGTACCACGTCTTGCCGATGTTGCCGTCCTTATGGAACAGACGGCGCTTGTAGCGTACGCTCCACCCTAAGTGAAACGGGCCGAACACCTGGGCGTCGATGCCTAAGACAGCTTCCGCCCAATGCTGTGAGCACTGCTCGCCAATGGCGCTGAAGCTTGCAGGCCACTTCCACACGGGGTCTAAGAAGTCCTTGCGCCACAAGTCTACCTTATACGATGTGAAGGCGTAGCGGAAGCCGGCAAACAGGCGGTTGGCCTGGTGCTTCTTCTTCAGCAGGTTGAAGTCTACGCCCACGCGGAAGTAGGGAGCCTGTGTCTTGTAGGTCAGTTCCGTCACCTCGTCGTCAATACGTTCGGCCTTGCCGTAGCCTATCTCGACGATGGGGAACCACTGGTCGTGCAGGTTCAGCCTCAGGGCGCCCTCCAACTGGCCGTAGTCGCCCAACTTCAGCATACCGGCTCCCAACAAGTCGAACGACACCTGGAAGCCACGCATGATGGGGATGGTGTCCTTCTCCAGCTTGAACAGCTTCTGTGCCTGTGCCGGCACGCTCACGGCCGTCAGTAGCAGCAGGCTAATTGCGAGCTTTGAAATAGAGGTGTACATGTTCCGTCGAAGCGTCATAGTCTACGAATGATTTGTTGATGACAAACGAGTCAATGGCATGGTGGGTGGTGCGGATGGCCGTCAGCTTGTGGAAGTACGACGCGCTGCAGTCCACCGACTCGAAGTGGGGGTAGTTCTCCTTCTTTATCCACACTGTGTCCACTGCCAGGTAGTCCACGTTGCGCATGATGAAGTAGAGCGTGTCCTCAGGGTTGGCGTAGCCGACGGGCAGCGAGAACTTGCTCAGCCCGATACCGGCATTGAAGATGATGGTGTCCTTGCCGTTGGCCTGGAAGGTCAGCACGTACATGGTGTCCTTCAGCGAGTCGGCCGACCCGTCGGCCTTATGCAGCGTGTAGCTGGTGTAGACCACGTTCTGCACGGGGCAGTCGATGCTGGTGCAGCCCACGGCAGTCACCAATGTCGCCACGATGGCAATGACTAATTTCCGCATCCCAGTTCCTCCTCTATCTGATAGTCGTTGCGGTTCTGCGACGAGCGGCTGATCAAGTCGCCCAGGAATCCCGTCAGGAACAGCTGCGTACCAATCATCATCATAGTCAGTGCTATATAAAAATAAGGTGAGTCGGTGACCAGCCGCTGGGGAATGCCGTTGGCCAGGCACCACAGCTTGTCGGCACCGATGATGAACGCTGCCACGAAACCCACCAAAAACATCAGCGTGCCCAGGAAGCCAAACACGTGCATGGGCTTCTTGCCGAACGTCGACAAGAACCACAGCGTCAGCAGGTCTAAGTAGCCGTTCACGAAGCGGTTCCAGCCCATGAACTTCGACTCGCCGTACTTGCGGGCCTGGTGCTGCACTACTTTCTCGCCAATCTTGTTGAAGCCGGCCTGCTTGGCCAGGTAGGGTATGTAGCGGTGCATCTCGCCGTAGACCTCAATGTTCTTCACCACGTCGCGGCGGTAGGCTTTCAGTCCGCAGTTGAAGTCGTGCAGGTTCTTGATGCCGCTCACCTTGCGGGCGGTGGCGTTGAACAGCTTCGTGGGCAGCGTCTTCGACAGCGGGTCGTAGCGCTTCTGCTTGTAGCCGCTCACCAGGTCGTAGCCTTCCTCCTTGACCATGCGGAACAGCTCGGGAATCTCGTCGGGCGAGTCCTGCAGGTCGGCGTCCATGGTGATGACCACGTCGCCCTGCGCCTCGGCAAAGCCGCAGTACAGGGCCGGACTCTTGCCGTAGTTGCGGCGGAACTTGATGCCCTTCAACTGCTGCGGCTGCTGCTTGTGCAGCTCGCTGATGATAGGCCACGAACGGTCTGTAGAACCGTCGCTGATGAATATGACTTCGTACGAGAAGCCGTTAGCCTTCATCACCCGCTCTATCCATGCGTAGAGCTCGGGTATCGACTCGTCCTCATTATAAAGAGGTATAACAACTGATATATCCATTTCTTCAATCTTATTTTACGCCTGTTCAGACCCCCATCCCCCTAACTTAGGGGGCAAGCGCCGCTGCATCAAAGCCGCAATGGGCATTCCCAGCACAATGCCTAAGCTGATGTTCATCGTCAGCACGTTCAGCGCATAGTCGATGGGACGCATCTGCCTCATCATGTCCAGACTCTCGTTTAACGCCTGCCCCATGCCGTAGTGCTCAATCATCTTCTTGCTCTCTGGCGACGACATGGCCGACGTCAGCGACTGAAGCAGGTAGCCCTGGTCCATGTAGGCAAAGTACACGTACTGGGCGACGGCCAGCAGAATGCCGGCATAGAAGAACACCAGGATGGAGTAGGCCCACCCACGGCGGAACGAAATCCTGCCGCCCAGGTCTTCGTCGCGGAAACGGCGAAGGCGGCGCCCCACGTAGAAGGGCGTCGTCACCATCAGCACCAGCGCCACTGTAGCATAGAGCGGACTGCTGATGCCTATGATGTAGCAGGCAAAACTTGCTATCCATAGCAAGAAAAGCAAGGCTCCGTCCTGACGAGCGAAAGCCTTCAACTGTATGTACTCTGATGGCGTCATCTTTAACACTTAGTACTTATCGGCTGCAAAATTACGCATTTTCCTGCATATAACGAGGGCTTTGACACAAAAAATAGTTAAAATGAAGAAACTTTTCACTTTCCTCTTCACTCTTTTCACTTTTTTGTAGTACCTTTGCACCCGCTTTTTGAAACACGGGCAAGTCCTGTACGGCCAGCTCCCTTTGAATCCCCCAGGGTGGGAACGCAGCAAGGGTATTAGGTTGTAGCGGCGCGATGCTGGTAGCTTGCCCACCCGCCTCTTTAGCTCAGTTGGCCAGAGCACGTGAGTTGTAATCTCGGGGTCGTTGGTTCGAATCCGACAAGAGGCTCCCCCAGAAGGACAGGCTTCCACGCCCGTCCTTTTTTCGTGCAAATCTTTATTTCTGAGCCGTCAAGGCTTGCCACAAAGGGTCATGGGGTAAGGGAGCGTCAACAACGATGGACTGCTGTGACACAGGATGGACAAACTCGACCCGGCGGGAGAGCAGGGAGATGGAGCCGTCAGGGTTGGAACGCGGTGCACCGTACTTCAGGTCACCCCGGATGGGCATACCCATTTTGGCCAGCTGGCAACGTATTTGGTGGTGGCGACCCGTCATGAGCTGTATTTCCACAATCTGATAGCGTTCGCCTTGAGCAATGACGCGGTAGCGCAACACAGCTTTCTTGGAACGGGGCACCTCGTGGTCGTAGGCGTACGACTTGTTCTGCTGTTCGTTGCGTACCAGCCAGTGCTGCAACTCGTGCCACTCGTCACACTTTTCATTCCTCCCTCCACACGCCTCGTTCCTCGAAACAGGAACTATTGCCCAGTACGTCTTATGCACTTCGCCCTCGGCAAACATGCGGTTAAGTCGCGTAAGAGCTTTCGACGTTCGAGCAAAGACCACCAAGCCTGAGACCGGGCGGTCCAAGCGATGTACCACGCCGAGGAAAACGTCGCCCGGCTTGTGGTACTTCTCTTTCATATATTGCTTCACCACGTCAGAGAGCGGGGTATCGCCAGTCTTGTCGCCCTGGACGATTTCCCCGCTCTGTTTGTTGACAATGATGATGTGGTTGTCCTCGTAGACGACTTCCATCCTTCAATTCTTCAATCCTTCAATCCTTCAATTTTTCAATTCTTCAATCCTTCAATCCTTTTACATGTTCATACCGCCATCGACCTGGATGACCTGGCCGCTTACATAGCTCGACATGTCGGAGGCAAGGAATGTAGCGACGTTGGCAATGTCCTCCACCTGACCACCGCGGCGAAGAGGAATCTTCTGCTTCCACTGCTCGCGAATCTCGTCAGAAAGCTGGGCTGTCATGGCTGTCTCGATAAATCCAGGAGCAATGGCGTTGGCACGGATACCCTTGGGGCCCATTTCCTGCCCGATCGACTTTGCCAGTGCTATCAGACCGGCCTTGGAGGCAGCGTAGTTGGCCTGGCCGGCATTGCCGTGAACACCCACGACAGAGGCCATATTGATGATGCTGCCGCCACGCTGGCGCATCATGACAGGTACACAGGCATGGATGAAGTTGAAGGCCGACTTCAGGTTGACGGCAATCACTGCGTCCCACTGCTGCTCAGTCATGCGGAGCATCAGTCCGTCTTTGGTAATGCCGGCGTTGTTGACCAGTATGTCGATGCTGCCAAACTCTTCCTTCACGGCCTTGACCACCTCTTCGGTCTGTGCAAAGTCGGCTGCGTTCGAGGCGTAGCTCTTGGCCTTAACGCCCTTGGCGGCAATCTCCTGTTCGGTTTCTAAGTTCACCTCAAGATCGGTGAATGCAATGTTGGCGCCCTCTTCGGCGAACTTCAGTGCGATAGCTTTTCCGATACCGCGTGCAGCACCTGTGATGAGTGCTGTCTTACCTTCTAATAATCCCATAATTTGCTATTGAATATAAAATAATTAGTAATTGTTGCTCTTGTTGATTTTGCCCAATGCACCGTAGACAACCTTTGCCACCTGCGGCTTGGTGTCCTCCACCTTCATGCCGTGGGCTATGCGGCCGTAGATGTAAGGAACCTCAAGGCCCTTAATACAGTAGTGGGTTATGTCGGCCACCAACTCAACGTTGTCAATGTCGAACTCACCGTCGGCCTTGCCTTCTGAGTAGACTTTACGGAACAACTCGATTTCTGCATCGTCGAAATGCTTGCGTACTTTCTCAACCATCCAGATGTTACGGAAGAACTCAGCTCGCAGGTTGCCGTTGCGTACCACCGTTTCGCGAATCATGCTTAGGTGGGTGTAAATCAGCTCGATAATCTTGTCCTGAGGGCGTATGCGCTTGGCAGCAACCTCGTCGAGCTTGTCGGAAAGTCTCTCCAACTCTCCCTCAATAACTGCGTAGTAGATTTCCTCCTTCGATTTGAAATAGGTGTAGAGCGTGCGACGACCCTTGCCTGAAGTCAGGGCAATGTCGTTCATCGTCGTATTTTCCAGCCCATTCTTTGCGAAGAGCTGCCTGGCCACGTCTACCAATAGCTGTCTTGTCTTTGATACTGACATAAGTATAATCCTCCTTGATTGCTTGGTGATGGTTTTGCACACAAGGCATTGCGTGTGCAAAATTACTTCTTTTCTTTGAATTGACCAAGAAAAAAGCACAAAAATGTTGCTAAATGAGTAAAAATTCAAAAAATAGGCAGAAAAATTTGCGTATTTCGAAAAAAAGCAGTACCTTTGCACCCGCTTTTAAAGGAATAATATCGCGGAGTGGAGCAGTTGGTAGCTCGCCAGGCTCATAACCTGGAGGTCGCACGTTCGAATCCTGCCTCCGCAACTACAAAGAAGCCCGACCAATTGGCCGGGCTTTATTGTGATTAGGCGGTATTTCAGGTTCATTCTGTCTAAATAGTGCGTAGCCACTCCCCTCCCATCAAGAGGGGCAGGGGTGGGGTCTGTATCTCATTCGACCCCAAAATATTACTGACCCCACCCCTACCCCCTCCCCTACAAGGGAGGGGAAAGGCAATACCACCATGCACCGGAAAAAAACGACGGCACCGTCAGAACTGCTCAAGTATCTGGATGCGGCGCTCGGTGCTGGGATGGGTGCTGAACATGGAGTTGATGAAGTACATCAGACCGTGACGCAGCTGCTGGGGGTGTATGATGTACATCTGGGCTATGTCTTCACGCTCGATGTCACCCAGTCCGGGATTGTCGGAAATCTTGCGGAGCGCCGAGGCCAGTGCCAGCGGGTCGCCGCAAAGTTCAGCCCCTCCTGCGTCGGCCATATACTCGCGCTTGCGGGAAATGGCAAAGCGGGTAATCAGTGTGAAGAAATAGGCCAGCGCCGAACAGATGACGCCGATGAACATGATGACCATAATGCTGAGTCCGTTGCCCTTCTGACCGTCGCGGTTGCGGAAACCGCCATACCACAGGTGGTTGTAGATCATACGCACAACGAGCGACATGATGGTCGAGACAATGCCGACGAAGATGACCGACGTGATGAGCAGGCGGGTGTCGCGGTTGCGTATGTGGGTCAGCTCGTGGCCAATGACCCCCGCCAGTTCTGCATCGTTGAGCCGTTCGAGCAGCCCGGTGGTGACGGTGACGGTATAGGTCTTGCGGTCAATGCCGCTGGCAAATGCGTTCAACTGCGGGTCGTCGATGACGTTGACCATGGGCATGTCCATGCCACAGGCCATGGTGAGGTTCTCGACTATGTTGTAGACACGCGGATTCTCGCGACGTTCCAATGGGCGGGCACCGGTTGCACGGCGAATCATGGACGTGTTGCTGTAATAGGCGATGGCAAACCAGATGCCGACACCTATGATGACCCACGGGATGGTCTGCAGGAAGTAGTAGTTCACCTCGGCCATGTTCGGCTCGTTGACAAAGTTGCCATACTGGTCGTAGTGACCATTGCCCAGGTAGTTGAGCAGTGCCAGAAACACCCATATCATACCGAGGATAATCAACGGAAACGCCAGCAACAACAGGATGCTCATCGTGTTGTTGCGGCGTATCTGTGTCATCATTCCTACGTACTGCATAGGCGCTTAGAACTTGATTTCAGGGGCTTTTTCAATGGTTGCACGCTCTTCCTTGGGAACCTCGAACATCGGCTCCTTCTGGAAACCGAACATGCCGGCAAAGATGTTCGACGGGAAGGTCTGCACGGCGTTGTTCAGCTCGCGGGTGGCCGAGTTGAAGAAGCGGCGCGTGGCGGCAAGCTTGTTCTCAATGTCGGAAATCTCCGTCTGCAGCTGCAAGAAGTTCTGGTTGGCCTTCAGGTCGGGATAGGCCTCGACGCTGACCTTCAACCCTGCGAGTGCGCTGCTGAGCTGGTTCTCGGCCTCAATCTTCTCGTTGATGGTGTTGGCGCTCATGGCTGCCGAACGGGCCTGCGTGATACGCTCCAACAGCTCCTTCTCGTGCTGGGCATAGCCTTTCACGGTGGCTACGAGCTGGGGAATGATGTCGTGACGCTGCTTCAGTTGCACGTCGATGTTGGCGAAAGCGTTTTCGCGATTGTTACGAAGCTTAACCAGATTGTTGTAAATGCTGATACCCCAAACGACGAGGACAGCAATAACGGCAATAATAATGAAAATTGTCATACGCTTATTAATTTTGGTTCATGAATTATTGTGCAAAGATAATACCAAAGTTGTAAAAGTGGTGCAGATTTTAAGAATTATTACAAAATAAAATCCGGTCGCCAAGCTCTTGTGAAGTCTTGACAACCGGATTTGTATCAGTCTTGCAAATAGAATTTTCTTAATTCTTTGCCAGCAGCAGGCTTTCGCCGGGTGCTTTTGTCATTTGTCGCATCACCTTTTTGTAGTAACGATTGGTAGCACGTACGCTGTAGTTGTTTCCCCCATTCCAGATGCGTATAGCTTTTTCGATGTCGTTGGTGGGGTTGTAACGCGACTGAATTAATAGGAACATCTCTTTCGACTTGGCCACGCTGTAGCGGTCGGCCATTGTGAACTGCTTCTTACTCTTGCGCTGTTTCAGGATGTTGTTGCATTCACGAACCAGAATCGGAGTAATCTGCATCGCGCCTACTGACTTTCCACTCACGGCGCGCGGATTTCCTTCACTTTCTACTTGAATAATCGCATCCATCACTGGATTCCAGTTGATACCTGACGTTTTGTTGCTCTTTGTCCCGTCGCCTCCGGCTTTTGCCGTATTGGCCGTTAACAGCAGAGCCATCAGGCTCATCGTTAAAATCTTACTAATTTTCTTCATAACTCTATACTGTCATGCGGACATCTCATCGCGAGAACCGCGTTATCCTTTAGATTTGTGACGACTTAGTGTCGATTTCTGACTGCGTCGATTTTCAATTGCGGGTGCAAAGTTACGAAGATTCAGCGAGTTAGCCAAATATTTTTGCTTTTTTTATCGTTTTTGTGTGCGCACACTTAATTTATGTCAACAATTTGCGCCCTGTCATGTGTTCGCGCACGCCGTTTTTTAACATGTCAGTCAAGGTCGACGACGGTAATGCCGGCACCGCCGAATTGCACGTGTTCGTCGCGGTAGTGGGCTACGCCTGGAACGGTGGCCAGATACTGCCGTATGAGCTGGCGCAGGATGCCCGTGCCCGTGCCGTGAAGTATGCGCACGCGGGGCATTCCTACCAGTATGGCGTCGTCAATGAAGTAGGTGACGGCGTTGATGGCCTCGTCGCCGCGCATGCCGCGGACGTCCAAGTCCTGACGGAAGTTCTGGCGGCGGCTGTCTATCACGTTGCGGGTGTCATTCGATACGGTAGCGTACGATCCGGCAATGGCCTCGTTGCGTTCTTCAGTCTTCGACTTCTGCGGCTTCTGTTCCTCTGCGTGCTCCAACCGCTCCACGCGCATCTTGGTCTTCATGCCGCCGAAGATGACTGTGACCATCTTGCCGTCAGTACTTTCAACTGTACCAATGCTGGTGAGTCCCTTAATGCGGACGGTGTCGCCCTTTTCTATTTGAGTCTTCTGAGCCGTGGCTTCAGCGGCTGCTGCCTGACCGTTCTCCTTGTTTTTTTCTCCTTCCTCCGCCCGCTGCTGCTTCTCAGCCTTGCGCTTCTCCTTACGCTCCTTGCGCTCCTGTATCTGGCGCATCTTGCGTTCTATCACCTCGTCGTTGGCACGTGTGTCGATGTCGGCCACTTCCTGCTTGAATGCGTTCAGTTCCTCGCGTATGCGACGCGCTTCTTCCTTCTCGGCCTGGCTCTCGCGTATCTCGCGGATGGCGTTTTCTATCTTCTTGTTGCTTTCGCGCAGCAGCTCCTCGGCCTCTTCCTTCGCCTTGCGCAGTATGTCCTTGCGCTGGCGCTCTATCTCTTCTATGTCGGCCTCCAGCCGCTCGCCGCGCTCCTCCAGCCGTTTCTCGTGCTGGTGTATGGTCTGGCGCTTACCTTCCCAGTAACGCTTGTCGCGCACAATGTCCTGCAGGTACTTGTCGCTTTGTATGTAGTCGCGGCCCACAATGTCGCTGGCATCCCTGATGACCTCCTCGGGAATACCCGTCTTGCGGGCTATCTCGATGGCAAACGATGAGCCCGGCTGCCCAATGCTGAGCTGGAACAGCGCCTGCATCTCATGACGGTCGTAGAGCATGGCACCGTTCACCACCCCCTCGTGGTCCTCTGCAAAATGCTTCAGGTTCTGGTAGTGGGTAGTAATGACGCCAAACGTCTTCCGCTGCCAGAACTGCTTCAGCATGGCTTCGGCTATGGCACCGCCGATGGTGGGCTCCGTGCCGCCTCCGAACTCGTCAATCAGCAGCAGACTCTGGTCTGACGCCTGCCTCATCATCTGCTTCATGTTCATCAGGTGGCTCGAGTAGGTCGACAGGTCGTTCTCAATGCTCTGCTCGTCGCCTATGTCTATCATGATGTCCTTGAACAGCCCGCACGCCGAGTGCTCGCTGACGGGAATGCTGAGACCACATTGCAGCATATACTGCAACAGGCCGACGGTCTTCAGGCAGACAGATTTTCCACCCGCATTGGGTCCCGATATAATCAGCAGCCGTCCGTCCAATGTTTTTTTCGGAGGTGCGGGGGTACCCCCGTACCCCCGAAGTATAATATCCAGCGGCACCACCCGCTTCTGCTGCTTGGCCAACGACAGCGCCAGCAGCGGATGAACAGCTCGCACCCAGTCAATGTGCGCATAGGGCATGACTATCGGCTCAATGCCCTGCGTCAGCTCGGCCAACTTTGCCTTAGCCTGTATCAGGTCTATCTGTGCCAGGAACTGGTAAGAGTCAAGAATCTCTGCCACGTGTGGGCGAACCTCGCTGGTGAAGACGCTGAGTATGCGGATAACCTCGCGACGCTCGTCGGCCTCAAGC
>Ga0310786_10011291_pt1 | contig 11150 bp, 12 predicted proteins | sample AusTroGonzalo_MG_FD_203881 | JGI IMG/M metagenome (GOLD analysis project Ga0310786, IMG submission 203881) | Bovine rumen microbial communities from tropical cattle in Woodstock, Queensland, Australia - Gonzalo_03 (v2) (version 2) | ecosystem: Host-associated > Mammals > Digestive system >...
CTGACTCATAACATACTTTTTGCTTTCAACCTGCAAAAGTACGAAAAAACCTCAGTCCAACAAAGGATTTATCCTTTTTTAATAATTTATCCCTTTACCTTTCCTTCCCTAAGTATTTCGTGTCCAAATAGCTCTGGAAGGTGTCTTTGTACATATCTCCTACGGGAAGACTGGTCTGTCCGTCGAGAGTGATGCGGTTCTTGGTGACCTCCCGGATCTTGTTCAGATTGACGATATACGAACGGTGTATACGCATGAAGCTGTCGGGCAGCCGCTCCTCCATCTTCTTCATCGAGAGCAGTGTGATAATGGGCTTCTGCTCACCCTCTATCCACACCTTCAGGTATTCGCTCATCCCTTCCACATAACGGATATCGGAGATGTTGACCTTGACGATGCGGTAATCGGTTTTCAGGAAAATCGCATCCTCAGTCCTCGTTCCCCCTTCTTCGCTCCTCGAACTATCCTCGGGCCTCGCACCCTGTGCCTCGTACCTCGCAAGTAGTCTATTCGCAGCCCTCTGGAAGTCCTGGAGTCCGAAGGGTTTCAGCAGGTAGTCGACAGCATTGACGCGAAAGCCCTCGACGGCATATTCCGAATAGGCTGTGGTAAAGACGACGAGGGGCGGTGACACCAGCGACTTCACGAAGTCCATGCCGTTGAGGTCGGGCATGTTGATGTCGCAGAAGATGGCGTCCACCGTATCGTTCTCCAGGAACTGTCGGGCCTCCACAGCGCTCTGGCACTGTGCTGCCAACTCCAGGAACGACACCTTATTAATATAGGCGACAATCTGTTGCAGAGCCAACGGCTCGTCGTCGATAGCGAGACAACGTATCTTCATAGCGGTATATTAAGTTCAACGTTATAGACATCCGGTGTATCCTGAATACGCAGCGAATAGTCGTTGTCGTAGAGCAGGTTCAGGCGTTTCCTGACGTTGGCCAGGCCCACGCCACCTTTCTCCTCGTTAGGCACGTCGGCCTTCGAGTTGCGACAGGCGAAGCAGAGCCTCCCCTCCTCCACGCTGACCTTCACCTCGATGAACGACTCACGCTGGTAGCTGACACCGTGCTTGAAGGCATTCTCGATAAACGAGATGAGCATCAGCGGCGGGATGGTCTTGTCGGGGGCCTCGGCAGGCAGGTCGAGGGTGATCTTCACCTTGTCGGTATAGCGCAGCTGCATCAGCGTGACATAGGTACGGATGAACTCAAACTCCCGACTGAGGGGTACGCCCTGCTTGTCGCCCTCATAGAGCACGAAGCGCATCATCTTCGACAGTTCCAGGATGGTCTCCTGTGCCTTCGCCGGATCAATATCCACCAGGGCGTGGATGTTGTTCAGCGTGTTCATGAAGAAGTGCGGATTAATCTGGTAGCGCAGGTATTCCAGCTGCTGTTCCAGGTTTTTCTTCTCCAACTCTGCCAGTCGCTTGCGGTCCTCACGGCTGCGGAAGAAGCTCTTGATGCCGAGGTTGGCAGCCAACATCAGGATGAGCACCACGACGGCCAGGATGTCGCGCTCGCCGACGATGGGTGGCGGCCCGTCGGCAGGCCTGAACTGGCGGTGCGGACGCTGGTCGGGCATCGGCGGTGCATCCTCCGGCAGCGGCGGACGCTCGCCGTCCATCGCCATCGGCATACGCTCTCCAGCTTTGTCCATCGGCGGCTCGTCGAGATGGGGTCTGTGGTGGCCCCTCTGTTCCATGCGCGGTCCGGGACCTCTCCGTTCTGGTCTGCTGCTGCACTGGTAGACCGTGAACGCCGCAATCATCGCGGCCACGATGGTGAAGTACAAGGCTCGTTTGCGGCCATGCACCAGCAGCGGGGCCAGCAGGAAATTGTGCAGGAGGAACAACAGCAGGAAGACAGCGAACTTGCGCCACACGAGGAGCACCTCCGTCCAGTCGAACGCCACGTTCGTGTCGCTGACCGTACGCACATACAAACTCAGCAGCGGGGCTGCAAAGAGCAAGCCCCACACTGCCAAGTATATCAGGTTTTCCTGCCGTGACTGCTTCATCCAGAATCTTCTTGTCATCATAATAACGCAAGAAACAGGGTTTTTATTGTCAGATTACCTTCCCGAATAGCTCGTGGCCGCCTTGCAGGAGGCCGACGAGGAGCCGACAGTCACGGTATAGCTCGTGCCCGACGTGAGCCCCGGACAGCTCAGCAGATAGCTGAAGCTGCTGCTACCGCTCTGACCACCGCCACCGGGTCGGCCGGGACCGAAGCCGCCGCCGCCACTTGTCGGCGAATAGCCCGTAGGCACGGTGAACGAGGCCAGTGTCGTCGAGCCGCTCTTCACGCTGACCGCCGTGCCGGCCGTAGCACTGCCTGTGGTGCTGAGCACGCACTGCGAACCGCTGGTCGTGGTGACCGTGTTGTTGCCGCCGCCAACACCCAGTACGGTGCCGCCGGTGATGTAGAGGCTATAGCGCTCGGCAGCGTCCAGGCCGCACTCCGGCTGGCCGGAACCGCAGGCAACAATCGTGCCACCCGAAATGGTCATGTTGCCATTGCTGTCGATGCCGTCGTTGCCGTTGCTGACACCCGTCACCGTGCCGCCTTTCAAGTACATATGGCTGGCCGAGTTGATGGCGTCGTCCGACGAGCTGAAGCCATAGACGGTACCGTTGGTGACGGTCAGCGTGCCCTTGGTCTCGATGGCCTCATGACCATTCGACGATGCCGTGATGCTACCGCCGCTGACCGTCATGTTGCCATCGGCCTTGATAGCCTTGGGCTGTGCCTTGCTGTTGCTATAGGAGTAGGTGCCGCCTGTCGTCGTTGCGCTGATGTTGCCACCAGTGACGGTCAGCGTACCGTCGGCCTTGATACACTTGCCGCCCGTCCCCGTCGACTTCAGCGTCAGCGTACCGCCGCTGATGGTCATGTTGCCGTCTGACTTCAGGCCGCCACAACCCTTGGAGTCTCTCTCACTGCTGTCGTAGGCGCCATTGCCCGTCGTGGTGACATTCAGCGTACCGTCGCTGATCTTCATGTCGCCCTGGCTCTTGATGCCCTTGCTGGCAGCTGCCGATACCGTCACCGTCAGGGTGCCGCCCTCAATATAGACGTTACCGCTGTCCTCGTCGTCATGGTCGGCAGTCTCGCCCGTCGAGGTGTCACCGCCCAGGTCGCACTGCAGGCCGTCGTCGCCAACGCCGCTGATGGTCACCACGCCACTCTTCATCAGGAAGTACTCCTCACAGCTGATGCCGTCGCCGACGGCCTTGGTGATGTTCAGCGTCAGGTTCTTCACCGTGATGTAGTCGCCGCTCTTGATGGCGTGCTTCGTGTTGCCCACGACGTTCAGCGTGCCGTTGCCCTGCAGCTGGATCTGTCCCTTGCTGTAGAGGCAGGCCTTCTGCTCGCCGTTGGCGCCGTCGGTCAGGGTGTTCACAGTATTGTTCTTCGCACTGATCTGGATGCGCTTGCCGTTGGCGATGTTGATGGCAGCACCGCTGGGGTTCGTCAGCGTCAGGCCCGCCAGGGCCACAGTACACTTGTACGACCCTTCGAGAGCGAACTCACCGTCCGTCGTCGTACCCTGCAGCGTGTAGGTAATCTCCTCGCTGACAGCGCTCCCCTGCTCTATCGACACATGGGCGCCGCTGACCGTCGGGGTGATGTACTGTGCAATATTGCCACTGACGGTGACCGTTGCCGTCGTCCCGTCGTAGGTCACGCCAACGGCGTTGTCCGTCACCGCCGTCTGGTCGACGGTCATGCTCGTGATGTCGCTCAACCTAAACGTCTTGTTCATCACCGTCAGCGTCGTGCCGTCACTGTAGGCCATCTCGCCACACTGCGCGGCAGGAAACTGGTAGGTCACGCTGCCCACCTGCACATTCAGCGTCTGTGCCCAGGCTGCTATCGTCAGCACCAGGGCAGCTATCGTCACATAGATCCTTCTCATTTCACATTCACTTTACGGATTCCCTTCTTCGTCTTGATCACGTATACGCCGCGCCTCATCTGCGCCTTCGTCACCTTCCGGCCCTGCAGGTCGTAGATTTCCGTTGCGTCGTCAAGGGTCTCGACGTCCACCGCCTCGATAGCCGTCGTCTCTTCTGTTTCCGAGAAGTACATCTTGTTCAGGTCAGTAAGGGCGAACTCCTTCGAGCCCGCCATCAGCTTGCCATCCTTAATGGTGATGGTCAGCGCTGTCGAGCTGACAGCAGTCTTCGCACCGTCGGCCGTCTCAAACACCAGGTAGGGATAGTCGTCGGCCAGCAACGTCTGCACACCGGCCAAAGCCATCATGAATAACACAATCTTTTTCATATCAGTGTAGTTTGTTAATGATTTTTCTGCAAATGTACCGCAAACGGCCCGTTCCGCCAAATTTATTCAGCCAACACCCCGATTTATTCAACGAAAATGTGTACCTTTGCACCCTGTTTTAACATTGACACCCCATAATTCATGTCCGACACGTCGCTGAAACGCCAGTTGAAAGTACTCACCATCCCCGTATTCATCGAGATGGCGCTCGTCATGATGCTCGGCGCCGTCGACACGGTGATGCTCAGCCGCTATAGCGACAACAGCGTGGCAGCCGTCGGACTCGACAACCAGCTCATCTCGCTCGTCTTCCTCGTCTACCAGTTCTTCTCCATGGGCGCCGCCATCCTCTGTGCCCAGTACATCGGTGCAGGACTGCGGAAGCGGCTCGTCCAGGTCGTCGGCATGGCCCTCGTGGTGAACCTCGCCCTCGGCCTGACCGTCAGCGCCCTCCTCTTTTTCTACGCCGAGGCCGTGCTGCAACTCATGGGGCTCCGTCCCGAGCTGATGGGCGACGGTCTCGTCTACCTACGTCTCACCGGTGCGCTGTCGTTCTTCCAGGCTCTGTCGCTCACCTTCTCCGCCTCGCTGCGCAGTGCCGACAAGGTGGTCTATCCCATGGTCGTCACCGGCATCGTCAACGTCCTGAACATTCTGGGCAACTACGCCCTCATCTTTGGCCACTGGGGCTGTCCGCAGCTCGGTGTCGAGGGTGCCGCCATCGCCACCGCCACCAGCCGCGCCATCGCTATGGTGCTGCTGGCCATTATCCACTTCCGCGTCCACATCCCCCGCTTCCCCCTGCGCTACTTCCGTCCCATGCCCTGGCAGGAGTTGCGCAACCTCTTCTACATAGGCATCCCCGCCATGAGCGAGAACATCTCCTACTGTCTCTCGCAGGTCGTCATCACCTTCTTCATCAACCAGATCAGCAACGAGGCCCTTGCCGCGCGCACCTATTGCCACAACATGATCATGTTCGTCTACCTGTTCTGCCTCAGCATCACCCAGGGCGGCGACATCCTCGTCGGACACCTCGTCGGCCAACAGCGCCACCAGGCCGCCTATGTCCTCGGCAACTACTTCTTCCGCTGGTCCATGATTATCACCATCACCGGCTCCGTCGTCCTCGCACTGACGGGCAAGAGCATCCTCCACGCCTTCACCGACAATCCTAAGATCATCGCCATGGGCGTCTGGGTACTCGTCGTCGACATCTTCCTTGAGGTAGGCCGCACCGCCAACATCTTCGCTGGCAGCACGCTCCGTGCCACCGGCGACACCGTCTACCCCTTCGTCGTCGGCGTCATCTTCCAGTGGAGCATTGCCGTCGGTCTCAGCTACGTCATCGGCATCCCCCTCGGCTTCGGCCTCGTCGGCATGTGGGTAGGCTTCGCCCTCGACGAGAACATCCGCGGTGTCATCCTCGTCCGTCGCTGGCGCTCAGGCAAGTGGAAGACTAAGGGGTTTGTAAAAGACGCATGTACTCCTGATAGGTGATATACCTTCCTCCCATCGATTTGAACAGCGGCGTTTCAAACTGGCAGTCAATGAATCGTCCGCCAATGCCCTCCATCGCTTTAGCCAAATGAATGAGTGCTAACTTGGAAGCATTGGGAACCAGTGAAAACATACTTTCTCCGAAAAAGGCATCACGCAGCGTCACACCGTAGAGTCCGCCAACGAGATGCCTTTGTGCATAATCCGTCGAGGATTCCCACACCTCGACACTGGCAGCATAACCACGACGGTGAAGCTCTGAGTAAGCCTCAATAATGTCTGGTCCCAGCCATGCTCCTCCTTCTTCGTTGCGCCCCTGTGCCGTAGAGCAATGGTGTATCACGCCCTCGAAGTCCTCGTTGACGGTCACTTCGTACTTTTGCTGCCTCAACAGCTGTTTCATGGAGTGGCTGATATGAATCTCGTTGGGGAAGATGACATAGCGCTCGAGCGGACAGTACCAATGCGGCTCACGCTCCATCTGGAAAGCATACCAGGGAAAGAAGCCGTTGCTATATGCCAACAGCAAACGCTCCACAGACAGGTCGCCACCAATAGCCACCAGTCCATCGTCCTCGCCCCATTGCGGATTGGGGAACCAGAGTTTATCATCCAATTGCCAAACTGCCATACTAATTGACAATTGATAATTGACAATTGACAATTCCGACGGTGATTTCGCCGCCGTTTTTCAGAGTGCCGAAAAGAATCTCGCGCATCAGTAGCGGCTTCAGCTGCTGGGCAATGACACGGTCCATCTCACGAGCGCCGTATTCTGCTGTAAAGCCCTCTTTCAGCAGATGGTCGAACGCCTCTGTCGTAAGCGTCATCTTCACCTGCTTGAGGGCGAGTTTCACATCCAGCTCACGCAGTTTCTTCTTCAGGATGAGCGTCGCCATCTCCTTGTCCATGTCGCGGAACACGACGGCTCCCGACAGGCGGTTCAGGAACTCGGGCTTGAAGGTCTTCTTCACCTGTTTCATCATCGCCTCGCCACGGCTGACACTATTGTTGAAGCCAATGCTCTGCGACGCATACTGCGCCCCGGCATTCGAGGTCATGATGAGCACCACGTTGCGGAAGTCGGCCTTGCGTCCCTTGTTGTCCGTCAGTCGGGCATAGTCCATCACCTGCAACAGGATATTGTAGATGTCCTGATGAGCCTTCTCAATCTCGTCGAGCAGCAACACGGCATTGGGTGACTTTCGGATGGCATCCGTCAGCAGTCCCCCGTCCTCGTAGCCCACGTAGCCCGCAGGCGAGCCGATGAGTTTCGCAACCGTATGCTTCTCCGTATATTCGCTCATGTCGAAGCGTATCAGTTCGATGCCCAGCTCCCTGGCCAGCACGCGTGCCACCTCCGTCTTGCCCACCCCCGTAGGTCCGACGAAGAGCAGCGAGGCCAGCGGTTTGTTGTCGTCCAGGAGACCGGCCCTCGACATCTGTACCGACTCCACCACCTGACGGATGGCCTCGTCCTGACCGTAAATCTGCGAGAGCATCCGCGGCGCCAGGCTCTCCAGTCGCTGGAAGTCATCTTCCTCGGCCACAGCCAGCGCATCCACCTTGCACGTCTTCGCCAGCACATCGGCAATGTCTGCCCTATTCACTATTCCCTTTTCACTTTCCTTCGCCGCCCCCGCCTCGTCTATCAGGTCGATAGCCTTATCGGGCAGGAAGCGTTCGTTCACGTGCTTGGCACTAGCCTCGACAGCGAAGTCGATGGCATCGTCATCGTATTTCACGCCGTGGAACTCCTCATACCTCGGCTGCAGCTGACGGAGAATGATCTTGGCTTCATCGACAGTCGGCTCAGGGATGTCTATCTGCTGGAACCTCCGTATCATACCCTTCGAACGCGAGAAGTGGCGGTTGTATTCCTCGTAGGTCGTAGAGCCTATGAAACGGATGGTGCCAGCTTCAAGATAAGGCTTCAGCATGTTCGAGGCGTCCATAGCCCCCTCGCCAGTGGCGCCGGCTCCCACCAGCGTGTGAATCTCGTCGATATAAACGATGTTGTTGCAGCCCTCCTGCTGCACACCGTCCATAATCATCTTGATGCGGTTCTCGAAGTCGCCGCGATACTGTGTGCCAGCCAGCAGCGTTCCCATGTCGAGCTGGTATATCTTGCTGCCTTTCAACCTTTCAGGCACCTGGCCTTCTTCAATCATCCGCACCAGTCCCCAGACCAGTGCCGTCTTGCCCACGCCGGGCTCACCCACATGCAGCGGGTTGTTCTTGTCCCTGCGGCACAGCACCTGGATGGTCCTTTGCAGCTCCTGCTCGCGACCGATCAGCGGATTCTGCTGCTTGTAGAGGTCGTTCATACAGGTCACCAGCTTCCTCCAGGCAGCATCCTGCTTCCGCTCACCAGTCTCTCCAGCCACGTCGTCCTCAAACTCATAGCCGCCGATGAGCTGACTCAGGAAATTGCTTTCCTCGTTGCCGAGAGCATCTTTCAGCAGATAGGCTGCCCACGACTCTTCCAGATGCAGAATCCCCATCACCAAATGGGGGATGTCCAATGCTTTGGCACTACTGTTGGCAACCTGCAGACAGGCATACTCTATCACCTGTCCAAGCTGAACAGACGCCTCTGGTTCATAGTCCTGCCCCTCAGGTACCGTTTCCACCTTTATCATTTGCCGGAACAGGCTGTCTGCCAGCGTGTCCGGACGGCAATAGTCGTTAAGCGTATTGACAAAAGTCTCATCACGCATCATGGCGAGAAGCAGGTGTTCTGGCGAGATAAACTCGTTTCTGTCCTTCTGACAATACTCCATTGCCGTATGCAGTATTCTCGCTGCACGCTCTGTCTGTCTTATCTCTGCCATACGCTATTCCTCCTCCGGCTGAACAGTTAATCTCAACGGATATCCCTGCTCGCGCGCCATGTTAGTAGCCTTGCGAGCCTTCGACACGGCCATGTCGTAGCTATAGATGCCCACCACGGCCTTGTCCGAGTGGTGTACCTGCAGCATCAGCGCATTGGCCTCCTCCTCACTCTTCAGGAACACCTGTACAAGTATCATCACCACAAACTCCATCGTCGTGAAGTCATCGTTGTAGATGATGACCTTGTATCTTCGCGGCTCCCTCAGGTCCGTCCGCTGCCTTTCCTTTATATGTGACTGTTCCTTTGCCATATCACCCTATCGTTTTTTCATATTCGCACCCATCTTGTCAGTCACGCTGGCAACCACTTCACCAGCCTATCTTATCTCCACAGAGCCGTCCTCATTGGTAGTTAACATTCCCGACTGCTCCGCCAACTCTAAGTCGCGAAGCGTATCCAATACAGATTTCCCAGTACGCTCAGCCATGTGGTGAGCGAGGAAAATCTTATTCTGACTATTTCCCCAACGACACTTCTCCTTCCAGAGATTCTCTTGTACTTCCCAAGGTTTGTATGCCATAATTCCTACTCAACTTTCTTAATTATCGAACTTATTCTTCATATTCGCAAGCTTCTGCGTGCAAATATACAAAAAAATAGTCCAAACCGATAAACTTTCTACCTATTTTTTTCATTTTTAATTGTTAAGGGGGGCGCGGGGGGACGGGGTCATTTATCGGGGGTGCGGGGGCACGGGGCACGAGATTACCATCAGCGCTCTCACTATTCTCGCGCCCCACGCGCCCACGTACCCCCGTTCCCCCAAGAAGCGAAGCCCCCTTCGGGGCTCCTCTTTTGGTGGAGGGTATTGGTGGAGGGTGGAGGGAGGATGGTGGAGGGTGAATGGTGGATAGTGATGAGCGCTGGTGCTGAGGCAGATATCAGGGCCTCTCTCCGCCCTTTAGCTGACCTCCCGTCACCATCCACCAACACCCAACACCCAACAAAATGAAAAGAACTATGAAGCTGAAGAACAGAATCATTGAGATTGGCCTAAAGATACTGATTGCCGCACTGACGGCTGCGCTGACGGCCATCACCACCACCAGCTGCCTGGGCTACGGCCCGGTGAACTTCTAAGAGTAGCAACATCGAAACGCAAGGGACGGACGCTAACTGACGCGCCCGCCCCTTGTTTTTTTTACGGCAATCAGGCACAATTTTACTTTTTTTTCTTATCTTTGCACCGAAAACAGGACTATTACCTAAAAGAATATAAAGCGGATACTAAACCTACTGATTATGGAACAGAAACGTACGACACCAGAGAGAATCACGGAGCTGCAGCCGAACGAGATCTTTGTGTTCGGCAGCAACCTCAAGGGTATGCACGGCGGTGGTGCGGCATGGATCGCCTACCGCAAGTTTGGGGCTATCATGGGTCAGGGTGTAGGGCTGCAGGGCCAGAGCTACGGCATCCCGACGATGCAGGGCGGCGTAGAGACTATCCGTCCGTATGTGGACGAGTTCATCGAGTTTGCAAAGGAGCACCCCACCCTCACCTTCCTCGTGACCCGCATAGGCTGTGGCATCGCCGGATTCACGGATGATGAAATCTCACCGCTGTTCGAGAAGGCTCACGACGTGGAGAACATCGTGTTGCCACCAAACTGGTAATCATGCAAAAGAAGATACTGTTCCTTCACGGATTCTATGCCAGTGGCAGTTGTGTGCCAGCCCTGGCATTGAAGGAGGCATTCGAAAAGAGGGCCACCGTACTGACTCCCGACCTCCCACTCCACCCAGCAGATGCCGTCAGGCTTATCCGCGACATCTGCGACCAAGAGAAGCCTGATATCCTCGTCGGCAACAGCTGCGGCTCATTCTATGCACAGATGATCTCTCCGATTATCGGTGTCCCTGCCCTACTCGGCAATCCGCACTTCAAGATGTCAGACTTCCTACGTGAGCGTATCGGCAACCATCAATACAAGTCACCAAGGGCAGACGGTAAGCAGGATTTCACCATCGACGAACAGCTCATCAGCGAGTTCGAGGAAATGGAAGCCCACCAGTTTGACTGCTGTAATATATATAATCAGGTTCGCGTATGGGGACTCTTCGGTGAGGAGGACACATTGGCACACTTTGAGCCGCTGTTCCTGGAGCATTATCACAACGCCTTTCACTTCCCCGGTGGCCATACCCCAACGGCAGACCAGTTCAAGACGTGGTATGTGCCCCTTATTGAAAAACTGTTGTTGGAATATCCCAGATGTTCTTCGAGACCATAGAACGTGACGGGAAACGTTTCTCACGCTTCACGGAGATAGACTGGGAAGAATAAAGGATTTGTATCTTAACCTTTATATTCTCTTGCCTTACTGTCTAATTCTGATAAACGGTCAAGAGCAGCATTTAACGTATCATCACGCTTGGCAAAGTGGAAACGGATAAGGTGATGTACGTCCTCGCGGAAGAAACAGCTGCCAGGAACAGCACCCACACCGACATGCTCT
>Ga0310786_10011293_pt1 | contig 11149 bp, 7 predicted proteins | sample AusTroGonzalo_MG_FD_203881 | JGI IMG/M metagenome (GOLD analysis project Ga0310786, IMG submission 203881) | Bovine rumen microbial communities from tropical cattle in Woodstock, Queensland, Australia - Gonzalo_03 (v2) (version 2) | ecosystem: Host-associated > Mammals > Digestive system >...
AATATCTTTTCGATACGATTGACGGCCGCTTCCCGAACCACGAGCCCAACCCGCTGGTGGCGAAGAATGTGGAGCCGCTCAAGGAGCTGGTCCGCAAGAGTGGCGCCGACGTGGGGGTGATCTACGACGGCGACGCCGACCGCGTGATGTTCGTGGATGAAAAGGGCCAGTTCGTGGCCCCGGACCTCGTGATCGCCATGATGGCGCTGTATTTCTGCGACGAGCGTGGTGCCAAGGCGCCGCGCGTGCTGCAGGAAATCCGCAGCTCCAAGGCGGTGGGCGAGTACCTGGCCCGCTTCGGCGCCGAGCTGCACACCTGGCGTGTGGGCCGCGCCTTTGCCGCGCCCAAGCTCCGCGAGATCGACGGCCTCTGGGGCGGGGAGCTCGCGGGACATTATTATTTCAAGGATTTCTTCTATTCCGACAGCGGACTGCTCTCCTCGCTGATCGTGCTGCGCATCGTGGCCGCTCTCAAGAAGCAGGGCAAGACCTTCAGCCAGCAGATCGCCGAGATCGCCGGCTACTGCAATTCCGGCGAGATCAATTTCCGTCTGGAGGACAAACCGGGTGCGATGCAGGCCATCTGTGCGCATTTCTCCGCGCAGGAGACGCCGCTCAAGAAGATGGATTTCGACGGCTTCCGCCTGGAATTCGCCGACTGGTGGTTCAACATCCGCCCGTCGAACACCGAACCCTACCTGCGCTTCATCTGCGAGGCGCGCACCGAGGCGCTGCTGCAGGATAAGGTCGCGCAGACTTGTAAGTTGTTGGAGGAGCGTTTCGGCGCTGTCCGTTCCTAGAGAAGATGAAGAAATACGTACTGATCCTGAGTCTCTTGCTGGCGTCTTCCGTGCTCTTTGCCCAGAAGCGCGATTCCACCTTGTTTCCCGGCAACCGCCGAAGTGTTCCCGATTCCTTGCGCGTCCCTGACGACTTCGTCACCGAACTTGGCGCCTTTCAGCAGGGAAGGGGCGTCGAAGTGGACACCCTGGACATCCAGGACGGCCGCCTGCTGCTGGTGCTGAAGGACGACCACACCTGGTACTACATCAAGAATTTCAAGCTGCTGGAGAACGACAGCACCTTCGTCAAGGACTGGGTGCCGAACTCCACGAATCCCTACCATACGCCGCTGGACAGCCTTCCGCTGCGGAATTCGATTTGCCTGGTGGACTCGACGAGCCGCTTTGTTTGCCCCAACCAGACCAAGGTCTTTTCGCGTTTCGGCATGCGTCGCGGACGGCGCCACCAGGGCGTCGACCTGCCGCTCAAGACGGGTACACCCGTCGTGGCGGCCTTCGACGGCCGGGTGCGCGCTTCCACTTACAACAAGGGCTACGGCAACCTGATCATCATCCGGCACGAGAACGGCCTGGAGACCTACTACGGACACCTTTCCAAGCGCGAGGTCGAGGTGGGGGACTGGGTGCGTGCCGGCGACCAGATCGGCCTGGGCGGCTCTACGGGCCGTTCCACGGGTCCGCACCTGCATTTCGAGACCCGCTACCAGGGTTTTGCCTTCGATCCGGAATGGATCGCGGACTACGAGAAGGGTGAGCTGCGAAAGAATGTCTTCGTGCTGCGGCGCAGCTACCTCAATGCCAACTCACGCTATACGCCCGAGTCGCTGGACGAGGAAGATGAGATCTACGGCGAAGAGGAGAAGATTATCGAGGAGGAGAAGCGCATCGCCGCCGAGCAGGCGGCCATCCGCTACTACACCGTCAAGTCCGGCGACAGCCTCAGTGCGATTGCCCGTAAGCAGGGCAAATCGCTGAACGCCATCCTCAAGCTCAACCCCGGTATCGATCCGAACAAGCTGAGAATCGGCCAGAAGATTCGCGTAAACTAATTAATAACCAATAATATGAAACGTATCCTTTCCCTGTTGCTCGCGGTCTCGTTGACTTGCAGCTGCAGCGTGCTTTCCAACATCAACTGGGATTACGGCCGCCTGGCCAGCGCCGGCGCGAAGGCGGCGACGGCCGCTTCCATCTCGGACGAACAGGTCGCCGAACTCTGCCGCCAGTCCGTGGCCTATACGGACGCCCAGACCCCGCTCGCCGACGCCAAGTACCAGCAGCGGCTGGAGAAGCTGATGTCCGGCATCGGCTCCGTGGATGGCAAAACGCTGAATTTCAAAGTCTACCGCTCCAATGAGGTGAACGCCTGCGCCTATGGCGACGGCTCCGTGCGTGTGAACTCCGCGCTCATGGACCTGATGGACGACGATGAGCTTTTCGCCGTCATCGGCCACGAGCTGGGGCACGTCGTCAACAAGGACTCGATGAAGGCGATGAAGCGGGCCTACCTGGGCTCCGCCGCCCGCGAGGCCATATATGCCGCCGGCGGCTACGGACAACTGGCCGGCACGATCCTCGGCGACATTTCGGAAGCCTACGTGAACGCCCAGTTCTCCCAGGCCCAGGAATCCCGCGCCGACGATTTCGGCTTCCAGTTCTCCGTCGAGCAGGGACGCGATCCCTATGGCATGTGCCGCTCGCTGGAGAAGTTGAACGACCTCTCCGGCGGCACGCAGTCCTCCACGCTGGCCAAGATGTTCTCCTCGCACCCCGACAGCGCCAAGCGCGCCGCCAAGATGCGCAAGAAGGCCGACCAGTTCACCGGCAAGACCACGACTGAATAACCATTAACCGTATAGATCCATGAATTGCAGAAAGCACCTCCCGGCGCTCGTGCTGGGTATCCTATGGGCTGTGGCCGCCCTCGCGCAGCCGTATCCGTACCAGAACAAGAATCTCCCTCCGGAGCAGCGTGCCGCCGACTTGCTCAGCCGCCTGACCCTGGAGGAGAAGGCGTCGCTGACCATGCACGCCAGCCCGGCTATTCCTCGCATGGGCGTCAGGCAGTACAACTGGTGGAGCGAGGCGCTCCACGGCATCGCCCGCAACGGCAGCGCGACCGTATTCCCGCAGCCGATCGGCATGGCAGCGAGCTTCGACGAGGCGCTGGTGGAGGAGGTCTTCACCGCCGCCAGCGACGAGGCGCGCGTGAAATACCTCGAGACGGCGGACAATGTCAAGGTCTACCAGGGCCTGACCTTCTGGACGCCGAACATCAACATTTTCCGCGATCCCCGCTGGGGACGCGGCATGGAGACCTATGGGGAGGATCCTTTCCTGACCGGCCGCCTCGGCATGGCCGTGGTGCGCGGCCTGCAGGGTCCGGAGGATTCCCCGGTCCGCAAGGCGCATGCCTGCGCCAAGCACTATGCCGTCCACTCCGGCCTGGAGTCCAACCGGCACCGCTTCGACGCGCAGATTTCCGAGCGCGATCTGCGCGAGACCTATCTCCCGGCCTTCAAGGACCTGGTGACCAAGGCGCACGTGCAGGAGGTCATGACGGCGTACAACCGCTTCCGCGGGGAGCCCTGCGCCGCATCTTCCTACCTGGTGGACCAGATTCTCCGCAAGGAGTGGGGCTATCAGGGCATGGTGGTCTCTGACTGCTGGGCCATCCCTGACTTCTACGAGCAGGGCCGCCACGGCTTCACGGACAGCCCGGTCAAGGCGGCCGCCATGGCCGTGCACAACGGCCTGGACGTGGAGTGCGGCAGCACCTTCGTCAACATTCCCGCCGCCGTGGAGCAGGGGTTGCTGGATGAGAAGGACCTCGACCGCAACCTGATGCGCATCCTCACCGAGCGTTTCCGCCTCGGCGAAATGGACGGCGCTTCTCCCTGGGACAATCTCGATCCCGCCATCGTGGAGGGACCGCAGCACCGCGCGCTGTCGCTGAAGATGGCCCGCGAGTCGCTGGTCCTGTTGCAGAACAAGGGCGTCCTGCCGCTCCGGCCCGGCCAGAAGGTGGCCCTGATCGGCCCGAACGCCGATGACGCCGAGATGATGTGGGGCAACTACAATCCCACGCCGAAGTCCACCGTCACGCTGCTGGATGCCTTCAAGGCGCGCGATCCGCAAATCGTCAACTTCCGCGGCTGCGGCATCATCGGTGCCGAATTTATGCCTGAAAACAATCCCGACAACCGGATGGCGCAGCTGATGCAGCTCTCCGCCGAGGAGCTCGAGGAGGTGGCCAAACAGTACGCCATCAACATCAACGACGTCAAGGCCTACGCCCGCCGCACGAAACTCCTGCACGACAGCTTCCTGCCGGAACTCGACGAGGCGGACGTGCTCAAACGCCTCGAGGGGATCGACGTGGTGGTCTTCGCGGGCGGCATCTCGCCGCGCCTCGAGGGCGAGGAGATGCCGGTGCAGCTGCCGGGCTTCTCCGGCGGCGACCGCACCGACCTTGAACTGCCCGCCGTGCAGCGGCGCCTGCTGCAGGCCCTGCATGACGCCGGCAAGAAGGTGATCCTGGTGAACTTTTCCGGTTGCGCTGTCGGCCTCGTGCCCGAGACGGCCAGCTGCGACGCCATCCTGCAGGCCTGGTATCCGGGTCAGGAGGGCGGCACGGCCATCGTGGAGGCCCTCTACGGCGAATTCAACCCGTCCGGCAAGCTGCCGGTCACCTTCTACCGCTCCGTGGCCCAGCTCCCCGAGGTGGAGGACTACAACATGGAAGGCCACACCTACCGCTATTTCCGCGGCACACCGCTCTTCCCCTTCGGTTACGGCTTAAGCTACACCCAGTTCCATTACGGAGCCGGCAAGGTGCATGACGGCGTGTTGGAGTTCACGGTCAAGAATACCGGCAAGCGCAACGGCACCGAGACGGTCCAGCTCTATGTCCGCAAGCCGGGCGATGTGGGCGGCCCGAACAAGACGCTCCGCGCCTTCCGCCGCGTGACCGTGACAGCCGGCGCCACGTCCACCGTCCGCATCCCGCTCGACGAGGAGATCTTCACCTGGTGGAGCGAGAGCGCGCAGGACATGGTCCCCGTGCACGGCGAATACGAGCTCCTTTTCGGCGGTAGCTCCGCCGACGACGACCTGAAGAAGCTGACTTACCGCTTCTGAACGGAATAATTGCTATATTTGCGTCGCCAATGCGGGTGTGTTGTAATTGGTAGCCAAGCGGGACTTAGGATCCCGTGCCGCAAGGCGTGCGGGTTCGAGCCCCGCCACCCGCACAGCGACGAAGACGGAACTGTCCCCTGAAAGCATTTCCCGATAGGGTTAATTTTCTGCTTTCAGGGGACAGCTTCCGTTTCGGCGCTCCCATGGCTGCCTGTGCGTTGGCGTCGTGGAGGGCGGAGATTACGGATCAATCTGCGAATCCTTGAGACCGAGGAAGTACAGGATGCCGTCGAGGCCGATGGAGGTGATGTTCTGCTGAGCGTTCGCCTGCACCTTGGGCTTGGCATGATAAGCAATGCCCAGGCCGGCGAGCGAAAGCATCGGCAGATCGTTGGCGCCGTCGCCGACAGCCACCGACTGCGCCAGATTGATGTTCTCCACCTGGCAGAGCAGCCGCAGCAGTTCGGCCTTGCGCCGGCCGTCCACCACATCCCCCACGTACCTGCCCGTGAGCTTGCCGTCCACGATTTCCAGCTCGTTGGCATAGACATAATCGAAGCCGAACTTCTGCTGCAGGTACTTCCCGAAAAAGGTGAATCCGCCGGAAAGGATGGCGGTCTTGTAGCCCACCATCTTCAGAATCTTCATCATGCGCTCCAGCCCCTCGTTGAAGGGCAGATTGTGCGCAATCTCCTCCATGACGCTCACGTCCAGCCCCTTGAGCAGGGCCACGCGCTGCGTAAAGCTCTCCGTGAAATCGATCTCGCCGCGCATCGCCCGGGCCGTGATGGCCTTGACCTGGTCCCCGACGCCGGCGCGCGCGGCCAGCTCGTCGATGCACTCGGTGTGCACAAGCGTGGAATCCATGTCGAAGCAGATGAGCCGGCGGGAACGCCGGTAGATGTCGTCCTTCTGGAAGGAAATGTCCAAGCCGCTCTTCGGCAGGCCCAGCAGGGCGTTCTGCAATGCCGCGCGCTCCTCGTCGCCGAGCATGCCGCGCACGGAAATCTCGATGCAGGCCTTGGCGGCGCGCTCGTCCACGCCCTCGATCGGCGGCCGGCCGGTCAGGCGCCGGATGGCGTCGATGTTGAGCCCGAAGCGGAAAATGACCGCGGTCACGTCCGCAATCTGGCGGGCTGTCACCGTGCGGCCCAGCAGGGTCACGATGTAGCGGTTCTTGCCCTGGCGGGCCACCCAGGCGTCGTAGGCCTCCCGCTCGATGGGCGTGAAGCGGATCTGCACACCCAGCTCGGAGGCCTTGAACAGGAGATCCTTCATGATGAACCCGGACTTCTCCGGGGTGGTCAGGAAGAGGATGCCCAGGGTCAGCGACTTGTGGATGTTTTCCTGGCCGATGTCCAGGATGGTCGCGTCGTACTGCGCCAGGATGGAGGTGAGGGCCGTGGTCAAGCCGGGCTTGTCCTCGCCGGAGATGTTGACTTGGATGATTTCGATCATGACGTTTTATCTTACAGGCCGAGCTGCTTGAAGAAGTCGTTGCCCTTGTCGTCCACGAGGATGAACGCGGGGAAATCCTCGACCTTGATCTTCCAGATGGCCTCCATGCCGAGCTCGGGATACTCCACGCACTCGATGCTCTTGATGTTGTTCTGGGCCAGGATGGCGGCGGGACCGCCGATGGAGCCGAGGTAGAAGCCGCCGTGCTTTTTGCATGCGTCGGTCACGCACTGGGCGCGGTTGCCCTTGGCGAGCATGATCATCGAACCGCCGTGGTCCTGGAATTCGTCCACGTACGGATCCATGCGGCCGGCCGTGGTCGGACCCATGGAACCGCAGGCCATGCCGGCCGGAGTCTTGGCGGGACCGGCGTAGTAGATCGGGTGGTCCTTGAGGTACTGCGGCATTTCCTCGCCGGCGTCCAGGCGGGCCTTGATCTTGGCGTGGGCGATGTCGCGGCCCACGATGATGGTGCCGTTCAGGCTCAGGCGCGTGCTGACCGGATATTTGGTGAGCTCCGCGAGGATGTCCTTCATCGGCTGGTCGAGGTTGATCTTGACGGCTTCGCCTTCACCGGCCTGACGGAGTTCCTCGGGAATCAGCTCGTAGGGCTTGTCGTCCATTTTCTCGATCCAGATGCCGTCGGCGTTGATCTTCGCCTTGATGTTGCGGTCGGCCGAGCAGCTCACGCCGAGGCCGATGGGGCAGCTGGCGCCGTGGCGCGGCAGGCGGACGACGCGCACGTCGTGAGCCATGTATTTGCCGCCGAACTGCGCGCCGAGGCCGATCTTGCGGGTCTCCTCGAGCAACTGGGCCTCCAGCTCGACGTCGCGGAAGGCGCGGCCGGTCTCGTCGCCCGTGGTGGGCAGCCCGTCATAGTAGTGGGTGGAGGCGAGCTTGACCGTCAGGAGGTTCTTTTCGGCGGAGGTGCCGCCGATCACGATGGCGATGTGGTAGGGCGGGCAGGCCGCCGTGCCCAGCGAGCGCATCTTCTCCACGAGGAAGGGGACGAGCGTGCCGGGATTTTGGATGCGGGCCTTGGTCTCCTGGTAGAGGTAGGTCTTGTTGGCGGATCCGCCGCCCTTGGTCACGCAGAGGAAGCGGTATTCGGCGCCTTCCGCGGCCTCGATGTCAATCTGGGCCGGGAGGTTGCATTTGGTGTTGACTTCCTTGTACATGTCCAGCGGGGCGTTCTGGCTGTAGCGGAGATTCTCCTCCGTGTAGGTCTTGAAGACGCCGAGGCTGAGGGCCTCTTCGTCGCAGTAGCCCGTCCAGACCTGCTGGCCCTTCTCGCCGTGGATGATGGCGGTGCCAGTGTCCTGGCAGAGCGGGAGCTTGCCCTTTGCAGCCACTTCCGCGTTGCGCAGGAAGGTCAGGGCCACGTATTTGTCGTTCTCGGAAGCCTCGGGATCGCGGAGAATCTTCGCGACCTGCTCGTTGTGCGAGCGGCGCAGCAGGAAGCTGACGTCGCGGAAGGCGGTGTTGGCCATCATGGTGAGGCCTTCTTTCTTGATCTTCAGGATCTTGTGTCCTTCGAAATCGCCCGTGGAGACGTATTGCTCGGAGCCCGGGATCCTGTAGTACTCAGTGGGATCTGCGCCCAGCTGGAACATCGGTGCGTATTTGAAATCTGCCATATGGGTTAGTTTTGCATTAAGAATTCTTTCATGAAGTCATTGAGGTCGCCGTCCAGGACGCCCTGCGTGTCGGCGGTCTCCCAGCCGGTGCGCAGGTCCTTGACCATCTTGTACGGGTGCAGGACGTAGGAGCGTATCTGCGAACCCCATTCGATCTTGCGCTTCTGGCCCTCGAGTTCGGCCTGCTTCTCCTGGCGCTTCTTGAGCTCGATGTCGTAGAGGCGGGATTTCAGGATGGTCAGCGCCCGCTGGCGGTTGTCCTGCTGGCTGCGGGTTTCGGTGTTCTCGACCGTGATGCCGGTCGGCAGGTGCCGTACGCGTACGCCGGTCTCCACCTTGTTGACGTTCTGGCCGCCGTGGCCGCCGGAGCGGAAGGTGTCCCATTCGATGTCGGCGGGGCTGATCTCGATGTTGATGCTGTCGTCCACGAGCGGATACACGAATACGGAACTGAACGTGGTCTGGCGCTTGCCCTGCGCGTTGAAGGGGGAGATGCGCACGAGGCGGTGCACGCCGGATTCGGCCTTGAGATAGCCGTAGGCGTAGTCTCCTTCGTACTGGATGGTGCAGGACTTGATGCCGGTTTCGTCGCCCTCGATCTCCTCGGTCACGGTCATCTTGTAGCCGTTCCGTTCGCCCCAGCGCATGTACATGCGCATCAGCATGGCGCTCCAGTCGTTGGCTTCGGTGCCGCCGGCGCCGGAATTGATCGTGAGGACGGCGCCGAGGTTGTCGCCCTCCGCGCCCAGCATATTCTTGAATTCGAGATCTTCGATCAGCGAGCAGGCCTGCTTGTAGGCCTCGTCGATATCCGGCCCTTCGGGATCCAGCTCCTGCAGAACCTCCAGGTCGTCGACGGCAGACTGGGCCTTGTCGAAGGCGACCACCCAGGCTTTCAGGCCGCTGAGCCCCTTCAGGAAGGTCTCGGCCTGCTTCGGGTCGTCCCAGAAATCCGGGGCCTGGCTCTGCTTTTCCTTCTCCTGCACCTCCGCCCGCTTCTTCTCGATGGACAGGCACTCCCGGAGCGTTTTGGCCCGCTCCTGCAAGTCTTTGATCTGCTCTTGTGTAATCATAGATTACAAAGATAAGAAATTATTTACAGATTTGCAGCGAGGGCGCGGAGGGTCGCTGGGTCGCCGGAGGAAAGAAGCTCGAGGTCGAATGACGAATTGGGGTCGGAATGGGGGATGTGATGCTGGTCCAGTACATTCAGTACCTGCTTCGCGACGGCGGGAGCGGGATCGATCACGCGGACGTCGGCGCCGGCGATGCGCTGGATGACGGGCAGCAGGAAAGGGTAGTGCGTGCAGCCGAGCACGATGGTGTCGGCCCCGGCGTCCAGCAGGGGCTGCAGGCTGGCGCGGACGATGCGCTCCACCTCGGGACCGTCCAGCTCGCCGCGTTCGACCAGCTGCACGAAGCCCTCGCCGACGTGCTCCTCGATACGCACGTTATCCTGATATAATTCTTTTGTGTTCAGGTACTTGGAAGCCTTGAGCGTGCCGGCGGTCGCCAGCACGCCGATCACGCCGCTGCGCGTCCCGAGCGCCGCCGGTTTCACTGCCGGCTCCATCCCGATGAAGGGAATGTCGAACTCCGCGCGCAGGGTGGCGATTGCCGCGCCGGTGGCCGTGTTGCAGGCCACCACAATGGCATCCGCGCCACGGTCCATCAGCAGTCGCGTGATGGCGCGGGCGCGGTCCTGGATGTACTCCGGGCTTTTTTCCCCGTAAGGGCAGTGGGCGTTGTCGGAGTAATAGATAAAATGTTCGGAAGGGAGGACCTTCCGTATTTCTTTCAATACCGAAAGTCCTCCCGACCCTGAATCGAATATGCCTATCGTCGCCACTACAGCGTATCGTAAAGATCGTACTTCTGGGCGAGCGGGCCGGTCAGCTGACCGAGCACCTCGAAGTAAGGCGAACCGTCGATGATGGAGAGTTTGTACACGGTGTCATCCACCTTGTAGTACTCCTCGCCGTCGAGGGTGATGGTGTCGTAGTCGTCCGGAAGTTCGCGGACCAGGGCGCCCGCGGGCGGGACGATGGTCACGTACTTGCCGTTCTTGTCCTTGATGAAGAACACGCCGTCCTGGTAGAAGTACTCCTCGCCGGCGTCGGCGTAGCTCTGCACCAGGCCCAGGCGGTCAGCCTCCTTGTAGGACTTGGCCGCGCGGTCGCTGTTGAGCGCGATGTCCGCATTCTGGCGGGCGATCGTGGCGTTGTTGGCCGCGATGGTCTCGTTCTGGCTGGCGATGGTCCGGGCGTTGTCGTTGATCGTACGGTACGTGTTGTACACGTCGTAGTAGTAGGCGAAGTTGCAGACGCTGTAGAGGATGTTGTCCAGCACGGCGTCGAAGATCACACCGAACGGAGGACGGCTGACGTAGTAGCTTCCGCGGTAGTAGCGATAGTAGATGCCGTCAACCAGGTAATAGGGGACGCCCCAGTAGTCCACCCGGCTGTAGCGGGAAGGCAGGTAGGAGACGCGGTAGCCGAAGTAGTGGCGGCCGCCGTCCCAGAAGCGGACTGCCCGTCCGAACGGCATCGGGTCGCGGTGACGCGGCGGGATGCGCTCCATGTTGTGGCCGGGACCCGGGTGCATCTGGATGTGGTGCGGCTCGCGGCCGCCCTCGAAGTTGCGCGGGGTGCCCGGACGATCGCGGACGGTCCTCGGTGCATCAGGCTTGACGCTCATGCCCGGCTGGGGCTGGTTGCGGTTGATGCTGCCGCCCGGCTGATTGGGGCTCTGGCGGTTCTGCGGGGCAGGGGCCGGCTCCTGTCTGCGGACATTGCTGCCGCTGCGGGAGGGCTGGCGGGAAGGCTGGTCCTGCGGCCGGGTCTTCGGCTGCTGCGGCTGCTGTGGCTGTGCCTTCGGCTGCTGCGGTTGCGGCTGAGGCTGTGCCTTCGGCTGCGGCTGGGTACGCGGCTGGGTCTGCTGGCGCGGCTGCGAATTTGTCCGCGGCTGGGTCTGCTGGCGAGGCTGCTGCGGTTGGGTGCTATGGGAAGGTGCTGCGGGCTGGGAGTTCCGGTTCACGGAACCGAGGCCCTTGGTATTTCCGGACTGGCCGGAACTTCTCGGCTGGGAAGAAGGAGCGGACATCGAAGAGGA
>Ga0310786_10011294_pt1 | contig 11149 bp, 7 predicted proteins | sample AusTroGonzalo_MG_FD_203881 | JGI IMG/M metagenome (GOLD analysis project Ga0310786, IMG submission 203881) | Bovine rumen microbial communities from tropical cattle in Woodstock, Queensland, Australia - Gonzalo_03 (v2) (version 2) | ecosystem: Host-associated > Mammals > Digestive system >...
ACATACACCGCAGCGAGCGTCACATGTTACATTTGAACGAATAGTTGCAGAACGTACTCCTGCTTTCTTAACTGCTTCAGCTAATTCATCAGAAATGAATTCATTCTTTCTAACGATAACTTCACCAGTCTTAGGATTAACGATTTCTTTAGCAGCAAAACGACCAACTACACGATCGTAAATGCCAACCTTTTCTTCGCTACCTTCCATAATAGGTTCAACAACGAAACCTTTATCAGTACCACAGTCTTCCATTGATACAATAACGTCTTGTGATACGTCTACTAATCTTCTTGTTAAATAGCCTGATTCAGCCGTTTTTAACGCTGTATCGGTAGAACCTTTACGAGCACCGTGAGTAGAAATGAAGTATTCAGATACAGTTAAACCTTCAAGGAAGTTTGACTTAACTGGAACTTCGATAATTCCACCAGATGTGTTGTTCATTAGACCACGCATACCGGCTAATTGAGCGAAGTTTGAAGATGAACCACGGGCACCTGAGTCAGCCATGATATAGATATGGTTGTCATCATATTTTTGTAAGTTAGCCCATAGTTTTTGTGATGTTTCACTTGTTGCGGCTTTCCATTCTTTAGTAACAAGATCTTTTCTTTCTTTATCAGTAATAATACCGTCTTCATACATTTCAGTAATTTCTTCAACGTTTTGTTCAGTACGTTTAACGATATCGTTCTTTTCTTTTAATACGATAACGTCTGATGCAGAAATAGTGATACCTGATACTGTTGAATATTTGAAACCTAAATCTTTCATCTTATCAAGAGTGATAGATGTTTCAGTAATCTTATAACGTTTGAATACTTCGTCAATAATTAATGATAAGAATTTCTTAGGGAATGGAGATACACGAGGTTTCTTATTCGCTTTTGTTAAATCTTGTAATTCTTCATTATTAGTTGCGAAACGGATGTATTCTTCATAAGATACATGACGATCCATGAAATACTTATCAGGTGTTCTATCTACTAAATTAGCTTTAGTAGGTTCATTTAAGTAAGGGAATTCTTCAGGAAGAATTTGGTTGAAAATCATCTTACCTAATGTTGTTAATAAGTATTTGTCTAATTGATCTTTCATAAACTTTTTAGCAGAAATGCTAGAAGGTTGAAGGAAGATTCTTGTGTGAAGAGTAATTTCACCATTCTTATAAGCTAAATAAGCTTCATCGAAATCACGATAGAAATGACCTTCATTAGGTTCACCAGATTTTTCCATAGTTAGATAATAGTTACCTAATACCATGTCTTGAGTAGGAGTAACAACTGGTTTACCATCTTTAGGGTTTAAAATGTTATTTGAAGATAACATTAATAAACGAGCTTCAGCTTGTGCCTCAGGAGATAGTGGTAAATGGACAGCCATTTGGTCACCATCGAAGTCGGCATTGAATGCTGTTGTTGCTAGAGGGTAAAGACGAATAGCCTTACCATCAATTAATTTTGGTTCGAATGCTTGAATACCAAGACGGTGAAGTGTAGGGGCACGGTTTAGTAATACTGGATGCTCTTTAGCAACTTCTTCTAAGATTTCCCATACACGGTCTTCTTGTTTTTCAATCATTTTCTTAGCGTAAGAAATTGAAATATTTCCTTCACCAGTTCTAATTAATTCTCTAATAACGAAAGGTTTGAATAAGTTAAGGGCCATTTCACGAGGAATACCGCATTGGTACATCTTTAAATCTGGTCCTACAACGATAACTGAACGTCCTGAATAGTCAACACGTTTACCTAATAAGTTTTGACGGAAACGACCTTGTTTACCTCTTAACATATCAGATAAACTCTTTAAGTGACGATTCTTTTCCATTGCAGCACGTTTGCCACGTTTAGAGTTGTCGATTAAAGCATCAACAGCTTCTTGTAACATACGTTTTTCGTTTTTAACGATTAAATGAGGTGCGTTTTGTTCAATTTGTCTCTTTAAACGATTGTTACGGTTTAAGATACGACGATATAAATCGTTTAAGTCAGTAGTAGCAAAACGACCACCATCTAATTCAACCATTGGTCTTAAATCAGGTGGAATAACTGGTAATACTTCTAATACCATCCACTCTGGTTTATTGTCAGAGTAATAGAATGCTTCTAGAACTTCTAATCTTCTAATAGCTTGATCGCGTTTTTGTTTAGAACCATTCTTTAAGTTTTCTCTTTCTTTTCTTACTTCTTCTTCAAGATTCAAGTTTTGTAATAATTTCTTAATAGCTTCAGCACCAGTCATTGCTACGAAAGCATTAGGATATAATTCAGAATAACGAGAATAATCTTGTTCAGAAATAACTTCACCCTTTTGATAAGGGAATGTTTTATTTTTAACATCAATAACGATATATGATGCTAAATAAACGATTTCTTCGATTTGTTTAGCTTTTTTATTTAATAAAATTGCTAAACGAGATGGTGAATTTCTTAAGTACCAAGCATGAACAACAGGAGCAGCAAGTTTAATGTGTCCCATTCTTTCTCTTCTTACTTTACTTTCAGTAATTTCTACACCACATTTTTCACATACAGTACCTTTTTCAATGCTTCTCTTTGTTTTACCACAAGCACATTGATAATCCTTCATCGGACCGAAAATTCTTTCGCAGAATAAACCGTCTGGGTCTGGTTTTAAAGTACGGTAATTGATTGTTTCATGTTTTTTAACTTCGCCATGACTCCAAGATAAGATTTCTTCAGGAGATGCAAGACGAATTTTTAAATATTGATAATTTTTATTCATTGTCTTTCCTCCTCTTAGAATCCAAATCTCTTAATTGGTTCATCAACGTCATCAACTAATGACTTGTTAGCTTCGTTTTCGCCATCTTTATTAATTAGTTCAACATGTAAACCTAATGCTTGTAATTCTCTTGTTAATACGCGGAATGACTCAGGAATTGAAGCAGAAGGAATTGGTGAACCTTCAACGATAGCTTTGAAGACTTTGTTACGACCAATAATATCATCTGATTTAACAGTTAAAATTTCTTTTAAGATATGAGCAGCACCATAAGCTTCTAGTGCCCAAACTTCCATTTCACCGAAACGTTGACCACCGTTTTGAGCTTTACCACCCATTGGTTGTTGAGTTACTAATGTATATGGACCTACAGAACGTGCATGTAATTTATCATCAACCATGTGACTTAACTTAACGAAATACATGATACCAACTGAAATTCTATTTTCAAATGGTTCACCTGTACGACCATCATAAAGAACTTGTTTACCATCGCAAACATATCTTGCAACAGCATCTTTATCATTAGGATCTAAACCTTTTTCAATCATTTCGTCAACATGCATACCAGATTCTTTCATGATATCTTGTAATTCTTCCATTGTAACACCATCGAATACTGGAGTTGCAACTTTGATACCTAAGCGTTGAGCAGCCATACCTAAGTGAATTTCAAGTACTTGACCGATGTTCATACGTGAAGGCACGCCTTGTGGGTTTAACATAATGTCAAGTGGACGACCATATTTATCGAATGGCATATCTTCTTCTGGAACGATACGTGAAATAACACCTTTGTTACCGTGACGACCGGCCATCTTATCACCTTCGCGAATCTTTCTCTTCTTAACAACAAAGACTCTGATGACTTCCATAACACCTGGTTCTAATTCGTCTTTATTAGCTTTTGTATAATGTTTTACAGAGTGAACAACACCACCGCCACCGTGTGGAACTCTTAATGATGTATCTCTAACTTCTTGTGATTTTTGACCGAAGATAGCTAATAATACTTTTTCTTCTGGTGTTGGATCTGATTGACCCTTAGGAGTTACTTTACCTACTAAAATATCTCCTTCTTTTACTTCTGTACCAGGAATGATAATTCCATATTCATCAAGATATTTAAGACCATCTTGACCAACGTTAGGAATTTCTCTAGTAATTTCTTCTTTACCAAGTTTAGTATCTCTTGTCTTAATATCATATTTATCAATATGAATAGATGTATAAATATCATCTTTAACCATCTTTTCACTCATGATAACGGCATCCTCGAAGTTATAACCGTCCCAAGTCATGAAACCGATACGTACATTTCTACCTAAAGCTAATTCACCGTTTTGCATAGATTGACCATCAGCAATAATGTCATTAGCATCAACTCTTTCACCTACGCGAACGATTGGTTTTTGTAAAATAGCTGTATCTTGGTTAGAACGTAAGAATTGATATGTATGATATTCATGTAAATTACCATCTTCTTCTTTGATGACAATTTTCTTAGCATCAACATATTCAACGATACCGCCTTTTTCAGCGATTAAAGCAGAACCGCAGTCATGAGCTGCCTTATGTTCAATACCAGTACCAACGATTGGTGATTGTGGATTGATAATAGGAACAGCTTGTCTTTGCATGTTTGCACCCATTAGGGCACGAGTTGCGTCATCGTGTTCTAGGAATGGAATTGTTGATGTTGCTACTGAAATGATTTGTTTTGGTGATACATCCATGAAGTCAACTTCTTCTTTGTTAACAAATTGAGTTTCACCATTTTTACGACCGATAACTTTAGCTTCAACGATATGACCTTCACCATCTAATTGAGTATTAGCGGCTGCAATTACGCAATGGTCTTCATCGTTTGCAGTTAAATATACGATTTCGTCAGTAACGATTTTTCCGCCCTTACCATCAGGAATAAGACGGAAATAAGGTGATTCAATAAAGCCTAAATCATTAACTTTAGCATAAGTAGCTAAAGAAGTGATTAAACCGATTGATGGACCTTCAGGTGTCTCGATAGGACACATTCTACCATAGTGAGTATAGTGAACGTCACGTACTTCTACGCCGGCACGGTCACGAGCGATACCACCACTACCTAAGGCAGAAATTCTTCTCTTTTGAGTAATTTCAGCTAATGGGTTGATTTGATCCATAAATTGACTTAATTGAGAAGAACCAAAGAATTCTTTCATAATTGAAGTTAAAGGTTTAATGTTAACTAAGCCTTGTAATTTCTTTTCACGATCGATTGGATTAAATTCTTTGATAATTGTATCAATTTCGTCTTTACCGAAATTAGTAGACATTCTTTCTTTAATTGATTTTTCAAGTTTTAACAAACCAGCTCTGAATTGGTTCTTTAATAATTCACCAATTAAACGTAGACGACGGTTACCTAAGTGGTCGATATCATCTGTTGTGCCAAGTTCGTCATATAAATTAAAGAAATATGATGCAGATGCAAAAATATCTGATAATGTGATATGTAAAGCTTCTTCTCTTTGGTCATTACCAATGATAGTAATCTTATTCTTATCATTATCAACACCATAAACTCTTAAGAATTCGCCATATGGATAATCAGCAACTTCGTTTTGAGTATAAATGTCTGATTCATAATATTTTGCTAAAGCCTCTACCATGTCTTTATGAACAGGGATTCTTCTTCTGATAGCATCACGGTTTTCATCGATAGCTTTTAATACGTCGCCTTCAATGATTTGACCCTTAGATGCAATAACAACTTCGCTAACTTCACCATTTTCGTCAACAACTTGTTTCTTAACATCTTCGGCTAATTTTAAACCTTTTGCACGATCTAAAACATCTAATTTCTTATTGTATTTATAACGACCTACTTCTTGTAAATCGTAACGACGATTGTCGAATAAATGAGAAATTAAATAATCACGAGCATTCTCTGGTGGTACGTCTTCTTCTGAACGTAATTTAGAATACATTTCAATTAAAGACCAGTCATAGTCACTATAACCATCAACATCACGAGAACGAGCACCTGCGTTAGCAGCATTGCTACCTTTCTTGATACTAGCTTTACGGTCATCAGCTTCTTTTTTCTCATGTTCAAAAGCAGCTTCTAAGTAAACACTCTTACCATATAAATCACGAATATCCTTATCAGTTGCTAAACCCATAGAACGTAGGAAAGTAGTTACTGGAATCTTTTTTGAACGGTCTAATTTGGCATACCAAATTTCTTTTGATCCAGCTTCGTATTCAATCCAAGCACCACGAGTAGGGATAACTTGACCAGAATATTTTGCTAAGCCTGTTTTCTTGTCGATTTCTTTTGTGTAATAAACGCCAGAAGAACGAACGATTTGGCTAATGATAACTCTTTCTGCACCATTAACAATGAATGTTCCAGAAGGTGTCATATAGTAGAAGTCGCCCATAAATAATTCTTTTTCAATTATTTCTTCTTGAGGCTCGCCTTGATCATTAGTATAGTCAATCTTTAACATTACATTGACTTTTAATGGTCTGGTATAGTTGATATCTCTTAATTTAGATTCAACGATATCATATTTAGCGTCTTCGAAATGATAATCATTAAAGTATAATGAAATGTCGCCATTTTCATTAGTGATTGGTGATACATCTTCGAATAATTCTTTCAAATCTTTTTCAACGAATTGTTTGAAAGAAGCGGTTTGGATTTCTAATAGGTCTGGTAATTCAACTTCAGTACGAATTTTAGAATAATTACGTCTAACAGCTTTTTTACCATACTTAACATCCTTATAAGCCATATTTTCTTCACCTCGTTACTAAATTTTTTTGTTCTTTAATTTATACGCATATACGCGTGTACGCGATAAACTACATTTTACCATTTTACACTCACCAAAAATATAAGTCAAACAATTTTTTTATAAAAATAGCTTTTTTGAAAATTATCCACTTTATTTATGAATAAATAAAGCAGGACTTTTTACATCCTGCTTCAATTTTTAATAACTTTTTATTACAAAGAACCCTTTCTTTTTATAAACAATTTCAACATGTTCATAAATCTCTTCAAGCTTTTTAATTGTTGATTCGGCACCATGCTTTTTTTGAATAACGATGATAAACGAACCACCTTCTTTTAAATGAGGTTTAGCATCTTCATAAATTTTATATATAACCTTTTTACCAGCTCTAATAGGTGGGTTTGAAATGATAAAATCATATTGACCACTAACTTCACTAAAACAATCTGAATAGTGTACATTACCACTTAAATTATTTAATTCTAAATTGTCTTTTGCAAGAGCCAAAGCCCTTTCGTTTACATCAATCATTTCAACTTGACAATCATATTTTTTTGCCATGAAAAGGCCTATAATGCCATAGCCGCACCCAACATCTAATATTGATGAATTTTGGCTTATTTCTGCCGTTTTTAGCAATATCTCTGTTGCATAATCAACACCCGTTTTAGCAAAAACTCCATTGTCTGTTTTAATTTGAAATTCAATACCATCAACTTTAGTTTTGAATATTTTAGGTTCACTTTTTAAGTCAATATTATTTTGATAATAGTTGTGATCATTCATTGCATCATCACCCTTTCAGCACCTTTTTAATTATATCACATAATACGCAAAAATAAAAACCGGTTTCCCGGTTTATATTTATAAATTTGGTATCAATTACTTAATTGTAACTGTAGCGCCAGCTTCTTCTAATTTAGCTTTAATTTCGTTAGCTTCAGCTTCAGAAACTTTTTCTTTAATAGCTTTAGGAGCTGCATCAACTAATTCTTTAGCACCCTTTAAGTCTAAGCCAGTAACTTCACGTACAGCTTTGATAACAGCGATCTTACCTTGACCAACTTCTGTTAATTCAACAGTGAATTCAGTTTGTTCAGCAGGTCCTTGTTCAACAGCAGCACCTTGTGCAGGAGCAGCAGCAACTGCAGTAGGATCGATTCCAAATTCTTCTTTCATAGCATCAACTAATTCTTTAATTTCAAGAATAGTCATTTCCTTTAATGCTTCAATAAATGTAGTCTTATCTAATTTAGCCATTTTTATATCCTCCTATTTTAAATTAATTGGCTTCTTCCATTTTCTCAACGATTTGATGTAAACCAAGAGCAAGTTGAGAAAGAGTACCTAACATACCAGCAGCTAATTGAGTTAATAATGTCTCATATGATGGTAATGTAGCTAACTCATTAAATTTAGCGCTATCGATATCAGCGCCTTCAACGATACCACCAGCAACAACAACTTTGTTGTTTTTCTTAGCGAAATCGTATAATGCTTTAGCAGGTTCAACGATATTCTTTGATGAGAATAAGATTGCTTTAGGACCTACTAATAGTTCAGCAAATTTATCATGTCCATTTTTGCTTGCAGCACGTCTTGAGATATTGTTCTTTAAAACAACTACTTCACCGCCTTGAGCTCTAACACTCTTACGAAGAGTTTCAAAGCTTTCAACAGTTAAACCTTGATAATCAAAAGCAACAACTACTTTTGAATCAAGCATCTTTTGACTAGCTTCAGCTACTAGGACTTCTTTTTGCTTAATAATTGCATTATTTGCCATAGTAACCTCCTATAATATTTGGGTTACGCGCGTGTGCGTGTAACATTATTATATTAATAATTGCTCAAAATATAAAACCCTTTTGCCGGCATAGTAGACAAAAGGGATATCTTTTTTCTCTATACCTCGGTAGGATCATTAAGGCCTTGCCCCCTACTGTCTTTGGCAATTAAGAATATATGTAGTTTAAGGGAATCTTATTATTTTAATTCAGGGTCAATTTTGATTCCAGGGCCCATAGTTGAAGATACGCTAATGTTTTTAACATAAGCACCTTTAACTGTTTGTGGACGTAATTTTAAAATTACATCGTAGATAGTCTTGAAGTTTTCAGTTAACTTTTCAGCGCCGAATGATACTTTACCAATTGGAAGAGCGATGTTACCAGTTCTATCTGTACGATATTCAACTTTACCGTTCTTAACATCTTTAATTGCTTTTTCGATGTCCATTGTAACTGTACCAGTCTTTGGGTTAGGCATTAAACCTTTAGGTCCTAATAACTTACCTAATTTACCAAGTTTAGCCATCTTATCAGGTGTTGTGATCATAACATCAAATCCGAACCAACCTTTTTGGATGTCTTGTAATAATTCGTCTTCACCTACGAAATCAGCACCAGCTGCTTTAGCTTCATCAGCTTTAGCACCAGAAGCGATAACTAATACTTTTCTAGTTTTACCAGTACCATGAGGTAATACTGTTGCACCACGTAAGTTTTGTTCTGCTTTACGAGGGTCAATGTTTAAACGGAATACTACATCAACGCTTGCGTCAAACTTAGCAACATTTGTCTTAACAGCTAATTCCATTGCTTGTTGAATAGAATATTTAGCTTTTGCGTCAAATGAGTTTTGAACTTCAGTGTATTTTTTACCTTTCTTCATATTTTTTCCTCCTAAAATGTGGTAATTAAGATGAGCGGGAAACCCTCCCACAATTTAGATTGTAAATAAACAATCTTGTTTTAGCCTTCGACAACAATGCCCATTTGTCTAGCAGTACCTTCGATAATTCTAGTAGCTGCTTCGATGTCGTTTGCATTTAAATCAGGCATCTTTTGTTGGGCAATTTCCATACATTTAGCACGAGAGATTGTTGCTACTTTCTTTGCTTTAGGTGATCCAGACCCTGCTTGAATACCAGCTGCTTTTCTTAATAAGTCTGATGCAGGTGGAGTCTTTACAACGAAAGTGAATGTACGGTCATCGTAAACTGTGATAACTACTGGTACAACAAAGCCCATTTGGTTTTGTGTTGCTGCATTAAATTGAGAACAAAAACCTGCAATATTAATTCCGGCTTGACCTAAGATTGGTCCTACTGGAGGGGCTGGGTTCGCTTTACCGGCTTGAATTTGTAACTTAATTACTTTTGTAATTTTTTTAGCCACACGTCATACCTCCTTTTTTATCATGATGTGGTCAATGGAAAATATCCTTCCACAGTGCATAATACTCCCTTTCGGGCCGTACGCTACTAAAGTATATCATCTACCCTATATAGTGTCAAACACTTTTTTTAAAAAATTATATTTTTTTAAATAGGAGCAAAAAAAAGAGGCTTTCGCCTCATTTTTAGTCTTTGTCGTACATGTCTTCGTAATCATCCATTAAAGCATTATATTTAGCTTCATCTAGATAATCATCTTCATCTTCGTCATCGAAGTCATCGTCATCATATCTTTCTTTTAATGATGATTCATCTTCGTCTTCATCTTCATCATCAAGATAATCTTCATCTTCATCATCGTAATCAGAATCAGTTGAATCAAATCCGTCATTGTCGATACCATCTTGATTATCTTCTTCAGCGCTTTCTTCAACTTGAGTTGTATTAGCATAGTAAGATGAACCGTCACGATCATATACATCTAAAGATTGATTTTCTTTTAAATCCCATTTTCCATCACCTAGGAAAACGAATTTTGAACTAGCAATTAAGTCTGTATAAAGTCTGGTTAATAATGCACTGTCTTCGCTATTTAAACCCTTCAATTTTAAAGCTTCTTTCATTAAGCTTACAATATCAGTTGGCTCGTGTTTTTCTTCTAATAAAGCGATAACAATTTCTAAGCCAGATAATTGATTATAATCCATAAAATAAAGTCCTCCTTTAAAGGTCAATAGTTATTATAACTAACTGAATAAATATTTGCAAGAAAAATAAATCTAATAAATCGCTTATTTTTAGTATTTTTGACGACCTTCAATTGATTTTAATAATGTTAATTCATCAGCATAAGAAATATCTCCACCGAATGGTATTCCGTGGGCAATTCTTGACACAATTGTATCTTGCTTTTCTAATAAAATCTTAATGTAACGAGCAGTTGTTTCACCCTCAGTTGTAGCGTTAGTTGCAAGAATAACTTCTTTAATATCATCGTTTTCAACTCGTTTGATTAAAGATGCGATATTAATATCATCAACACCAATTCCAAGTGCTAAATTAATCGCACCATGAAGAACGTGATAAGCCCCATGATAACTGTTAGTCTTTTCCATTGTGAATAGATCTTTAATTGATTCAACAACCATCAACGTTGTTTGATCACGTTTTAGATCTTTACAAATTTCACATAAATCTCCATCTTGACTAACATTACCACAGCATGGACAAAAAGTAAGTTCGTTCTTTACATTCTTTAAAGCATCACTTAATTTTGATACTTTATCTTCTTCCATATCAGTTAGAACATAAAGAGCTAATCTTTCGGCACTTTTCTTGCCAATTGAAGGTAGGGATTGAAAGGCTTCTATTAGATCATTAATTTGTTTTGGATATTCCATAATTCTTAGAAGAATCCACCAGCCATAGAAGC
>Ga0310786_10011295_pt1 | contig 11148 bp, 8 predicted proteins | sample AusTroGonzalo_MG_FD_203881 | JGI IMG/M metagenome (GOLD analysis project Ga0310786, IMG submission 203881) | Bovine rumen microbial communities from tropical cattle in Woodstock, Queensland, Australia - Gonzalo_03 (v2) (version 2) | ecosystem: Host-associated > Mammals > Digestive system >...
GCATTGAATTTTGAATCTTTGTGGTTGCAAGCAAAAGATAAAAATTATGAAACTATGCTGAACGAAGATAAACATCGCATAGAAGATATTCAATCAAGATTAATACAAAGACAAAAAGTATGAATAATTTAAATACAGATATTTTAAAATGTGTTGCCTTTGATTTGGACGGAACAATTTATTTTGGAAGTCGTCAGTTGGCTCCACGTGCCCAAGAAGTGATAGATTATGTACGCCAGAAATATGGTCGTGTTTGTTTTGTCACAAATAATTCCGCGTTGACAAGATATCAGGTCTTTCAAAGATTATGTCAGTTGGGTGTATCTGTTAAAGAAGAAGAAGTGCTTAATTCAAGTTATTTGATTTCTAGATATTTAGTAAGTAATAAGTTAAAAAATGTTTGGTGTATTGGAACTGCAAATTTGTGTCAGGAATTAAAGGTAAACGGTATAGACCCAAAATCAACAAATCCAGATGCTATAGTTATTGGTTATGATTACAATTTTGCTTTGCCCTATATAGAAGAAGCATTAAAGGTTTATACACCAAAATGTCAAATTATTGTTGCAAATACAGAACGCGTTTATCCACGTGATAATGGTATTTTAACACCTGGGACAGGCGCAATAGTTGCAGCTTTCTTGCATACTGTAAACAGAACAGATTCTGTTGTCTTGGGAAAACCAAATATTTTGATGATAGATACTGTTGCAAAATTATATAACTTGTCAGCAGAAGAAATTTTAATGGTTGGCGACACGTATGAAAGCGATATTCAAATGGCTGAAACATACGGTTCGCAATCTATGTTAATAAGAAACGGCAGCGCAGAAGAATATTCGTGTAATAGTGTTTCTGCTTTGCAAGATTTATTATCTGTTTTATAAGGGGTAGAAAGATGATAAAAGTATCAGATTATATAGCAAAAAGATTGCGCGATGTGTACGGCGCAGATTGTGCGTTTATGGTGTCTGGTGGTGGTGCAATGCATTTGAATGACAGTATCGGTCACTATATGAATTATGTATGTAATCATAATGAACAAGCATGTGGAATTGCTGCCGAAGGTTATGCACGCGTAAATCAAAAATTAGCGGTTGTAAATGTGACAACTGGGCCGGGTGGATTAAATGCGCTGAATGGTGTTATGGGACAATGGACAGACAGTGTTCCTGTGTTGTATTTGTCTGGTCAGGTAAAACATTCAACAACAATGGATTCTTGTAAAGATATTCCACTTCGTCAATTAGGTGACCAGGAAGTTGATATTGTTTCTGTGGTTAAACCTTTGACCAAGTATGCAGAAATGGTGCGTAATCCGTATGATATAAAATATCATCTGGACAGGGCTGTTTATTTGGCCACGCATGGGCGTATGGGGCCAACATGGTTGGATATTCCATTAAATGTTCAAGCTGCTATGATAGATGAAACAAAATTGCGTGAATATGACCCACGTGAAGACGAATTAAAATTACCAAATACAGATAACGAAATTAAACAATTATCAGAAATGATAAAAAAAGCAAAACGTCCGCTATTTGTTGCAGGTCACGGGATAAGATTATCTGGTGCAATCAAAGAATTTGAAGATTTGGTTGCAAAATTAAATATCCCAGTTGTGACAACAATGAACGGTTTTGATGTTATAGATGAAAAGAATCCTAACTTTGTTGCACGTATTGGAACAGTTGCGAATCGGGCTGGTAATTTTGCTTTGCAAAATGCAGATTTGGTTATAACTGTGGGTTCTCGTAATAATATTCGTCAGGTTTCTTATAATTGGGAAAATTATGCTAAAAATGCAGATTTGGTTTGTGTTGATATAGATGCAGCTGAATTAGATAAACCAACAATAAAACCTGCATTAAAAATAAACGCAGATTGTAAAGATTTTATTAAAAAATTGGATGCAGTGACACAACCACGTGAAAAAACAGATTGGAATACATGGACACGCGATATCAAGGCAAAATATCCCCCTGTGACCGAAGCACCACGTGTTGCAGATAATCCAATTGAACCATATGCATTTTGCGAAAAATTAGTTAAAAACTTTGATAAAGATGCGGTTGTTGTTGCAGGTAATGGAACTGCGTTTTTGGTTCCTTTCCAAGTTGGTCAGGTAAAGAAAGGTCAACGTTATATCTGGAACAGCGGTGATGCATCAATGGGTTATGATTTGCCAGCGGCGATTGGCGCATGTTTTGCAAATGGTTGCAAGGATACTGTGTGCATCGCTGGGGATGGTTCGATTATGATGAATTTGCAAGAATTACAAACAATGCGTCATTATAATTTGCCAATTAAATTATTTATTTTGAATAACGATGGATATATTTCAATCCAACAGACACAAAAGAATTTCTTTAATGGGCGTATGACAGCATGTTCACGTGACAGCGGTGTATCAATTCCAGATTTTATGCGTGTTGGTGCTGCATTTGATTTACCAACCGTAAAGATTAGTGAAAAATATAATCTGGATAAACAAATACAAAATGTGTTAAAAACACCTGGACCAGTTGTTTGTGAAGTTATGTTGACCCCTGGTTATACATTTGCACCAAAATTGTCTGCAAAGAAGTTGCCAGACGGTTCAATGGTTTCGCCATCATTGGAAGATTTATATCCGTTTTTGCCAGAAAATGAAATGAAGCAAAATATGATTGCGAACAGAAATATAAACAAAAGATAAATAAATGACAACGAAAAATCAGTAAAAGATTTTTTCGTTGTCTTTTGTAGTGTTTTTGGGTAAAGTTTCCCAGAAAAGAAAATAAAAGGTGTAAATATGATATCAAATAAATCAGTTGTAGCAGTTATACCAGTACGGGCGGGTTCACGTCGGTTGCCAAACAAAAATATTTTACCGTTTGGAGATAGTAATCTGCTGGTTCATAAAATTCGTCAGTTAAAATCAGTGCCAAATATTGATTCCGTTGTAGTGTCCAGTGACAGTGATATAATGTTGCAAATGGCACATGATGAAGGTATTTTAACCCACAAACGTGCACCAGAATATTGTGACGAAAAAACAAAAACCTTTAATGAAGTTGTTCAAAATGTTGCTGAAAATGTAAGTGGCGATATTTTAATGTGGGCACCATGTGTTTGTCCGCTAACAACACCTGAAAATTATATTGCTGCATTAAATACTTTTGATGAAAAAGTTTTAAAAACGCAAGAATATGATTCTGTAATTTCTGGCAAAATGTTCAAAGAATATTTATGGGATGATACAAAGCCATTGAATTATAATCCTGTAAGACATGTTCCATCACAACAATTGCCAGATTGGAAAATTATTGTTAATGGTTTTTATATTGCAGCAAGACAAAATATGATAGATTGGCAATACTTTTATGGTAAAAAACCATTTATAAGTATATTGTCTAAACGCGAAGCGGTTGATATTGATGATGGTGAAGATTTTGCAGTTGCCAAAGCTTTGTTGAGTATGGAAAAAACGAGATAATTTTTATATTATAAAAAGGAAAAATTATGTCAAAAAAAATAATAATTTGCGGTTGTGGTCCGTCTATAACTAGAATTGATTATAGAAGATTCCCGAAAGATGCAGCAGTTTTTAGAATGAATAATTTTTTCTTTGAAGACAAATATTATGCTGGCAGAAAAGTTGATTATTATTATACGGATTTTGGTTTTTTGCGTAATCAATTTTTTAATCTGTATAATTTAAATGAAAATAAAGAATATGATATAGATACTATATATTCTAATCAAAATCCGAAACGAGTAATGCCAACTGTAGAGGATATAGATACAGTTATTTTTCAAAATAAGAATTTTTCGGAATATATTTGTTTTTACGACAGATATTATAAATACTGGTTGTCTGGTGGTATAAGGGCGGTATTTGCCGCTGTTATGTTGGGTTATGATGAAATATATATGGTGGGTTTTGATTTTTATAGTAATGAAAATTATCCTTGGAAAAATGTAGATCATCCAGTTTTGATGAAATATACCCCAAGAGATTCTGATGATAATATTAAAAATGTAATAAATAGATATCATCCAACAGAAGTTCAGATTAAAGCGTTAGAGCTGGTAAAGAACACAACAAAAGCTAAATTGTATTCTATATGTGAAAATACACCATTAAATAATTATGTAGAAATGGCACCAATTATAAATGATACTGATGATAACTATATTGTGGAAGAAAAAAAAGAATCATACACCAAAGATTGGTTGAATTTACCAGAAATACAATCTGCCGTATCTGTATCAGAAGTACAAAAAAAAGAAAATTTGCAAAACGACATAGATAGATATAAATCAGAGATAAAATCTTTGCAATATAAGTTAACCCAGATGGAATCTCAGTTTAGTACAATTGTTGCAGATAAAGTCAATCTTGAATCAAAAATAAGTTGGATTTCATCAGAAAATCAAAATTTGGTTCAAAAGAATATCGCTGTTGAGAAAAAGTTTGCTACATTGGTCAAACAATCATTTAAATTTAATATCATTCGTTTGTTGTCACATATTACGTTTGGAAAAACACGTAAATATTTTAACAATATAAAAAAATCAATGTTGATATAAAATATTTTTTATTTTATACTTGTCAAAAGTGTCAACGAACAAGGTGAAATTATGAAAAAACAACCATTAGTTTCTGTTTTTATACCGTATTATAACGACAGACAATATTTGAAGAAATCTATTGAATCTGTATTAAAACAGACGTATAAGAATTTCGAATTGATTTTGTGTAATCATGCGACTACTGATGATTGTCGTGAAATTGCTCATTCATACAAGGATAAACGTATCAAACATGTTGATATGGAACGTAATGAGGGTGCTGGTGGTGGTTTAGTATTCCAGGCTATGTTAGATGCAGCGCGTGGTAAATATATTAAGACATTGTGTGCTGATGATATGTTGCGTCCAAAGTGTTTGGAAATAATGGTTGATTATATGGAAAAACATCCAAAGGTTGATTTTGCCTTTGGTAATTTGGAATATATTGATGACAAAGGACGTTTGTTGCACGATAACTGGTTTAATCAGCGACCTGGATTTGATATAAATGATAAAGAACCTGAATTGATTCGTAAATATTCTAATTTTAAGTCTGTTTTACCTTATATTGGAAATATTTCAAAGCGGGAAATTTTTGATAATATCGAAATAAATAAAACTCTTGTGATGACTTTTGATATGTCGCTTTGGTTGCAATTGATGTGTCGTGGTTATCATGTCGCATTCATAGATGAAAAAATTGCAAACTATCGTATTCATTCTGGTCAAATGAGTGCTGTGGACAAATTAGCAATGGCAGGATACATATCTTGGTTTGAAAATGGTATTTTGTTGTTATATTTAATGAATATAAATGATGTTAAATTGGCACGGGCTGTTTTTCCAAATAATATTTATGCGAAAAAATTAAAAAATGTTCGTGATATTCCGTTCTTTGTGTGTGTTGAATTATTTAATAAATGGAAACCTGTGTTTGATTTGCCTTTGAACGAAATGTTGAATAATGATAAAACACGTGCGCGTTTAATGAAAAATTTTGGGTTTGGTGTCAAAGAATTACGCGAATTGCGTAAATCTGATTTTCATTATGCTGCGCCGATTGCACAATATGTCCCACCAAAAGGCATGAAACAAAAAATTTATCATTCAATCGTGCCAGATATGAAAAGTCCGTCTTTGATATTTTTGTTGTTAAGACGTTTGTTCAAATTTGTGACGTTTGATAAATACAGACATCATAAAGTTAAAAAATATTCTTTGTAAAATTAAAAGTCCGCATTTCGCGGACTTTTTTGTCTTTAAGCGTTTTTTAATGGATAAAAATACGCCTGCATAAGCGCATTTCCCGAACAAGTCCATTCAATTACATCACCAGATTTCACAAATACGTTGTAATCAACTTCAAATGTGCCACTGGTTGTAGATTTTTGTGTACCAACTGCAACACCGTTTATTTTAAATGTTGTTGAACCGGTGCCCGCCATAATAGAAACCATCAATTGTCCGTTTTGTGTTGCTGTGTAAGAACCAGATGTCGATGTTGTTTTTTGAACTTCTGTGCCAGCACTGTAATTTGGCATAAATTGTGTTATGTCGTTGCAATCAATCGCCTGAAATGCTTGTTTAGGTTCAAATTTAGTTATTACACCAGATGAAAATGAAATCTCTGCTATTAAACAAAGAGTCGCATTTTGATTCTGATATTTATAATAATTTTCTTGTTTGTCGTACGTCACAGAATATGCCCCTATTGTTCCGTTGGGACGCGCCATCAATTGACCGCTGAATGTCCAAGAAGACAAAGCGTTTAATATTTGAACAGATGTAATTAAACATTTTGTGCATTTTAATGTGCCATCGCTGTTTCTGCCTGATGGTGCTAATGCTTTTAATCCAGGCAATGCAAATAATGTTGAACCGCAATATCCAAATCCATTAAATATTTTATCAACAGAAATTATACCGTTGTCGGATGTTGCTGTGACGACTGCAATCGGAAATGACACTTGGGCACAGGAATTAGCACCAGATTGATAACATTTGTTCGCTGTTTGGTCGTAATAATATTTGTATGTTCCTGCAACTGGTGTGCCTGTTTCGCTGCCTACGCATTTTAAAAGTGTAGTTCCTGCTGTATTAACACCAATAAACAATGTTCTGTTGTTGGTATCTGTGACAGTTAAATCGTTTGCTATGGTTATAATGTTGAAAACATTTGTTCCGTTTGGTATATAAATCTTTGAACCGGCTTTTAATGTCAATGTTCCGTTATTTACTTCCAGTTTAATATCTTGCGGAATTTCGGTAATACAATTTGTTGTATACGAATAAAAATCGTCTTTTGACATTATTTTGCCATTTTCAATGTCTGTTTCAAAATCATGAATTTGATTATTTATTGTCGTTATACGTGATAGTAAGGTTTGTGTTTCTGTTTTATCAACAATTTGAGTGTATTGTGTATGAAACAAATTTAACTCTTCCCACATGTCTTTGGCAATTTCCATCATATAATTCATGTCTTGATTCAAAACTGTTGGATTTATTTTTACAGTTGGTTGATAATCAACAACACGTGTTAATGGCAAACTTCGTGCTATTGTGATATTGTCTAGTGCGCTTGGCGCAGTTTCAAAAACAACTTTACCACCTGTGTATGGAATATCAACATTTTGTCCAGCTGATGTTCCAATGATAGTATATCCAGTTGCTGGTGAATTATTTTTATTAACAATAATATTACTGTTTTCAAAATATGGAAAATTAAAGGTAAATTCGGTTGTAGAGCCGTTTCCCATATATGATACTTTTTGCATAAATACTCCTTTTTTTATATATAAAAAAAATCGCCCAAAAAATGGGCGAAAAAGAACAAAGCGATGGGGGCCCATCGCTTCATTGGTTGGTATTATATCACAAATCGTATAAAAAAACAATAAAAATCATTATTTGATGTTTTTTGGTAATGATTTTTTTATCTCCTAGTAAAAAATATGCTTGTATATAATAACCATATTTTGCTAACTTAACTTGTGACAAGAGAGATTTGTTTTTTTGATTTTAAAGGGACAAAAATAAATAAAACAACAGCGTATAACATGAGAAAATTAAGGTTTTTTTTGTTGGTTTTGTTATGCTTGTTTAGCACAGTCACAACGAGAGTTGTAATTGCTGATACGTGTACTCAAAATCAAATTGATATAGGGACCGAATGTGTTGATTCAAAGTTTACAATAGCGACAACTAATTTATCTGCAAATACAACGTTTAGATTTGTTTTGTCTGCTTCTGGAACGTTTTATGTTGATTGGGGGGATGGAAGTACTGCACAAACTATTACCAGAAACAATACAACTCCAACAGAATACTCCCATACTTATACTGCTGCTGGTATAAAAACAATAAAATTTGCTGGAATTGCAGATGGATATAATACAACTGTTTACAATAATGATAAAGATTCATCTGGTGCCGCCATTAGATTCGGTGTTGCAAGTAATAATATATCAACAAATACAAGTGGAACACCAACATTGGTTGCAGTGTTGGATGGCAGTATAGGTTCTGTTTTTCCAACATTAGGTACTAACGATAATGAAAAACCAACGTTTTTTGATTTATGCAATGGTTGTACAAACTTACAAACAATTTCTGGGAATTTGTTTTCTGGGGTGACTACAGCAAAGAAAAATTTATTTCGTTCCATTTTTGATAAATGTACAAATTTAACAGGTATTCCTGCTACTTTGTTTAGTTATGCACATGGGTCTGCAGAAAGTATGTTCCGTAGTGCTTTCTATCAATGTAAGAATTTATCGGTTTTCCCAGAAAATTTGTTTCCTAATATAAATGGTGCCGCAAATAATATGTTTATGTACACGTTTTATGATGTTACTTTTCAAACGGTTAATCAATATATTCCTGGTAATACGTTCCGAGGATTAAATGGAGGAACTGCCACTAAAATGTTTGATTCTGCATTTAAAAACTCCAACTTGTTGACAAGTTGTCCTACCGGAACAGATGATGTTACAGATACTTATTACAGTGCATATAAAAAAGATTGGAATAACAAAAAGGCATGTGAAATATCACAAAGTTTGTCGTGCACAGGTGCAAACTATAGAAGTGGTGTTGTTTGTTTACCTTGTCCATCTGGTTATGATAGTGATACGCAAGATGGAAAAACAGCAATTACTGATTGTAAAATGAGTTGTCCTGCTGGACAATGGACTGGTGAATATGAAAAATTATCTTATATAGAAGCCACAGGAACGCAATATATTGATACAAATCATAGAATTACTTCAACAACTTTTAAAGCGGATCTTGAATTTAGTTCTGGTACAGCAGGTTCTGGAACTCTTGGGCATTTTGGTGGAAACCAGGACGCATTGAATGGTCATGCATCTAATTTTAAAGATAATAAATTTGGTTTGTGGGTTGCTTTTGCTGATAAAGACGGTAAAAGCACAGGTTCAAAATTAACAACAGGTGGAACGTTTGCTGCTGATGTAGTAAAGCATATTACGTATGAGTTTTCAGGTAATACTAGATATTTGACTGTGGATAATTCAACCGCATCTGGTAATTTTAGTGGAACAATTATTTCAAATAACACATACAGATTATTTTCTAATGGTTGTGTTGGTGGGTGTAATGATACATTATTAACTGGACGTATACATTGGTTTAAAATATATGAAAATAATGTATTGATATTTGATTTTATTCCGGTTAGACGTGTATCAGATAGTGCGGTTGGTATGTATGATCAGGTTAGTGGTAAATTCTTTGGTAATGATGGAACGGGTAATTTTGTTGCGGGAAATGTTATAGAAACGATTGGTGGCTCTGTCTGTGAAAATGTCGGAATTGGATATTATTCTGCAGCCAGTTTAACTAGTTACGGTTCTGTAAGTCAAAGAATTGCGTGCGGTGCTGGTGAAACCACGCTTACGGATACGTCATCAAGTGTTTCTGATTGTATTTCTGCTAGTGGTTTTACGGTTTGTCCTGCGGGTACATATTTACCTGCAAACTCTACGACTTGTACTACTTGTACTGCGGGTAATTGGTGCCCTGGGGGGCAATTATATCATGAAACTACGGATCAAGGTTTACAAAATTGTTCTACAAAAATAGGTACAGGTTGGTCCAGTGATGCTGGTTCTGATGAACAGACAGATTGTTATTATATGATTATATTGAATAAAAATGGTTATTCTGGTGTCATAGAAGGTTTGTCAGGAATTGGTTGTTATGTTGTCAGTGCTGCAGAAGGTACAACTAATGCACAATTAAAATTGTTTTATAATACAGCATGTACATTACCTGCAATTAGTCTACCTGCACCATCTGGTAGTGGACACTATGATATTTCAACAAGTTGGACAACAACAACTGATGTTACAGATAATGTTGTCACAACAATTGCACCAGTTACATCGGCAATGCCTGCTATAACAACATATTATGCACGTAAATCTTGTGGTGAAAATTATTATAAAGCTGGTAATAATACGTGTTCCGCATGTGGCAGCAACAGTACCACACCTGCTGCAAATGCTGAAACAACTTGCACATGTGATACTGGATACACTGCAGATGGTACAGCAAATGGTAATACAACAAGTGTTAGTGGATGTTCTGAAATTGTAAGCGGTGTTTTGTCTTGTAATAATGGATATTATTTGCCTGCTAACAGTAATACATGTACTAAATGTCTTGCAAATAATTATTGTCCAAGTGGAACTTATAATTTTGACCAAATAAATGACCAAGGAATAACACCTTGTTCAAATGGTTTAGTTGCGCCTGCGGGTATGTGGCAATCTGCACAATGTGGTCGTATTTTACATGTTGGTGACAAGTATGTATATTTACGCAGTACAAAAAGTGTGACGCCATCATTAAATATAGATATCAATAATGATGGTATTCCTGATTTCTTTGGTAATATAAGTACTACACCAGTACCAATGAATGCAGATTTTGGTAATTTACAAAATAATAATAAATTGATAATAAATATCCCTGGTTCAAATAGTGTTTATTATATTTATGATGATACAGTTAGTGTAAATTAGCAAAAATAACAGGATGAAAAATAAGTTATTTTTCTAATTCTTGCATAATGTTTGTATAATACCACACCTGTTTGTTATGTTGTTTTGCATAATCAATCTCTAAACGCGTAGAATCGCCAATATAATTATTTACATTTATAACCAATATAGCATCCGAAATATCAATCCTTTGTAAATGAGCGTTTTTTAATTTTTGTAATTGTTCTGGTGTGTGACTTATATTTTGTGAAATTGGAAAAATAGGTGTTATTACACAATGCCCCAGGAAAGTCATTTTCTCTGCCATTGTCATCATTTCTTGTTGGAATTTCAAACTACCACATATAGTTATAATCATTTTAACCCCGTTTAACTTTTTCGACTATACCACAAAAGTTAGAAAATGGCAATTTTTGATACTTTGGTTATGCTGTCTGTGCAATTTGCGAGCCGAGTTGATTGATATTGGTCATGTTTATGATATAATTATCAGTATAAAAAGGATTTAATATGCAAATAACAATAAGACCGATGACCCAAAAAGAAATGTGGCAATTTATTT
>Ga0310786_10011296_pt1 | contig 11147 bp, 7 predicted proteins | sample AusTroGonzalo_MG_FD_203881 | JGI IMG/M metagenome (GOLD analysis project Ga0310786, IMG submission 203881) | Bovine rumen microbial communities from tropical cattle in Woodstock, Queensland, Australia - Gonzalo_03 (v2) (version 2) | ecosystem: Host-associated > Mammals > Digestive system >...
ATCCGTAAATGGGGGTACTTCACAGTTGACGGTGATACCTTTTGCACCATTGCTCACACTTTGAACGAGACCATAGAAGCCACCAGGAAGGAAATTTCTACTTTTTGTCGTAACTATCTTATCTCCTGCCTTGGGAATCATTGCAGCAGGCGTGTTAGACGCCAGAATCAGCATCGTCACAGAGTCACTACCAATGACATAATTCCAAAGATCGCTCTCAGTAGTATGAACGACATCCTTTTTATAGATGGTCTCTGGAGTCACAAAAGTCACGGAGTCGATGGCATTGAGGGGGATGCGATAGAGGGTATCAAGGGCATAAACCTCCTGAACCACGTAGTCGTCCTGTTCTACACCAAGGGTATCTACCTTCGAATACTCAATACGTTCGATATCTGAAAAGAAGAAACCGTTAAATCCACCATCGTTACGATAGATATACAACGCATCCTGCGTCTGCTGGGCACTTACGGGCAGACTGAACAATGCCAGTACTGCCACTAATATAGAGATATAACGTTTCATCGCTTCGTTATTTTATAGGTGATATTGTCTGCTTTCACAAGATATACTCCAGCACGGAGCGAAGAGAGGCTCAGGCGATAGGTACCTGCACGCTGGGCCTTGAGCTGGCGAACCAACTTACCATCCGTTGAATAGACATTGACAGTAGAGTTGGCTTTCATCTGACTGATGACGAGCGTACCATCCTGCATGGAGATCTCAGCAGGATCAATCGTCATTTCATCAATACCTGCTGCAGACTTGCCATCGTAGGTGAAACGAATCACGTCAGCGAGGTTAAATGATGCTGAAGCAGAAGCCTTCTCACAGGTCACCTTCAATTGCGTACCTTCGAAGGTCACTGTAGGCTTATCAGCCAATACAAACTGGTGCACCACATTGTCCTTGGTCAGCACAATCAATGTATTCTGCTTGTCATCTGCTCGCATATCAATGGGCACTGACAACATTGCCAGGAGCAGCATGATGGTTAGAAATTTCATTTTATTCATACGCTATTTTTTGTAGATTTGTCTGAATCCTTATTTGAATATGACGATTACAGTAACTTCGTTGGCTGGGTCGCTCATCAGAGAGAAGTTGTGGGTATCAACGTGGTCGAGCACGTCTTTTCGAATATCGCTGTCCCACTTATATATATAATCTTTTCTTGTGAGCGTACATTCCGAGAATTTCAGACCATTAGCCTGATTGAGGTACCAGGTCTTTCCATATTTCCCTCCTAAACCAGTAATCAAGATATCATCGGTTGGAAGGAGTGTGCCTGCTTTCATGGGAATGTCGGAGGATACGTTTAATTTATATTTTTCCTCGTACTGAAGATCTCCACCAGATTTGAAAGTGAAACTAGATTCGAAATATAGTTTCTCGATTTTAGCCTTGTTTGTCTCAATGGCGTCAAAATCATCAATATCGAAAGAAATCGCCGTCTCTGATTCTACGATGACATTCCCGCTTTCATCTTCATTTAGCTTGAAACACTGCACATGCATCTTCTTTCCTTCTTTAGTCATCTTGATAGCTCCAGGTGCCACTGCTGCTGAAATGGCGAATGGAGTCATATCATACTTCTCTCCTTTTCTGAAAGTAGGTGCAGAGCAATAGATTTTGCCGTTCGCGACAACTGCGGCAATCTGCGTGGGAGCGATGTTGATATAGTTTTTAATTTCCTTCTTCTCTTCAGATGCTTTTAGGCCTTTAAGCTTGAATTCGTTCACGACTGTTTCCTTTTCATCAGGAGCTATCAACTGCATGACGCCTTCTATTTCAGGATCGGCAGCAGCTATTACACGATATTGAAGCTTTCCCTCACCTCTTTCGTCGAGTGTACACTCCCATTCTTTGGGGTTGTTTACCTTTTTAGAAATATCCTTAAACCGTACGGTATAGCCTTTATAGGCTGATTCCGCTTTGTCGTCAACCAATGAACTATCGACAAATTGCAAGGTCACCATTTTGTTTAGTTCATCCATATATTTCGCCATTGCATCGAGGGCAATCTCATAGGAATCCTGTTCATAGAGGTTTTTGATGTGACGGAACACACTAATCAGCACTCCGTTGTAGAGTTCACCACGTTTCTCTTCTGCCAGATCTTTGCAGACAACGGTACCAGCATTCCATCCGAACTTCACGTTATTTTCCGCCTCAAACCAGGTCAGGAAAGGTGTATCGTTCCATACATTATTACTGTAGTCAGTGACCTCTTTGTCTACCAGTTCGTGAATTTTTTCCACACTCAGGTCTTTGCGTTTAAAAATCTGCAACATTATTTTATGCCACTCAACTGCAGAACGATAACCAGGGCCTCCTTTCCTATAATAGGTATCCATCGCTCTTCTATAGAAATCCTTACGCTGGCTCCATGCTGTGGTGGCAAACTTGTTGATGACATAGTCGATGCCTGCTACGCAGCACATGGATGCTGTCAGCACGGCATTGCCACAGAATTTGCCAGCCCATCCGAGTGCTTGTTGCAGGCAGAGTTTGAGTGTGTTGCCAGCCAGTTGAGCCTGATCGCCACTGTAGTCGTTACGACATATCTGATAGACACTCAGCGCAACACCTACATGGCCTAGCACTTCGGCAAATCCCTCAAGCATCTCACTACCAAAGCCACATGCCAATAAAGCATTGAAGCCAATGTCAATTCCCAACTGGGTTGCTTCAGAATACTGTCCGCAATATGTTTCCACTGCTGCAGCATCGGGATCTTCAGAGTAGGTGAACTTTCTCAGCTGTTCTGACAATTTGTTCAGGTCATCATAACTTGGTATCATGAAATAAGCAACCCTGGCCGCGCGGGTCAAAGCGTTTTCAATTTCTATACCAGCATATTTCGACAGATGTCGGGTCTTGATAACCATTTCGCCAGTTTTTGCGTCGTAAGTGCCATTGACACCTTCCCATTTGCCTGTTGTCTCATTATAGTAGGCACCCATGGGGGTGTATCCTGGGGTAACCTTCATTGGAAGACGAATCACAGCAATCCCATCCAAGTCATGTTTGTCGCCCAGACTGAAGTCATAGGCCACTACAGTCCTTGATCCCTCAGGCAGAAGTGATGGGGTGCCAGATGATTTCGTAACGGTCAGTGTCATCTCCTTGTCGATGGTCATGGGAGAGAATTCAATAGAATAGTCAGGCGTAACTACCGACAGGTGCTCCTCGTCAAGATTGTAGGTGCCAGATGTCTCAGTAGCGCTGCCTTTATATTCTGACCACGACAGCGACTTGATCTCGTCATTGTCGTACGTCTTTTTTGAATTGTTGTCGAGCGTGATGATGGTCTTACCGTTCTCGTAGGCCACAGCCTGCATATCGTTTACCAGATAGCTCGTAAACAGTCCGTCAACAGTCTCCACATCCATCTGGTACTGTTGTGCATGGGCGGTTGAGCCAAGACCTATGAGTGCTGCTATGAATAATGCTTTTCTTGTCATAACTCGGTTCCTCCCTAATTATTTCGTTCTCACTTTGAATGAGGCCTTGCCAACCTTCACGATGTATGCAGTGCCGGATTTGTGGCTTGGCATACGGAGAAGAACGTTGCCATTGGCAGAGGCAGTAGCTGAGTTGACCAGTTTACCGTCCAGAGTGTAGAGCATTACAGTCTCACCATTCCGCAGGCCGCTGATGTCCAAACCGTTTGTCGTCGTCATGACACGCAGGTTGGCGTTTGTTTTGACCTTACTGATACTCGTTGCGGACACGTCCATGAAGGAAATGCTCTTCAGCTTGCTTTGGTCAAGGATGATTTCGTCCTTTCCAAATCGGCTCTTAATGTCATTCGAACTGATAGACACCTCTTTTCCGTCATAGGTGTTGAGGTAGGTCACTTTGGGTTGTGACGTGAAAAGAAAATCGAAGGTAATCTCTTTTCCTGCTGCGTCCTTGTCACTCGTGGTAACACGAATGCCATTGACTTCTGCTGCGCGCATAACCATTGGCAATGCCAATAGTGCTGCGAGCAACAAGATTGCTAGGTTTCTTCTTTGTTTCATAATCTTTTTGTTGTTGGTAAATTAGGAGCGGACACTTACTATCCGCTCCTTGAAATGATTGTGTTGATTGTTATTGCTTATAGAAACGGTGAGGTTCATTGGCGTACCAACCATAGGCCTCATCGCCATTAACGAAGAACACGAACGTCTCTGGGTAGGCTTCCCCACCACCTGTAAGTTCCTCAATTAAGCCAGGATTTCCAGAGACTTTCTCCCAACTTGAACACTCCAGCGTAGCGGGATCAATACGTCCATAGCCCCAATCATCACGATCCCGGCCAAAGTAATATTCCGTCGGATGCAGATAAAGGACACCATTTTCATAAGTATAAGGGCCTACCATACGCGTGGCCCAGGCACCGATGACAAACTCTGCCTTATCGCCATTAATCCAGAGGCCTAAATTAGCCTCGCTTTTATTGCCCCTATGATAGGCGAACCATTTACCATCGAGCTTGGCATCTGAAGTATTAGGTGTCTTGCTTTCCTTGAACCAAACTTCTGCCTGTTCTAGGCTCTCGTCTTCCCAAGGGTTACTCTTCAGTACCAGGACTGACTTGTCGTACATGAAACTGACGGTCTTGGTTTCTTCGTAAGCCTCTGACCAATCTGAAGCAGGATACTTAAGTGTTATAACACCATCTTTCCATGTATAGGGAATTGTAGTAGTATACAACTGTTGATCTCCATAGCTGTAACGTTCAAGAATAGACATTTCATTTTCTGTGAACTTAAGGGCATAGTAATCATAATCATGCATATATTTTGTTTCCCATGTGCCAATCAGATCTGCTTTTGTCGGGCCAGCAGGCTTGACGGCCTTAAAGAAGGCGATATTCTCTACCTGATTGTCGAAGACATCGTCGCCAACCGTTTGGATGACCTTCACCTGTTTCTCCTCAAATTTGATTTTCTGCACATCATCGGTATTGTAGTATTTCTCAGCGCCATCAGTCAGAGTCAATTGTACCTGATTCTTCTGGGTGTCCTTTTCCACCGAATGGTCTTTCTGAGCCATTACGCTGCACAAGCCTCCAAACAGGAAGAAAATTGTCAAGTATATATGTTTCATAATCGGTTCCTCCATTTATTTAATAATCACTTTCTTACCTTTAATCACATAGACACCCTTTTTCAAGGCAGCGGCACTTTTGCCTACCTTGTTACCTTTCAGGTCATACACTTGTTTGCCCTCCAGCCCCAGGGCCTGAGTCATCTGCAAACGTTCAGCCATGCCAAGCACATTTGAGAAGTCAATGGTAATGGGTTTTTCTGTATCACCCATGTCAAACGTCTGTGACGTCCCATCAGTAAACAGGATAATCACATCGTCACCATTGAAAGAGATTTCAGAAATTTTTGCTGCATCGAGCTTCTGCCCATCGTCGGCCATCATATTCATGCCTGACATGAGCAACATCATTAATAGTAGAACTTTTTTCATACGCTTTTTTGTTTATTGGTTAATATATGATGGTGCAAATATAAGAAAAAATCTAATACATCGACTCACAATTCAACACTTTCGACTAACAAAACGCGTTTTGTTAGTTAAAAATTTGGATTTTTCTAATATTTTTCCTATATTTGCAGCAGAAATAGAAAAAAAATGGAAAAGAAACGAAAATCTTTAGTAGGAAGACTTACAGGTAGGTTTCTGGTATGGATGATGATTATCATCATGATCATATCTTATGTCTTGTTCTATCTGGAGGCACGGGCCACACGCCAATTCTATTCAGAGATTTACCATAATAAGATGCTTGTCACCAATGAGTACACACGACGCGTGATATCTGATGTGTACGTGGCGGTGACAAACAACCTCTATTATCTGGAACATTCGCTGGATAAACCTGACAGCCTTAGGGTGACTATGGAGCGAATAGTAGAAAGTGGTACGCGCGTACGTAGCTGTGGGGTGAGCTTTATTGAAAACTACTACCCACAGAAAGGCCAGCAATACTGTCCCTACGCCTGGCGCGACGCTGCATTTCCTGATTCTGTACATTCGCAAGACAAAAGCGACATAGGTCGCGACTATCTCCATGCCGACTGGTTCCTGAGTGTTCTCAGAAGTGACTCGGCCCAGTGGTCAGCCCCGTTCTATGACCACTATGACGACAGGACGACGCTATCGGCCTATATGGTGCCCATTCACGACCAGGCAGGACGTATTGTGGCGGTGCTTGGAGCAGACGTCTCATTAGATTGGTTTACCGAAAAGCTGAACAAGGCCGACTCTGTGATCAACAAACATAAGATGTTCATGGCCAGCAAGTTTGAGATGAAATCAAACAGCTTCATTATCAACCGCGATGGCAAATACATGACCCATTCTGACAGAAGGCGCATCATGAAAGACAATTTCTTCCTTCAATTGGGCACATGCGACGGAAGTAATACTGAAGGCGTGATCAACAAAATCCTGAATGGTATCGAGGATAATAGGAATCCAGAAAGGTTCCTCGTCGATGGCAAGGAATGTTATTTGTTCTATAAACCAGTAAAATACACCCAGTGGATATTGGTGACGGTTGTGCCTTGTAAAGCTATTGATACCTTGTGTTATCTTAATGGTGTCACCGTGCTTTTGATTGTACTGCTGCCTCTGCTGCTTCTGGTGATTGTGACCTATTTCTACATGAAGAATGCTGTCAAGCCGTTGAATGAACTGGTGAAAGTAGCTGATGACATCGTTGACGGAAAGTTGGACACGCACATGCCTGACATCAAGCACAACGACGAGATTTGTCAACTGCGCGATGCGATGGAGGAAATCCAGGGCATACTATCCCATTATACAGATCACAAGTAAAAAATTACATCATTTGGGTTCAAAATCAAAAAAATCGACTCACAGAACGCGTTTTGTGAGTCGATTTTCTTCGAAAAGTGGGATTTTTATGCCTTGCTGAGCCACTCCTTGGGTGTCATGCCCGTGATGGCCTTGAAGGCACGGAAGTTTTATAACCTCCGTGCCTATTAAGACGGTACTTAGTTTGTCTTTCTTTTGAGTATGGAGTCAATCAAAGACTGAAGGTGTTTCTTCATTTGTGGTGAATTCATCACAGCCCTTGTTATACTACGAGCATCATCATAGTCAGTAGGAGGTGCCCATACCGACGTTTTATTACTAACACCATCTCCATCCTTAGATATGGAATAGCTATATTTGTATTCGCTTTTATCAAGGACACCTAATGCAAGTCCGAGATACAGATTCTTGATAACTTCACCGTCTATTTCTCCTGAAAGGACATAGGAAAATGCTAGTTTGAGCCCAAAGAATGTATCTTCGGAATCCATGGTCCAAGTTTGACCAACAGTGAAATATTTCCCATCACCCATGATGTTGAATGGCATAAACGGGTATTCATCTTCTTTGCCATCTGAATATACAGAATACATACCTGTATTTATGGTTTCTCCTGCTTGATCTGCAAACTTGACAACGGATTTTATATACTCATCATCATCATCGTCATCATCATCAGTAGAATAGACACTAATAGTCTGATTCGTCTCATATATACCATCAACCTTTGGCGGGTTGTCTCCATAATACATAGGCATGCCACAACTCTTCAGAGTTTGGATAGGAGATGCATTAAACCATGAACCTTCATCTCCATGACTTTCTCCTGTTCCGTCCTGCTCCACATAAATAATGGGCATGGATATCGACTCGCCATCAGGTTTCTTGCCCTCAAGCATCACAGCATTCGAAGCACCTCGTGCGTATTCGTCAGGGTTTGCATCGACAGTCACGGTAATGATATTGTCTTTCAGCGTCGGATGAACCCAAGGTAAATCAGTCACGACCTGATAGTCGGAGATGTTGGTGTCTATGATTGTGGCAGTCTGCTTACCTCCCTTCACCTCAAAGTTCATCTTCGATGGGTTTACATCAGCATAGGCTATCCACTGGTTCACCACAACACTATCCTCAATAATCAGTTCGTTGGTCTTGCTGGTCTTGCCCTCGATGAGAATCTTTGCCCTGCGTTCCTTCACGCCCTCAGGCAGGGCTTCCCAGAACACTGTCAGCTGATTCTTGTTAGGCAACCATGTACAGTCGAGCCATTTTACACTGGGAGTACATACAACGTTTGCCATATTGGGCTGCACACCAATGTCCTGATATCCACGTTCACTGCCTACATGAAGTTCTTTTACTTCAATATCGATACGAGCAGGATCGACAGTCACCTCAGCATTTTGGTCGACAAGAATCGGATATCCTAAATATTCGATTCGCGGGTAGACAATATAGGTTTTCTCTTCGTCCTTTATGGGGTCGAGTGTGGTGAAGACATGGCTATAAGAAGTCCTATCTGTCTCGCGTGAAAATCTTAGTCCTGACCATTCATCTATCTGTTTTTCATCCTCATCAAAGACAGTGAAACCTATAGGTACACTTGTTATCAAATCGCGCTTGATGGGTGAGGATATTTTGATACGATAAGGACGTTCTATATCTTCATAATTGGCATGAATGCTACTGATATCAGGAACAAGCCCATAAAAATGGAACAGATCATGTGAAATCTCAGGGTTGAAGCCCCATAGTTGGTTATTATATCTAAATGTCAATGAGAGCTTGCCATAGATGGATGTACTGATAGATGTTTCCCTATTGAGTTTCTGATAGATAGGAGGCGTGTTAATCAATAAGCGATTGTCTGCATCTTCAAAAATTGGTGTAATAAGCGGAGCATCGAAATTCAAGTGTGCGCCAATTTCCACACGACCTTCAGCTTTACCACTGATATCCCCCTTTATAAAGGGCAGTCTTAGCTTTCCTCCTATCTTGGCAAAAGCACCTGCACTGAACGTGTATTTGCCTTCATCTGATACAGTGAAACATGCCGTATCATTCGAGATGAAATAATTGTATCTATAGAATGGATCCTGGAAGGGGACAGTTCCTACAGTTAGAACGTCCTTGTCTGAGAATTCCATATATAGTGTACCATTGATATGCCCCTTGACGTTATATCCCATTGAGAGACCTGTTATCTGGGCATTGGCGAAGAAGCCAATCGCTGCTTCTAGTTTCATATCTCCAACATCAAAACTTGCTTCCTTCATGGGAATATCTTTATTGATGGTCATAGACCCAGTAAAAGACCAACCAATACTTGTTGAGAAATCTAACTTTGTTGTTTGGTTGAAATTGTAACCTTGTTCTGCATCTATGAAGATAAAACCACGATATTCCAAACGCGGTGAACTCACACCAAAACTATATGATCCTGTTCCATCAAAAGAAACGTCGATAGGCGACCCATCGGGTGTTAGCATATACGATCCCTGAATTGGCATAGTGACGTCTATATCAGGTAGTTCGATAGGTTCCTCTGTAGTATATTCCATTTCCGTACCATCGAAAAGTCCCCTACGACGGGCGTTTCCTGTCTTTGGCGTAGCAGCAGCCACCTTCACAACCAGTCGTTCATAGACGTCAGTGGGGTTTATGTCGCCAGTCATCACAGTATAGCCGTCGTTACCATTATTCACAGAGGTAACAAGCCCCACGAAACCATCGGGGATCAACTTGCTCCTTTCTTCGATAAGCAACTTATCACCCACCTTGGGAATCAACGCAACAGGTGTATTCGATGCTAAACGAATCCAGTTAATAGAATCACTGGCCACAATATAATTGGCAATCGATTTGTCTGGACGGAAAACGTCAGCCTTGTATTTCTTCTCTGGGGTGACAAAAGCTACAGAGTCGATGGCATTGAGGGGGATACGGAAAAGGGTATCCAATGCATACACCTCCTGAACCACGTAGTCATCTTGTTCTACGCCAAGCGTATCAATCTTTGAATACTCAATATGGTCGATGTCACCAAAGAAGAAGGCATTGAAACCTCCATCGTTACGGAAGATATAGAGAGCATCCTGCACAACCTGGGCATTTGCAGTTTGTACACTAAATACTGATAGCAACAGTGTCAGTATATAAAATAAGATATGTTTCGTTTTCATCGCTTCGTGATTTTATAGGTAATGTTATCTGCTTTCACGAGATACACTCCAGCACGGAGCGAAGAGAGACTCAGACGATAAGTACCTGCACGCAGGGCCTTCAATTGACGCACGAGCTTACCATCCGTCGAATAGACGTTGACAGTAGAGTTGGCCTTCATCTGACTGATGACGAGTGTACCATCCTGCATCGAAATCTCAGCAGGATCAATCGTCATCTCATCGATACCTGCAGCGGATTTGCCATCGTAAGTAAATCGAATCACGTCAGCGAGGTTAAACGAGGCTGAAGCCGAAGCTTTCTCACAGGTCACCTTCAATTGAGTTCCCTCGAAAGTCACAGTAGGCTTGTCAGCCAATACGAACTGGTGCACCACATTGTCCTTGGTCAGCACAATCAGCGTATTCTGCTTATCATCTGCTCGCATGCCTGTAGGCACTGTCAACATTGACAGGAGCAGCGTAATGGTTAGAAGTTTGATTTTTTGCATACGCTTTTTTGTTGTTGGTTAATACTTTATGCAGCAAGTATATGAATTCTCTCGAAATATCGACTCACAAAACGCGTTTTGTGAGTCGATATCTAGCTCTTAGATAATATAAACTTGTGATTCTGCCTTTTACTTTAGGTAGAACACAAACTCAAGGTCGACACCATTAACGCTGCCTGCGAGTGTCAGTTTACAACTATCCGGATTCTTCTCGAATGTCACGGAGGCACTGCCCGTAAACAATGAGATGGCGTTCAGTTTGTCATTCCAGTTATAAATCAGCTTACCATCGTTCATGTTTGTCCAACGCCATACACCCACGTCGTCCTTGCGGTTCTTGTAGTTGATGGCAAACAGACCCTCAGCGTCGAAATAAATGCCCTCGATAATGACGTTGGAATCAAACTGGTCCTTCAGCTTTCCGAAGCTCTTCTCATACCACTCCTTGACCTCTCCCAGGTTGATGGGGCCCTTAAACTCCTTGCCGAGTGTCGTGTTATTAAATACGCCCTTGGCAATGACCCTGTCAATGGTCCAGGCGCGACTGCACAGGTTGTCGGTGATTACACCTGCAGCCACTGTCGACGAGGTGTCGATGTTGCCAGTAAGCGTGATGGTCGTACCATCT
>Ga0310786_10011297_pt1 | contig 11146 bp, 5 predicted proteins | sample AusTroGonzalo_MG_FD_203881 | JGI IMG/M metagenome (GOLD analysis project Ga0310786, IMG submission 203881) | Bovine rumen microbial communities from tropical cattle in Woodstock, Queensland, Australia - Gonzalo_03 (v2) (version 2) | ecosystem: Host-associated > Mammals > Digestive system >...
GGCAGCAGTCATCGAAGCCTCTATCGAGGGAAAGGTGTTAATTCTATCGGAGTACATTTTGGGGGAGATTCTCCAAAAAAATGTTCTGATGGTATTCAATGTGGCAGCGGTTGCTGTTATGGTAATGATATATGTACTAAAAATAACGAAACAGGCGAATATACATGTTGTAATAATGAACTGAATAAGTGCTGTTCCGTCGATGAAACAGCCTTCAAAAAATCATCTCAAGCAGCACCCACTTGTTGCAACGGAACTGTATACAATCCCATTGTTGATGCAGACGGTGTATACGCATCCTATAAGGCTTGTTGTGTAAAAGGAGCTACGATTTATGGCCCCTTCACGGAAGTGCTGGAAATTGCAGATCAATATGTGTGTTGCCAGGATCCTAAAAAACCTTATATTCTACAAACAGCACCTAGTGCTCGTTTTTACAGTTGTTGTGATCCAGATAAGCTTTCATATGGAACGGGTCCTGATGGCTCGGATGAATGCCTCCAATGATTTTAAAAGGTGGAAAGTATTATAAAAAACTTTCCATTTAAGATGATTTGTGCTATACTTGTTGGTATGAGTAATAACATTATTATACATAGTCCTTCTGATTTTCCAGGTTTACGCGCTGCGGGACGTTTGGCTGCGGAAACATTGGATTTCATTGTGCCCTTTGTCAAAGTTGGTGTAAGCACGGAATATCTAGATGACTTGATGAACGATTTTATTAAAAGCAAGGGTGGTATATCGGCTTGCGTAGGATACCATGGCTATCCAAAGGCAACCTGTATTTCACCAAATCATGTTGTGTGTCACGGCATTCCAAGTCCCGATAAATACTTACAAAATGGGGACATTATCAATATAGATGTCACCGTTATTTTGGATGGCTATTATGGTGATACATCTCGCATGTATTTTGTGGGAAATCCATCTGTAAAGGCTAAACGCTTAGTTATGAATGCCTATGACACGATGATGGCTGGCATCAACGCAGTCAAACCAGGCGCTACTACGGGAGATTTAGGATATGCAATGGAAAAAATGGCTGCTAAAGAAGGTTTTTCCACTGTGCGAGATTATTGTGGACACGGATGCGGCAAAGTATTCCACGGAGCACCCAATATCCTCAATTTTGGCCATAAAGGAAGTGGTGTAGAAATTGTACCAGGAATGGTATTCACTGTGGAACCTATGGTCAATGTCGGAACTTTTGAAACAAGCGTTTTGAGTGACGATTGGACCGTTGTGACAAAAGATAAGCAATTGTCGGCACAGTTTGAACATATGTTGGGCGTGACAGAAGACGGCTTTGAAATTTTCACTCTTTCCCCAAAAGGATTAGATTTTCCTCCATACAACAAATAATTTTCTTGACAAGAACGCCTTTTTCGTGCTAAACAAAACACATTAGTGTGTGCTAAAAAAGGAGTCCTAAATGAAAAAATCTGTTGAAACACATTGGCATTGTAAATCATTACTGTGTAGTGCTATTTTTGCAATTTCTTTGGTAGCATTTGCGACCTCAGCCATGGCCTTTGGTGGTGGCGGCAAAAGCCGTAAATCCACTATTTATAAAGGCACAGGTGTAAATTCCGTTGGCATTCACATTGGTACCGACAGTTTTTGTGCCAATGGTTATGATAAAATCAGAAATAAATGTTTCAAAAGTTGTGAAGCCAGTTACAAACACGATAAAGATGGCTCTTGCACGATTTGTGCCCCAAACGAGGATGGCACAACCAATGCTTATTTGTCTTATAAGGATGATCCATGCGATACAGCAACCCCACTCGATACCAGTTGTCGTACAGATTGTTATTGCTGTAATTCGGGAACTTGTGCTTCTTGGGAATGGAAACCTAATGACGAAGTTTTTTGTCGGCCAGGTTTACCAACTTGTACATCCAATAACGATTGTTCGGATGGCGAATACTGCAACTTAAACAGCACAATTAAGAACCAAGGCAATGCTGTTCCAAATATCGGAACTTGTTTACCCATCGGAGAAAAGAAGGCATATGAATATAACAACAATGGCTTCGTCGCCAGCGTGAACAGGATGAGTTGGTGGGCAGCGGAAAATTGGTGTAAAGCCCAAGGCTTGGAGTTAGCTGAATTGGCCGATATCGGATTTGACAAAAATAATGCCGGCAGTCATTTTAACTCTGAAGGTAACTGCGGAAGCGATTTGGGCGCATGCCACAGCGGCAATTGGAGCGAAATACAAAAAGCATTCTATGGTGTATCCGGAGGCCTATGGACACAAGATCAGTACAAAACAACTCACGAGTATGCCATTCATGTAGATATTAAAGGCGTAGATTTTTGGTTCCGCTATAGTAAGGGAAATTCTGCGCTATGTAAAGGTGAAATAAAAAATAATCAAATTTGCAATATTTACAAAGATTGTATGTGTACAGAAGCATATAGTGATACCAAATGTACTGAGTGTGCTGATGGTTATGAAAAGGATGAACACGACAAATGTGTTCTTTCCTGCCCAACCGAGAGAATGTGCGATGGTGTTTGCTGTGCAGAAGGTTCTACCTGCGAGGAGGGAGTGTGTTGTATGACCAACACATGGGGTGATCATTACTGCTGCGATCCTGGACAAGTTGCATATGCAGGTTATACCAATATAGATAAAGATGGTTACTGGGATACCTTCTCTTGTTGCTACGGAACTCCGTATTTGTCCTATGGTACAAAAGAGTACGGGACTTATGGACAACGTTGCTGCCCAACACATTCTGGTGCGAAGTTATATTGTGCAATCAAAGATGATTCTGGTAACTGCACTGCAACACACTGTTGTACTGGCACCGTTAAAAAGGGTGAAGGGCTCAATGGCGCCGATGAATGTTTTGCCATCACTGGATGCATGAGCAATAGTGATTGTAGTTCTAACGAATACTGTCATTTATCGGGGACCTATTCGAACTACCCAGATACTGGGGTATGTAAACCTAAAGGTTCCTACAACACTGCCTCACTTTCTGGTTTAGGAACAGTTATTACAAGTAATACTCAAATGTCATGGTGGGCAGCAAACAACTGGTGTAAAGCCCAGGGCAGATCTCTGATTTCAATGGCTGATTTGGGATGCTATCACTCCAAAACAGATATTGTCGTAGGTGCAGATGACAGCATTCGTAGCGCATATGGCTATTGTCACAAGGCAAATTCTCAAAATTACGACTGCTATGGAGGTAACTGGCCAGATCAATGTCCACGCCTTAGTGATCAGATTAGATCTGTTATCAAAAATTCAGATCTAAGCTACCGGAATTTCTGGACAAGCACGAGCGCAGATTCTACAGATTCCGGCGCGGTTTATCACTTTATGGGAGGATACTATAGCGCAACAGTCCGCAACCGTGAAAATGATGAGGATTGGGGGTATGTCTACGCTATGTGTAAATAACGCAGTCTTTGTGCCGTCGGGTTTGGGCAACACAAGGGATTATCCTTAACAAATCCAACTCCCCGGTGTTTCATCGGGGAGTTTTTTAATATGCCCATACACCTTTCGATCCTAGAAAAAACAATTTTTTGTTGACAAAGAAAATTTATTGATATAAAAATTTAAAATAGAATGGGAAAAAGGAGTTTGAAATGAAGAAAATTACAAATATAAAATCATTACTGTGTCATGCAATTTTTGCAATTTCTTTGGTAGCATTTGCGACCTCAGCCATGGCCTTTGGTGGTGGCGGCAAAAGCCGTAAAATTGCCAATTACAATAAAGGTAAAGGCGTAGACTCTATTGGTGTTCATATTGGAGGAATTAAATGTCCTGCCAACAGTTCCAGGCAAAACGGGAAATGTGTTTGTAATACCGGATATGAAAAAGAAGGTGATGTTTGTAAGCCAGTTTTCCGTTTAACTTGTCGCCAAGAAGGAAAGTATTGGTGTGAAGAATTCCGTAAATGTGTTGAAAATGAATCAGAATGTACCAACCTATGTCCACAAAACCGCACCTGTGGCAGCACATGTTGTGGCGAAGGCAGTTCTTGTGTTAACGGCGAATGCTGTATGGAAATGGAATCAGCCGCCCTTTGCTGTCGATCCGGACAGAAAGCCTACATTGGTTTCTGGAACGGAGATAAAGACGAAGCCGAGTTGAACTGCTGTGCAGGAACCCCTTACAAAGCATGGGGAAGCGATGAATTTGGTTGGTACGAACAACGTTGTTGTAGCAATGGGACAATCTATTGTGCTACGCGCGATGAGAAAGGCAAATGTTTAAGCGAAGGCTGTTGTTCCGAAGCTGTTGTAGATGCAATGGGCGAAAATGGTGCAGATTTGTGCTGTGTTGGCGGTCGTTTTGAATGTACAAGTCAAGACCGTGACGGTAATTGTTTAGCGGGAACTTGCAACTATAACCACGAATACAAAAATGGTTCGTCTTGTCAAAAAGACAGCGATTGTGATTCCTATACACAGATTTGTGAAAATAATCTCTGTATTAACCGTTGTCCAACGGGATCTTACATGTCCGGAACGGGCTATTGTGTGCCGGCTATGGAAGGGAACTGCCGCAGCAACGCAGATTGTTACGAGGAGGAAGCTGCAACTGAATATTGCGACATTTCCTCATCTCTCTATCGTTGTACAGCCCCCAATACTGGTGAGTGTAAACTCGTAGGTTTTATGAACGGTGGAGCGATCATTAATGGTCATACCATTAGAATCAGTGAAGGTAGAATGAGTTGGTGGGCTGCAGATAACTTCTGTAAATCCGTTGGAATGCGCATGATGACATTGGCGGATCTAGGCATGAAAAAACCAGAGGGTAAAAACTGCTATAAAGAAGCCTGCGGTATTTCCAATAGTCAATGGTGGAAATATGATGATGAAGATGAGGGTAATTTTGCGAGTGCATCTGGTTGGATAGATGGCGTCCGCAGAAACTTCTGGGTGGCAGATAGTTATGATGCGTGCCGTGCATACTATGTACAATCATACTTCCATATGGTACAGGCCTATAATCGTCACGGAGACGAGGTTATATTTGCGGCTTGTGTGCAAGACACATGTCCAAAGGGTAAGTATCGTACACCAGAGGGTTCCTGTGTTGACGATTGTGGTGAAAACTCCGCTGTATCCGGTGGTAACTGTGTCTGTCAAGAACCATTTACCTGGAAAAACGGCAAATGTTCTTGCCCAACCGGCAGTACTTCGTATTCAGGATCCTGCGCATGTGCAAGTGGTAAGGAAATGGCAGGTCATCAATGTTGTGCAAATGCACAAGTTGCCGGTGACATATGCTGTCCATCCGACAAGAAAGGATATTGTGCAGCCAAAGATAGTACTGGCAAATGTACCAATTACGGGTGTTGCCCAGGAGAAGTCAGTGAAGGAGAAGGTGTAAATAACGCAGATATATGTTTACATACGGACTTCAGTGGATGTCGCACTAATGCAGAATGTTCGGGGTCAGGTTATTGTTTGTTAACGGCTAATAGAAACAATGGCAATTGGGATGAATGGCGCAAGTTCCCCCGTCAAGGGTCTTGTGAGGATTCGGAAGACTATACCCCCCTGCACATTGATGGATTGGGTGACGTTATTGTGAGCAACAATGACATGCCTTGGTGGGCTGCCGTTAATTACTGTAAGGCAAACAATAAAGAGTTGGTTGATATTGCCGATATTGGATGTTATATAATCGGGCAAAAATTGATTACAGAATACTCTGGAATGCCATATGATGCAGGAGGAACTTGGGAGTGGGGCTGTTGTGCTAAAGGGCAAGGTTGTTGGAACGAGTGGCATGAGGGTTGGTACAACCAAGCACCTGAGAGATACAGTCCAGTTATGAGGTCACTCAACGAGCAATTAGGAAATGATTATATAACCCTATGGACTGCCAGTATGCCCCAAGATTATAATGATGGTCAAGCATATTGCTTCAACATACGCGGCGGTTCTGTACGGAGTATAGAGAGTGATGGGTGGCTGAGAGCCCTCTGTAAATAACGCAGTCTTTGTGCCGTCGGATTTTGGCGGCACAAGGGTTTGTCCTTAACAAATCTAAATCCTCGATGCTTCATCGGGGATTTTTTCCTTGATTTTTGGGAAAAATCCGGCTACATTATCAGACATGGAAAAACAACAATCTACCCCTAAACAAAAACCTTGGTATTACGGCCATCGTGAACGCATGTATCAAAAAGTGAAAGACAAGGGTGTGGACAGCCTAACCGATGCAGAGTTGTTGGAACTTCTTCTCATGTATGCCATTCCCCGTCGCGATGTCAAACCCATTGTTCACGATTTATTGACAGAGTTCGAATGTTTGGGAAACATATTCGGCGCCACAGATGAAGAGTTGATGAAAATCAAAGGGATTAAAGAAAATACTGTGCGCTTTTTACGCCTGGTCAATACAACAGCAAAACAAGCCGCCCTTTCAAAAATCAAAGATCAACCTATCTTGTCCGGTTGGGAACAATTGTTTGCCTATGCATCGACACTTTACACTGGCGAATCCGTCGAAAAATTATATATCTTATTTTTGGATGCAAAATTAAAATTGATTAAATCTCAAATGACACAAATTGGAACGGTTAATCATATTCCTATATACCCTCGAGACATTTTGAAAATGGCCTTAAACTTAAATGCGTCTGCCGTTGTGTTGATACATAACCATCCGTCTGGCGATCCTCATCCATCAAAAGACGATATTTTAGCCACCCGTGAAATTCGAGATGTTTTGGATGAAGTAGGCATACAATTATTGGAACACCTTGTCATTGGTAAAGGGAACAAGATTCATTCCATGAAAACGGATGGAGTCTTTTAATTATTTTAATAATTTTTTTAAATATTGACCAGTATAACTTTCTTTCACTTTAGCAACCTGCTCTGGTGTTCCCGTGGCAACGACTCGACCACCCGCATGACCGCCTTCCGGCCCCATATCGATGATATAATCCGCCGACTTAATGATATCTAAATTATGTTCGATTACCACAACAGTATTGCCTGCATCCACAAGCGCCTGTAATACTTCCAACAATTTTTGAATATCTGCGAAATGCAACCCAGTCGTCGGTTCGTCCAAAATATACAGTGTTTTTCCTGTGGACTTACGCGATAATTCTTTGGCCAATTTAATGCGTTGAGCTTCACCTCCTGACAAAGTTACCGCTGATTGTCCTAAAGTAATATACCCTAAACCAACTTTGCGCAACAAATCACACTTATCACGAATAGTTGGCACGTGATTAAAGAACTCAAACGCCTCGTCCACTGTCATATTTAAAACATCTGCAATAGATTTGTCTTTATATTTGATTTCCAAAGTTTCGCGATTATACCGGGTACCGTGACAAACATCGCAAGTCACATAAACGTCCGGCAAAAAGTTCATAGAAATCTGCTTAACGCCATCGCCTTCACATGCCTCACAACGGCCACCAGATACATTAAATGAAAAACGACCAGCCTTATAACCGCGTGCTTTCGCTTCAGGTAATGCCGCATACCAATCACGAATTGGTGAAAACATCCCTGTATATGTTGCAGGATTAGACCTTGGTGTCCGCCCAATTGGACTTTGATCAATATCGATAATTTTGTCAATCGCTACCGTTCCGCGCATGGCTTTATATGGACCAGCCAATTGTTTTGTTTTTCCGATAATATTGCTCAATCCCTTGTATAATGTTTCAATGATTAAGCTAGATTTACCGCCACCTGACACCCCCGTCACGCAAGTGAAAGTGCCCAGCGGAATATCAACCGTCACATTTTTCAAATTATGGCATTTAGCACCTTCTATCGTTAAAAACTTCCCATTACCTTCGCGCCGATTAGTCGGAATTTTAATTTCTTTTACACCGGACAGATATTGCCCTGTAATAGATTTTGGATTATTCGCCACTTCTTTTGGCGTTCCTTCAGCGACCAAATGTCCACCTTTTCGGCCAGCCGCCGGACCAATGTCAAAAATATAATCGGCAGCCTCCATTGTTTCTTGATCATGTTCAACCACAATCACAGAATTACCCAAATCACGCAAGTGAAATAAGGTCTCTAATAATTTGTGATTATCGCGTTGATGTAAACCAATAGATGGTTCATCCAGCACATATAATACACCGGTCAATCCTGAACCGATTTGACTGGCCAAGCGAATGCGTTGTGCCTCACCGCCGGACAAAGTACCACTGATTCGATTCAATGGTAAATAGCCCAAACCAACATTGTTTAAAAAACGCAAGCGTTCTATAATTTCCTTCAAAATTCGCTCAGCAATTTCTTGCTTTTCATGATCTAATTTGGATGGAACTTTTTGGAACCAATCAAAAGAATCCGCAATAGAAAGTTCCGTTATTTCTGCAATATTTTTACCTGCAATTTTAACGGCCAATGCTTCTGGTTTTAAGCGTGCGCCGTGGCATGCTTCACAGGGTGTATTTAACATATACTTACTCATTTCTTCACGTGCCCAATCGGATTCTGTTTCCAAATAGCGACGCTCCATGTTTGGGATTACACCTTCAAAATGACACCCTTTTGTATGATAACCATGCAGAACAGCTTCTTGGGTTTCTTTTGATAGTTTGCACCATGGCTTTTCTATATCTAAATCCAACGCTCGAATAAGTGGACGCAGGGCATATTCATACCATTGATACATATCGCCAGAAGAACTTGTCCATGGAGCGATCGCCCCTTGTTTAATGGAAAGATCTGGATGTTGAATAACCAAACTTTCATCTACGCCTTGTTTTGTGCCAAGACCTGCACATACAGGACAAGCGCCCTCGGGGTTATTAAAAGAAAATAATCTGGGTTCCAACTCGGCAATCGTGAACCCAGAAACTGGGCAAGCGAACTTGCTGGAATAAATTTTTGTGTCATGCGTGGCAATGTTTTCCACTTCCAACAAGCCATCCGCCAAAGACAAACATTTTTCAACAGATCCTGCAATACGTCCTTCGGCTTCTTTTTTCACAATCACGCGATCCACGACAACTGAAATATCGTGTTTTTGATTTTTATCTAACTCGGGGGCTCCTTCAATTTCATAAAATTCCCCATCCACTTTTAAACGCGTAAAGCCCGCCTTTTGCCAAGCAGCAATTTCTTTTTTATATTCGCCTTTGCGATTGCGCACAACAGGCGCCATTAAAATCAACTTTGTGCCGTCTTGTTCTTCCAAAATACCGTCGGTCATCTGACTGACCGTCATAGCTTTAATGGGTAAGCCTGTGGCGGGAGAATAAGGAGTTCCTGCCCGTGCCCATAAAAGACGCATATAATCATAAATTTCCGTCACAGTACCAACAGTGGAACGAGGGTTATGGCTGGTTGTTTTTTGCTCAATAGAAATAGCAGGAGAAAGTCCTTCAATCAGATCTACATCGGGTTTTCCCATCACATCCAAAAACTGACGCGCATAGGCAGATAAACTTTCCACATAACGCCGTTGCCCCTCGGCATAGATGGTATCAAAGGCCAAGCTGGATTTTCCAGAGCCAGATACTCCTGTAATCACCACCAATTGATTTTTCGGAATATCAATGTTGATGTTTTTTAAGTTATGTTGACGCGCCCCGCGGATTTTGATGTGATCCATGTACTACTCCTTGCTGGGCAAATATTATATAGGATTTTATGTTAAAAATCAAATAGATTTTAGAATGGGTTTTTATAGAGAATATAGGTTATGGAATAAATTCTAACGATCCGGTTCAGATGTTTTCCTTTTTTTTGTTTCAGATATTTGTTTTTTGATTTTTCGTAACAGATCAACACGTTGTTGTGTCCGCTCCGCCCACGCCCCAAAAACCTCTTTTTCCTTGGGTGATGCGGGATTTAGACTGGTGGCAAATAGTTCACTCTTAAAAAACTCCGGAACAGTTGGAAAACTCAAACCATCTAATCGCTCCCAATAAATTCTTTCTGCATCATCCTTTAAATTCTCTGTTGCCTTAATTTTATCCGAGGGCGACTGTTGATTATCCAAACTTTCATATTTTTTAGGTGGTTTGTCTGGACGAGGAGGAAATAATGCTTCAGATGCTTTGATGCCATACTTATTTTCTATTCCCCATGCTAGTAATCTTAATACATCACTTAAGGCCATTACTCTTTCGCCAACGCTTCTATACGGCCCAAATAATGATAGTGCTGCATGTAAATCTTTTCGGGCAGAGCCAAAAACATCTATTTTTTCTGCTAAACGCCTGATGTTTTCTGCCTCAGATGTATCACTTTCACAAAGATGGGATTGGAATCCCAGAAAATACAATGCCCCATAGCTCCCACTCGTGGCAGAAAATTTGGATCGAATTGCTATTTCGGCGTCGGAAAGCGGCTTTCTGGCCGTACGTTCATGTCTTTTTCTCACTTTTTCCGAGAATCCAGATGCTCTGTAAAGTGTCAGATTTCCGTAAGTTACAAAATCTATATCATCGGGTAATTCCCCTGTGGCCGGTTTTACCAAATGAGTACTTTTTGGCAGATGTAAATCCTCGTTTAACCCCATCTCAAAAAAGGTATCAACCAAAGACATTCCAAGCGGTTTTCCATTTTTTTCTATCATATCTTTCAGCGGCATAATTAAAACATAAGGGGTGTTGTCCCAGCCGCCTTCATCGTGGGAGACAACATGAGATCCGATTGCAACATGGAATGTATTGCGCGGGTTAATTAAATCAGAAGAGGTGGCCAAACTTTCAACCACATAACATCCATCTTCATCTTGTTCTGGGCGATAAAAAGTTGCGTGGACACAGGCTTGTTTATCCAGATTATAAATACCATCTTCTGTACAATCATTAAGAGCGGCACGTGCTTTTGCAATTTCCCTGACTTCTTCATCGCTACCACAAACCTTTTCAACGCTTTTTTTTAATCGTTGAATACAAGCCATTACCATATTGTCATATCTTGTATAAGGTTTCCAAAATTTTTTTTGATTATTTTCCTTATACAATTGAGTTTGTTCTTTTGTTAATTCATAAATCCGGGCAAGGTGAGGTTTGCTTTTGGATCGGGTTAATTTTTCCCAAAAATTATTTCTTTCATATACAATTGTTAAGCCAAAACGTTCCAATCTTTTTAAAATTTTACGGCGCGATTTACGTGTTCTGGCCAGCATAAAACCCTTTAATATATTCTGATA
>Ga0310786_10011299_pt1 | contig 11145 bp, 12 predicted proteins | sample AusTroGonzalo_MG_FD_203881 | JGI IMG/M metagenome (GOLD analysis project Ga0310786, IMG submission 203881) | Bovine rumen microbial communities from tropical cattle in Woodstock, Queensland, Australia - Gonzalo_03 (v2) (version 2) | ecosystem: Host-associated > Mammals > Digestive system >...
GAGATAGTCCGGGTAGTGAGTCTCTCCCCCAGATTCTGTCTGGAGTTGGAGGTAAACAGGGGATCTCCGGCTTTCACTCCTTTCCGGCTGTCCAGATACTCCCGGATAGGGAGATAGGTCTTGTCAGTCAGGACTACAAAGGAGTCCTTTTCTGTGTGTCCCTTTCCCCATACCAGGAGGACTCTCCTCTCCCCCTTGAAAGTAATATCTCCCACATCTGCCCGGACTACCTCTATAGTCCGGAGTCCGGTACGGAGGAGGAGGTTTACTATTGCGTAGTCCCGGAGGGATTTCTCCCGGTAGTACTCCAGGAGCTCCCTGGATTTGGTCTCCGAAAGGTGCTGTTTCTTGAAAGCCTGTCTCCTGGGGGGAGTCTTGATACCCTTTGCGATATTGGGATAGATCCGGAGACTCTCTGTCCACTCATAGAATTTCCTTACCACTACCAGGTAGGAGGAGATAGTAAGAGCCGAAAGTCCGGAGGAGAGGAGGGAGTCCTTGTACTCCAGGATATCCTCCCGGTCTAAGGAGTTCAGCTCCTTTCCGGTCTTGACAATCCAGAGGAAAAACTGGGAGAGAGTCCGGGTATAGAGGCTCCTGGAGGAGTCCTTTACATCTTGGGAGGCTATAAACATACCTACCACAGCTCTCCAGTCAGTTATCCCGGAGGTCTCCGTCTGGAGGGTGGAGGTGTGGAGGGTGGGGACTGAGATCTCCTCTCCGGAGACCCTGAGAGTCCGTCTGCTGTTGGTCTTGGGGGTTGCCTGTTTCATATCTCAAAAAGTAGATTTGTTTACCTGGATACAAATATAGGGATTATTTCCGATATTACAAATTATTCTGATAATTTTCTATAGTCAATCTGCCAGGGGACGGAGGGTCTCTCCGGGAGGATCTCCTCCTCCGCTTGCGGACTCCGGAGGTGGCAAATCTCCTCCACCTCTGCCAGGGGTGGGTATTGAGTTACCCCTTAGGGGTGTATGGTGGCAAAAAGGGAGGGAGGAGACCGGGTGGAGCAAGCTCCCCAGGAGAGGATCTCCAGACCCCCGGTCTGTGGTATTCGTGCCAGATCCGGAGGGTATCTGGTAACTTAATATGCACCTCCCCTCCGGGGTGTGCCGGAGTGCCAGAAAGAGCAAGCTCCGGAGAGGGGGTCTCCGGCTGTCCTCCTCCGGGTGGAGGAGCCTGTCCAAAAGATATATTTTTCTATAAAAATAGATTTCTATAAAAATATCCGGAGGGGCGGTGTATCAGGTACACCACTACCCCTCCGGTGTCTCTACCCTCCGGAGCCGGGAATATGGACTACAGGGGTCTCCAGACCCATATCCTCCGGGGTTTTGCACGAAATTTTCAAAAAATAGATTTGTCAGGAGTGAGACTGGGTGCGTGGTCTGGGAGATCTACCCCGGAGAGATTAGACCCCCTTAGGGGGTAGGAGGAGAAACAAAAACTCCGTAGAGGCTTTGTGCGTGTCTACGGAGTTCTCCCTGGGGTTGTATTGCTCTGTTTCTCCCTCAGGGGACTACAGCACAAAGATACGGATTTCTCTCCTCATTTCAATAGCAAATATTTGTTATTTCCGGAGCCGGGGTGGACTTGATCTCCGGGAGTAGACAGACTGAGACCCCAGACCCAGAGAGACTCCCACAAAAACAAAAATAGGGGGTCTATTCCGACATACCAGGAGACCCTCCCTCTGTGGGGTTTTGACCCCCAAAAATAGATATCGTGAGAGCTTGACTGGGATTGGGGTCTCGGAGGAGTGCCTCCCTGAGATTTACCCCCCTTAGGGGGTGGGATCTCCTCCACCTGGAAACAAACTCCCCCAGATCTTGGGAGACCTGAGGGAGTGTGCGGTAAACAAATCCCAGAAACAGGGTAGGGATTCTACTTGCAAAGATAGGAGTATTTTTGGAATTGCAATACCGGGGAGGTCTCCGGATTTCCTTTCTTTGGCGGTTTTTAGCCGATTTCAGGGACTTTCTCCCTCCGGGTGGAGGATTTCCTCCCACAGACTCTCCGGTATTCGGTACGGAGCTCCTGTGCAATCTCCGGAGACCCCAGGTCTGGAGTCCAGTTCTCCCCTACCAGAGCAAGTCCCCACCTGTAGTCCTCCTCCTCACAGAGTTCCAGGTATCTCCTCCAGAAAGGAGTCTCCCTCCCCCGGTAGTGTCTCTTTCGGTAGCGGAGCTCCTCCGGCTTGGGCGGTCTCTTGCCTCCGGAGAGAAATCTGTCCTTTTTCCCCCTCCTCTGCTGTCCGTAGAGGACTCCGTAGGACTGGAGGACAGACCGGGGTACAAACTCCCCCAGTTCTGGGAGGAGGTAGAGTTTACTACAGAGTTTCTCCTCCTGGGAGTAGGGGTCTCTAAAGTAGTACCGGAAAGTCCCCGGTTTTAGATTGCTCTCCCTCCTTACCAGATCGTACCGGAGACACATCTTGTCCCAGGGTCTCCCCTCCTTTCGGACGGAGTACTCCACCTCCAGACACAGACCCCCCAGACCTTTCCGGATACGGATACAGACCTCCCCCAGGACTTTCCTCTCCCCAGTCCAGGAGTTAGTCCTTGTCCAGGTGTAGGAGGGTATCTCTACCCTGTCCTGGGAGTCCGGTCTCAGTCTGGAGTCCAGGGAGTGGAGGCTATACCCCTCTTTCCGGAGGAGTCTGGTTATACTGGGTATCCCAAAGGAGAGGAGATTCTCCGTAGAAATTCGGTAACACATAGAGAGAGGATTTCCTCTGTTTTTTCACTGATAAAGACCTAAATCCTTAGAGAAAATCGGTCTTTCCGGTTACTCTCCCCAGGAGTCCGTCCAGGAGTCTCCCTCCCCGGATTGCTTGTATTTGAGGAGGAGGGGGAGGTTTTTGGAGATAAAGTCCAGTCTCCTCTCCGGGGTTACCTGGGAGAGGGTGTCCGGGAGTGTCTCTATCTCCCTCTCCAGGGTGGAGAGGATCTTGTCAAAGAGTCCCCGGAGTGAGGGGGTTACTTTCTTCTCAGTATTCATCTGCAAACTCTGTTTCTGGGTCTTTCACAAAGGTAGGGATTTCCGGGGGTATTACCAAATATTACCAATTTGCAGAGACCCCCCTCCGGCACTTTGTCAAAAAGTTTTTAGAATTTCTCCTCTGTTAGGAGTGGGACTGGGGTTGTGGTCTCCCCGGAGCTCCGTCCGGAGATTTGAGGGGCATACCCCTAATATACCCCGGTAGGAGCCGGATATTGCACCTCCAGGAGTTTTTTTTTCGCTTAGAAACTACTTATTGCGTGAGTAAGACTGGGTGCGTGGTCTGGGAGGAGTGCCTCCCTGAGATTTGACCCCACTATCCCCCAGGAGCCTCCACTCCTCCAGGACTCCAGGACTCCGGCTGTGCCGAAACAGAGCACATCTGGAGGGACTCTCCCTGTCCCCTGAGTCCTCCACCTGGAGGGAGATCCGGAGCCGGGGAGAGCTCTCCACCTCCGGACAGATCCAGACCGGACAGAGGGTCTCCGTCCCCTCCTCAGGACTCAAAGGAGGAGCCGGTATCCGGGGACACATCTGGAGGACTGGATAGGTGTCTGTAGGTCTCCTTTGCGACAAAATAGGAGGGGAGGGGGATATCCAAAATAGACCCCCCTCCACTCCAGTAAGAAAGTTAAGAAGATTAAGAAAGTTAAGGGATTTTGCAAGTGTCTATTACTCAGTGAGTTAAGAGGGGTCAAGTGTCCAAGACTCCCAGAAATCGTGTCCAAGACTCCCAGATTTTGTGTCCAAGACTCCCAGAAATCGTGTCCAAGACTCCCAATTTTGTGTCCCAGACTCCCAGACTTTTCCCGGTCTGTCCGGAGTGTGCCTCCCAGGGGTCTCCAGGGGCAAAGTGTCCAAGAGTACCGGACTGAGTGTCTAAGACTCCCAAAGTAGTGTCCAAGACTCCCGGAGTGTCCAAGAGTACCAGACAGAAAGACTCCCCCGGTGGAGGAGGAGTCTCTGGGTCTGTCAGCTCTGGGGAGAGCTGTCCTGGGTGGAGGTGTCTTGCACATCTGGAGGGGCGGTCTCCTCCCGGTCTTTCTTGGAGTAGTTGGGATTGAATTTGAACACAGATACCAGACCGGAGGGAGATCTGTCCTCCCTGTAGTCCAGTATTAGGAGGGAGTCCTTTATCTTTTGGACTGCCTCCTGGAAATCCCTCTCCATTTCCCCTTTGTGCTTAATATACCTCTTGGAGGTGGCGATCTGTGCCAGGAGGGACTCCTTGTCTTTCCTCCAGAGGGACTCCTCTCCTCTCTCCGTCCCCCGGACATAGAGGAGGAGGTCTAAGAGATTCATAGTAATATCCTTTTGCCTACCTCCACCTATCCTCTGGATAGTGTCTGCCCGGAGGAGGGTATATTTCCGGACTGACTTGGAAAACTGGGGGGAGAGTCTCAGGAGACAGCCTACCTCCTTTCCGTCTTTCTCCCGGTAGATAGTGAGCTCCTTTACCAGAAAGGGGACTCCTATAATAGCTCCGTTTCCGTTTGCCAAAAGATATTGTTTCCCTGAGAGGTCGGAGATATAGTCCCGGCTGTAGTCAATATCCCTACCTCCAATAACTTTCCCCTCCCCTTTCATCTTGCGTGTAATATCCTCATAGGATACCAGGATATAGGGAAATTTCCGGGATTCTTTCTGGAGATCTATCCCTCCGTCCTTGCGTATCTTGACCGGGAGGAGGGGGTCTTTCCTTTGCACCTCCACCCCAGTACCAAAGATATCCGGTATTAGGTCTTTAGGCACTCCGGACAGATCCTCCTCCGTCTTGTAGTACTTGCTTTGCTCATTGAGAGTCTGTGCAAGAGCAATTGTAAAGGATTTGAGGTAGGCTCCTCCACCTGAGAGACCCTCCAGAGTCCCGGCAAGGAGTTTCCCTTTCTCCTGGAGTTTCTGGATATGTTCCTTAGTCCGGGGGTCTTTGATATACTGCAAGGTATCCCCTACGGAGTGGATCTGGGTCTCCATTAGGTCTTTGGGTATCTGGATCTTGTCCGGGTGGGTGCTCTTTGCAATCTTTTTCAGCTCCCGGAGTGCGTTCTCGGAGGAGGTGGGTGGAGTGTCCGGAGGGGTCTGGATTGCTCCCTTGAATTCTACAAGTATCCTCTCCCCTGTCCTGGGGTCTACCTCCACCTTGTAGTAGTTCTCCAGACCTCCCAGGAGGATATAGAGGTTTTCTGCGATCCCCCTAATATCCTTGTTCATCTCCTGGAGTCTCTCTACTGAGAGATCCTGGAGGACATACTGGAGCCTATCCAGGTCTGGAGCTCCCCACCCCTCAGGGGAGGACTCTCCCTCCGGTGTGGGGTCTCCCAGGTCTGCCAGGTGGAGGTCTCCCAGTTCCTGGAGGCTCTTTTCAAGAGGAGGGATTACCTCTGTAGCAATCTTACTCAGTTGATCCAGTCTCCCCCTTGCCTCCCGGCTTAAGACCGGAGACCCTTTCTCCTGTAGGAGTTCCAACTCCTCCCGGAGGTAGTGGAATACCTCCCCCACAATAGCCAGACCGGAGACAGCACTCCGGAGGAGATTCCTTTTCTCAAAGACCGGGGAGGATACCACAATAGACCTCCGGGGTGGTTTCTCAAAGAGAGTCCCCTGTCCGTCCTCCTCTACAAACTTGTCCCCCTCCGGGGTCTCCACCTGGGGAGTCTTGTCCTTGTCGGTGTCCATACTTTCTCCTTTCTGTCCTATACTTCTGTAATGCAAACTTTACAGAGGTTTGGAATTTGTTTACCAATTATTACAAGTATTACCAATTATTACCAAATACTACAATTTCCCTCCAGGGGTGCGGAGGTGGGTCTGTCTCCAGTCCCTCTCCTGTTTCTTCTGGAGGACTGCCTCCTCCGGGTACTGGGAGATAAGGGAGGAGATAGATCTCTCCACTCTCTCCAGACCGGAGACAATCTCCTCCAGGTATCCGTCCTCAGGTGTCCGTCCCTCTCCCGGCTTGGAGAGGAGGGAGTCCTTTACCTGGGTAGCCTCCCCAGTTACCTCCTCCACTCTGGAGGACAGCTCAAAGAGGAGCCGGAGTCCGTCTCTGTCCAGTATCATAGTCTCCCCTCCCTCTTTTCCCGGAGGTACTCCTCCTCCTCCACTCTATCCTCCTCTATCCACCTGTCCAGGGTTGCAATTAGTTCCCTTACCTCCTGGATACCGGACTTTACTCCGGAGATAGCTCCGTCCAGGGTGGAGGACTCCCTCCCCCAGAAAATATCATCTTTGAGGGACTCCAGGTCTCCGGTAACGGACTCCAGGGTAGACAGGGAGAGTCCTAACTCCTCCCTTACCTGTTTCTCTCTGTCCGTACTCATACCTCCACCCCCTCCCGGATATTCTTACCAGGTATCTGGAGGAGAGACCGGATCTCCTCCTCCGTGTAGTACCGGACTCTCTGGATAATCCGCTTAGGTACTCCGGCTTTCCTTGCGTAGATCCCCAGGGTCTCCCTGGAGACTCCGATAAGGAGGGAGACCTCCGTAGCGGTGTAGAGTTTCTGTCCAAAGGTCTCTATCATAGTCCACCCTCCTCCTCTCTTGCGTACTCCTCCAGTACCAGGTCTATACCCCGGTCTAAGACCTCCTTAAGAAACAGACCCTTTCGGAGTGCGATCTCCCGGAGTCTCTCCTGTTTCTCAGGGGAGATTAAGAAAGTCATACGGACATACTCCGGAGACTTGGGTTTACTACCCTTAGGGGGTCTCCCGGCTTTGAGGTATTGTCTCCTCTGGATCTCCCTCTGGAGTGCCTCCCTTGTCTCCTCTCCCAGGGTGGACTCTATCTCCTCCTTTGAGTGGAGGGGAGTATCCTCCAGGGGAGAGAGTCCCCCGGCTGTCTCCGGAGCTGTGGAGGAGGTTGGATTACCCAGGAGTCCGGAGAGTCCTATCTTTGCCTTACCGACATCTTTAATTTTGCTCATATTCCCAAATATTACGATTTATTTCAATTTTCCGTCTACCTCCAGAGCCAGACTCCGGTAGTCCTGAGACCCCGGAGACTTGGGGGAGTAGGAGAGGATATCTGTCCCCTGTAGAGGAGCCTCCGAAATATCCACATTTTCCCGGATCTTTGTCTGGAATACCAGAGACCCAAAGGACTCCCGGAGGTACTCCTCCACTATCCGGTTTATCTTTCTCCGGTTGTACCTGGTTATGAGGATACCCCCCAGGTGGAGGTCTGGATTGAGTCCCTCCTCCACCCTCCGGACTATATCCAGGAGAGTCCCCAGACCTTTAGCCGGGAGAGCCTCCGGAGTGAGGGGGATTAGTACCTCCCCACTTGCGGAGAGTGCGTTTATAGTGAGGAGTCCCAAAGAGGGGGGACAATCCAGGAGGATATAGTCAAAGTCCAGGGGGGAGAGGAGCTCCCGGAGGACATACTCCCTCCCCTCCACCCCGGAGAGCTCCAAGTCCATAGATACCAGATCCAGGGAGGAGGGACAGACCCAGAGTCTCTCCCGGACTTTCATCTGGGGGAGGTCTTTCCCCTCCCTTAGAGCCTCATAGATAGTCCTCCCGGTCTGGGGGACGGAGAGAGTCTGGGAGAGGTTCCCCTGGGGGTCTAAGTCTACCAGGAGGACTCTCCTCCCCAGTTCGGAGAGACAGACTCCCAGGGATACGGAGGTAGTGGTCTTTCCTACCCCTCCCTTATGATTCGCAACGGAGATAATTCTCATACTCAGTCCTCCAGATCTGTAAAGCCGGGAGTTTGGGTGTAGTCCATAGGGAGATCCTCTACCTCCTCCTTTGCGTTCTCCACTACCTTTCCGGTCTCAGGGACTACCTCCAGGAAAGACTCCAGGTCTGGAGTACCTCCCCGGTTTTTCGCCAGGACTGCGTAGAGCTGTCCGGGGATACCCAGGTTAAATCCCCTCTTTGAGAGTTCGTCCCCCTCCGGAGTACTGAGGTAAAACCGGAGACCGGGGAGGGCAATATCCCTAATTCTTGCACTATCCCAAAGGAGGAGGATTGTATTTGCGTACCTGGTTATATCTGCGGACTCTGCGATATTGTCCCCGGACATAGAGGTAGGATTAGGAGCCTCCCTATTTAGCTGTGCGGAGAGGACAAAAGGGACATCTAAAGAGATAGCGGTCTTATTCAAGTCCTTGCAGATCTCCCGGAGTTCCTCCCTCCGGTCTTTCCGGTTTCCCTCCTTGTAGATTGCTTGCACATAGTCCAGGAATACCGCTTTAATTTTCATCTTGGAGGAGAGGTACTCCAGGAGCCTACAGAGCTCTCCGGACTGGAGGTCTGGGGTGTAGTAGATCCGGAGCCTCCCGGACTTGTAGAGGGTCTCCTCAAAGGAGTAGAGCCGGGGGAGTACCTTGCTCCTTGTCTCTTTCGGAGCCTTGTTAAGTACCCCGGTCTTGTAGTAGTCCAGGAGTACCTCCGTGTTGCTTGTCCCATACTGGGAGAGCTGGGGGGTATTGATATGGATATTAGAAAACCTTACAACTGCGTCCAGGAGGGACTCCTCAAAGGAGAAATACAATACAGCTCCGTCCCCTCCGGATTCGTACTCCCTGGAGGCTATCTGGAGGGCAAGGTTTTGGAGGAGTCTTGTCTTTCCGTGAGAGGATCTCCCACAGACAAGGGTAAGAGCTCCGGTGGGGAGTACCAGTCTCTCCCTCTTTTTCCCCTCCTTGTCCCGGAATTCGTAGAGGGTGGAGATACCCTCCTTTCTCTGGTTTGCCAGACTCCGGAGGTCTTGGATATCCAGATACTCCAGGAATTTATCCTCCTTTGCGGTGGAGGGGTCTTTTCCGGCTTTCTGGGAGTCTTTCTCCGTCCGGGTGGAGGTGGAGTCCCTCTGGGAGGTCTCCCGGTGTCTGGAGACATCTATACCCCTCCTCTTGCAGAGATTCACAAAGTACCCTATATCCTGGGTCTCCCCGGATTTCTTGCACTCCTCCCAGTCTCTGTCCGTGTCCTCCGGATTGTACTTGGGGGAGAGTCTGCAAACTCTGTGGAGGAGGGGGAGTCCCCGGTCTCCCAGGGCGGTAAAGGAGTAGACAAGGGGGAGGTATTCGGAATACTCCGGAGCGATATCCAGACCGGACTCCTCCACCCTCCGGACTATCTCCTCTATTCCGTCCTCCCACTCCTCCAGGAGCCGGGAGTAGTCAGTCCCAGAGGTCTCCGGCTGTCTGGAGGGGACTGGGTGCAGTTCTGGGTGGAAACAATCCTCCCAGTCCTTTAGGATTGCCTGGGAGTCAAAGGGGAGGAGACAGAGCCGGGTTACATCTTTCCCAGATCCGTCCACTATCTCCGTCTTTCCGGAATATCCGGTATTGATATAGTGCCGGAGGGACTGGTATACCTCCTCATACTGGGAGGAGCTCCCTATCCGGGTGTAAGACTTGCATACCAGTTTGAGTCCGTCCCCTGAGGGGGACACAAAGATAAGCCGGACTCCAGTACCCCGGTCTCTGGAGAGCTTGTCCCGGAGATCCTCCAGGGAGAGTCCGGACTGGGAGATATGGTCTATATCTATCGTTACATATCCGGAGAGGGAGAGGAGTCCTCTCTTTCCCTCCAGGGTCTCTATATCCCTCCGGAGCCGGGAGGCTCTCTGGGGGTCGGTCTCCGTCTCCAGTTTCCTCCGCTTGTCCTCCTGGAGTCTCTGGGGGTCTCTGTGTCGGTAGTCAAAGACTCCCCCAAAGGTAACGGAGGGGAGGAGTCTCTTTTTCTCCTCCTTGTATCTGTCCTCTCCCTCCAGGTGGAGGAGAGTCCGGATTGTCTCCGTATTGTCCTGGAGTGTCCTGTCTGTAGTGATTCTCCGGTACACCTCCTCCAGGGAGAGAGTCTCCGTGGGTATAGGTGTGGAGTCAATAGGGGGTCTGTAGAAAGAAAATAATTCCTTGTCCATAGTCTGTCCTGTTTCTGTGTTGTTTTCCGTCCCCCTGGAGGGGATATCTCCACAAAGATAAGGATTTCCTCCACATCTACGGAGAAACTCCTCCAGGGAGGCTCCTTTAGGCTCCTACTTTCCGGTTTACCTCCTCCACTATCCGGGAGATAAACTCCTCCCTTTTCTTGACAGACTTAATCCTCCGTCCCTCTACCAGGATCTCCTCTACTGGGGGGATACCCTCCACCCAGTCCAGTCTATCCTCCCCTGAGTATACGGAGACCTTGCAATAGTCCCCACCCATATAGGGAGAGATCCGGAGGGGGAGGAGAGGGTTAAACTGGGGAGACCCCAGATTGAAAATAATAGACCTCCAGACTCCGGAGGAGGCTCCCACTCCCAAAGAGTAGACCTCCCCGGTCTTGGAGTCCCGGAGATCCAGATACCAGTAGGGGACTTTCTCCCCCCGGAATTCTCTCTCCTTTGTGTAGATCCTCTCCAGGAGTCCCTCTACATAATCGTACCTCTCCACCTTGCCTCCCTCAGTCCTCCGGACTACCTTTCCGTCCGCTATGTTGAGGTAGGTTTTCTTTTCCCTCTGTCCTAACATACCCCCTCCTTTTCTGCGGTCTCCTCCACCTTGTCCAGAGCTCCACAGAGAGCCAGTTCCAGGGAGTCTCCTACCAGGATCTTAATACTCTGTTTTGCGGACTCCAGTTGGTTATATACCGGAGACTTATACCACATTTTCTCCCCTCCGTCCTCTCCGTAGGTGGCGGTAAGACCGGAGTAGATTTTGTCCTCCGTCAGGAGGAGAGCCTGGAGAGCCTCCACAAAGAAGGAGGTTTCCGGCTTAAGTTGTACTTTTGTTTCCATACTCTAAGGATTTGATTACCAAATATTACCAATTATTACAAGTTTCAAAAAGCATTATCCAGGAGACTCTCCGGGGATTTCTGGAGCCGGAGTTCCTCCTCTATGGACTCAGTATAGATCTGGGAGGTTACCGGGGAGGTGTGCCGGAGGACTCTTTGGACATCTGTAATCTCCCCTCCCTTTTTCAGGATCTCTACTGCGGTAGTGTGCCGGAGGGAGTGGGCGGTAAACTCCTTTCCGTCCAGACCCACCTCCCGGAGTCCCTCCTTGCAGATCTGGGAGATAGTCCGGGTAGTGAGTCTCTCCCCCAGATTCTGTCTGGAGTTGGAGGTAAACAGGGGATCTCCGGCTTTCACTCCTTTCCGGCTGTCCAGATACTCCCGGATAGGGAGATAGGTCTTGTCAG
>Ga0310786_10011300_pt1 | contig 11145 bp, 4 predicted proteins | sample AusTroGonzalo_MG_FD_203881 | JGI IMG/M metagenome (GOLD analysis project Ga0310786, IMG submission 203881) | Bovine rumen microbial communities from tropical cattle in Woodstock, Queensland, Australia - Gonzalo_03 (v2) (version 2) | ecosystem: Host-associated > Mammals > Digestive system >...
CTGAGCACAGGATGACGACTGCGAGCGATATCTATTCCTTTGGTGTCTTTCTGTACGAGCTGTTCCTGGGGAAGGTTCCCGTGGCGAATTTCTACCAGCTGAATCGGCTTGGCGGGAAACTTCCAGCGGACCTCATGCCGACCCGTATCAACGCCTTGTTGCCTCCTTGGCTCGATACAGTCGTTGGCAAATCAGTGGTTTTGGACCCGAATGGACGGTGGCAGAGTGTGTCCGAGATACACGATTTCATACGTGGTGAAATCAGCGCCTCGGAGACTCCTGGTGCCAGGGCGGCGGCGGCTACGATACCACAGGAGCTAGAGGCCGGGATGATGGCCACACCGGAGCTTTATCTCGTGGAGCAGCTTGGTTCGGGTGGTTATTCCAAGGTATTCAAAGCTCATCATCGGCTGCAAGACAGCGATTTCGCGCTCAAGGTATATAACGAGAGCGTGTCCGTTCGAAGTGCTACGGACGAGTACCGAGTCTTGAGTGCACTCAGCCACAAGAACATTGTCAAGTTCGTCTATAACGGATTGACGAACAACGGACGCTTCTACACGATGATGGAGCTTGTGAAAGGACCGAATCTCTCGAAGTTCACGAGTCAGGGAGATTTGCATCTGCCTTTGCGGGACGTCTATAGATTGGCGGACAATATTCTTGATGCACTGACGTATCTGCAGGAGTTGAAGGTCCCTGTTTTTCATCGGGACATAAAACCTCAGAATATCCTCTGCGACGAGGCGAGGGATCGGTTTGTCCTGACTGACTTCAATATCTCAGCCATTGCCGACGCGGATCGAGATCTTGTCGGGACCCAGCCGTATATTCCGCCAGACTTGATTCATGATGGCATGAAAGTGAACTGGGACAAGAGCGCCGATCCATTCGCTTTTGGAATTACGCTTTACGAACTTGTTTGTCGCGAGTACCCGTGGCCGGGCGTCAGAATGCCGCAGCTCGGTGTCAAGCCGGAGGATCCTCGAAAATACAATTCGAAAGTCAGCTCTGCGTTCGCCGCGTTCCTCTTGAAGAGTATCGGCTGCACGAAGGCGGAGCGTTTTGCTGACGCAAAGGAGATGTGGACGGCGTTGAAAGACATCGGTCCCGATGGGATATGGGCGAATGTACAGAACGTCGTCGTCAATAATTCTGGTGACGTCAACACCGAGCAGTTTGTGAAGTATCTCAATACACTTTACAGCCAGAGCAAGTTCGGTAATCGCGGTACGAGGTGCGCAGCGGAGACAAATCCTCTTGACGAGGCGACCTATATCCAGACCAAGCTCGACACGAAGCTTCTGACAGCAATCTGTGATGGAACCTATAAACTAGTGATCATAACAGGTAATGCCGGAGACGGAAAGACGGCGTTCATCCGCAAAATTGAGGCCGGTGCTGCCGACGTCAAGCGGCTTGAGCATTCCAACGGGGCGACGTTTACGATTGCGGGAGTCCCCTTTGAGAGCAACTACGATGGTTCTCAGGATGAAGATGCGAGGGTGAATGATGATGTTCTCAGGACGTTCTTCCAGCCGTTTGCCGATCTTGAGGATTTCTCGGCAGCGAGAGAGGGGCGCGTGATTGCCATCAATGAAGGCAAACTTGCAGATTTTCTCTCTAGGGAGAGATCGCTTGCCGCTCTTGGCGACTTGATCGACAAGTATTTCAATTCCGAAGGAAAGGTTGAGTTGCCGAAAGGCTTAATGGTGATCAACCTCAATCTTCGGAGCATTACCGCGCCAGACGAGGATGGTCAGTCTCTCTTCCGCAAGCAACTTCGTTCGTTCTGCGATTCGCGATTCTGGTCCAGTTGCGCCGAGTGCCCGTGCAGGAAATACTGCTTTATTCGGTATAATGTGCAGACTTTGACCGATCAGGCATCTGGTGAGGCCGTCGTCACGCGCCTGGAGTGGTTGCTTAGGATGGTAAGCTATCGGAGGGAACTGCATCTCACAATACGTGACCTCAGGAGTTTCATCTCATTCCTGATCACGTCGGACGAACGCTGTGAAGATATACAGAGACTATACTATCAGTCGATGGGATCTGCGCCAGAGAAGTATTGGATGCATTTATACTTCAACATTCTGGCAGCTGACGGTATTCCGTCGCAGGATCGGCTGGTACGGCTGGTGCGTGAGACCGATGTCGCGAGGGTGGCGATCCCTAACATAGACAGAGACCTGTATTTCAATCTTCATGACAAGAAGAACTTCAATGGTTTTGATGTTAGAGATTACGATATTCTAGAGGATTTCAACAAGTTCAAACGGGAAAACTCAGTGCGTGATGCGGATGATCGGCTTTTGAAGAAATTGAAGACCAGGCATCGCATCCAGATACGGCATCATTTCTTTGAGGGGGATTTCGATGAATATGGGACACGGCAGGGATTTTTCGCGCGTTTGCCGTATCGGTCTCTTTCCGAATTTCGCGAGCTTCTGTCCAACACGGATGCCGCGAGATTGGCGGGGTCAAAGGAGGCGCTCGCGGCGGCGGTCTCACTGAGCGAGGGATGTAAGTCGGGGCAGTTTGCAAAGAACTATCTTCTTCTTGCATCTTCACATGTCGCCGATCCACGGGCAAGAACTTATCGGCGTTTCAAGCTCGAGGATTTTGAGTTGATCATCGAGAAGCCCGGTCATCTCGTTTCGTTCATCGAGTACGAGAACGACAGCATCCTTTTCCGCAACAAGAGCGATCATGGCATTCGACTGGCGGTTACGCTTGACCTATACGAGATGTTGGAATACATCAAACGTGGGTATTCGCCCTCGGTCAACGATCTTCAGGGGCATTTCATCGAGCTTAAGGTTTTCAAGACGCTGCTTGAGAATAGGCGCTACGACGAAATTCTGGTAACGCGGAACGACAGGGAGTTCCATCTGATATCCCTTGATTCCGAAACAAATAGGATATGCGTCAAAGCCCTGTCGGAGGAGGGATAAGTCATGGCAGTCCATCTCAATAAGGAAGAATCGGTTTTTCGCAATGAGCTGATTTTCACGCCTGATGCCAAGGCGGTCAATCTTGAGAATACGCTCACAAACCTCTTCATGCAGATTCGTTACGACGGAAGCCGTGTTAAGTCCAAGGTCCGCAGCGAACATACTCTTGATTCGCTGTATTCCTATATGTGCTCATGCGAGCGGCACGGGGAGATCACCGGCGTATCGGAAAACAAAGAGGCAGTAGAGGCTTGGCTTCGTTGCAATCTGACCAATCTGGTTTTTCGCGGCAATCTGGCGAAGGAGAAGGTTTCCGCGCTTCGTCCAATGCATTTGGAGACATTCAGGATTCGCAATCAGAAGCATAGCCGTGATTACCTGACGTCGGATCAGGTGTATTTGATGCTGAAGTCATGTCCGGATATCCTTGCCAGGCTGAAGGAATATCTTGCCAAAGGATTTGACTCGGCAACGAATTTCATCACGCCTGGACAGCAACTCGACATTGACACAGTGGCAATCCTTCACCTTGTGAAGAATGTGAAGATGGACGTACGCTCGACGACCAAACTCAAACAGACGACTCCATTCCTGAAGAAACAGGCCGAGTTGTTCTGCGATGATGTTCTTCGGCTTCTCTGGTATCAGGATGTAATACCGCGAGCGGTGATGATCGAGTATCTCAGGGTGCTTGTTGGGTTTCACCTCGCCCTATATGCCTACAAGCTGATCGCACTGCTGCCCCGAATGGTGGCAGAAGGCACCCGGGACGTGTCAGACGACTGGAACATGGTGATTGATGCAAGCGGTCGGCTTGACAGCCCGCTTGAGGCGGTGGCCTGTGCCGATGTGGAACGTAATATCAATGGCTTGAATGATTATTTTAGGGCGACGTTCGCAATCAATGTGGCGCAAAGCAAACTCCAGAACTCCGGACACGAAGGTGATGTGGATTATGTCCTCCGCGAGCTTAGAGAACGTCCGGCAGATCTTCAGGCGTATGCGAAGATGCGGACCGATGATGTGTTTCGACGGTTCTCGGCTGACGAAGAGGAGGATGCCGCAGATCTTCGTCGATATATCCAGTACGAGAAAGACGACGTAGCTAAATATGTTTCGATATTGACGCGAATCAAAGGGCCGTATCAATACAAGTTCTACCAGAAATTCCTCGACAATGTGTCCATGAAGAACACCGACAGTGCTTTCATGTCGGGTGGCAGGAGCACGAAACATGCTCGAAGATGCGTGCTGGGCGCGAAGCTCACAGAACTCCTTGTACAGCTACTCGTCCTCAAGGATCGGGCAGGGAGTGGCGGCTTTGAGGCGAAAGCGTTGTCAGTGACGGAATTGATTCGTGGAATTCGGGATCGCTATGGATTGATCATTGATGGCACCAACGAGGTTCGCTTCTCCCAATCGGATGTCCAGACCCAGCTCGCGTTCAGGTCGAATGTCGAAGCTTTCAAGGACAAGTTGCGGCAGATCGGTTTCTATACCGATTTAAGCGATGCCGGAACACTTCAAAAGATTCGTCCCCGTTATAACAAGGCGTAAGTCATGCAGAACATTCAGAATCTCTATCGTGAGGAATTGAGGCGGACTATTTTCGAAGAGTTCGCAAGCGACTTCGCTGAAGCCGCACCTGGAACTTGCATGAAGCTGACTGGACTTCCGCAGGAAGACTTGATCGCGCTTAGGGAGATGATAGTCCAAACATATCCGTTGCTCAGGGTTGTGGTGCTTACTGACGGTGAATTCTCTGCGAATTATTCTGTAACGGCGACTAAGTTGATCGAGCTCAGAAACATGGGGCGGGAGGCAATTCTCGTGCTTATTCCCTCGGCCTTACAGACTCCTGCCGAAGACTCCTACGGAAACGCAACGTTCAAGGATCTCTCAATCGACAAGATTGACGATAGAATATTAAGTAAAATGAACGCAGGAATGCCGAAGGAGATAGGCGGGCTGGTAAAAGAGGTGTGCGAATTCTCCCATGAAGCATCAACAATCGATCATGTCAATTATCTGCTCGCCTTAAGGCAACGTGGATGGGACACCAGGGCAGTTGGCGAAGAGCTGAATTGGATTGGATTGATTCCAGATACTGCGGTCCCGGCAGACGCTGCTAAATGGAGAACTCGGTTATATTACAACAGGATGTGTTCCGGCATCATAAGCGATTTCTCGTCTTTGGTTCCAGATCGGGTTGCAAAGCTTCCAATCAGGCCGGAGAGCAATCAAGCGGCCATTGTGTGGTTCTTGAGTGGGTGCCCTGCAAGACACAGAATTGGAATTATGTGTGGCATACGGGATGCTGAGAATTTTGCAGAACTTGATTTTGCCAAGTGGCAGATACCAGAAATTGAGGAGAGCCGACAACTTAATCTTCAGATTGTTGCAAGCGAGGTGACGTCGCCTCATATTCAGATTAACGATGGCGACAAGACCCTTTCTTTGCGACAGGGGCAGACCGCTACGTTGAAATTACGGCTCACGATGACGCCTCCTCCGAAGGATTTTCCAGAGTTAAAGGTCTTCCGGATTGTACTGGTGTCTACCGATGGAAATGTCGAGATTCAAGAGGCGAAGCGAGCCAAGGTTACCAGCAATGCGCGTTCCTATCGCGATATATCAATTAAGGTGTCGTCCGAACTGTTCGAAGAAGGAACTTACTACTTTCGAGCCTACGGAGAGGACGAGGCAGGGAATGTCCTAAACAAGGAAGATGATTTCAGAGATCCTGATGTTCAGGAGGCCTGGCAAACACGACGCAGAGAAGATGGAGAAGCCAATCATGCGGGCTTTAAAGCGGAGACATCGGCAAAGACGGTAAATGAAACCGAGGACATCTACTTCAGCTTCAGTTCAGATGAGCAAGGGAATGATGATGAACAGGGGGAAAACGAGGGGGCGATGCGTAAAAATAAGCTTGATGCTGCATATCAAGCGTATTTCAAGTATCGCCTTGGTTTGCTGAAAGGTGATGAGGAATTGAATTTCCCTGTTCCAGACGAGCGCTCGGCAGGATGGATGGAGCCGAAAGGAACTGGGCAGCAGAAGGTCTTCCATCTAAAGTTAGGCGCTGTGGACAATTATCAGATATGTGTTTCTAACAAGCTGTTTTTGTTGGAAGCGGAGCTGCTGAAGAATGGGGATGCATTCGGGAGCCTCAAATGCCGAACCTATGCGAACCCGAATCATGCGACGTTTGATTGGCTTGAGTTCGTTCCATGTGCAGACAGTCGACTGCTCCGCTTTGCTGACAAACGTAAAAAACTATTTGACTTGATCCGTACATCGGGAAAAAATGAAACAGGTATTTTCGAGACCTGGCTTGACTTCTGCAAGGGCGAGAACATCGAGCTGATTAAGGATTATGTAGTGGCCTACCAGGATGCGCTCAATGACATAATGGCTGATGTGCGCAATAATGCTGGGGGGGCTTCAGCATTGGAACGCCTTGCCAATATTCAGAATCTGGACACGGTATACATAGAATCTCCAGTCGGCGGCATGCGTGATTGCGCAGTGAAATTGATGACACCGCTTCATCCGTTGCGATTGGCTTGGTTCGTCAATCTGTTTGAGTTGTATTCGGATTGGGAACGGAAGACCATAGCAGATCCATCGCACCTCAAGGAATGGACAGCAGAGACGTCGGCGCTTTTCCTTGGCGGCATATACCCCTCAAACAACCCGTTGATAATAGCGCAGTCTACGTCCAGATATTTTCAGTATTCAGGCGAGATTGTCTTCGGCTGGGGTGCTTGGATTCAGAATGACGATGCCCATAGAACTGTGAATCTTTCCAGTGAAAGGCAGGTCAAGGTTCACATTGCAGAGCAATTGAATCTTCCTTGCGAGGCCCGCATTGACGCGGATGTGAGCGAGGAGATGATAGTTCGGTATATCCGGAATTATTTGAGGCAGCACCCGTATGCCGACAAGCTTGTCATCAACGTCTTCAATCCTGGTGACGGGGCCTCGTTTGTAAGGTCGCTGATAGAACTTGAGCAGAAGTCTCCTGATCGGTATCAATATGAGTTCAGGCTGTACTGTGAAGATGACTTTGTCATGCCTGGCGAAGCTTTTAGGGAGCTGATGAACCCGGAGAGTGTCATTTCGGAAAAAGCAGAAGCCTTTTCCGAGGCTTCCGCGAATCGTCTTTTCCCGAAGATGCGTTTCTCCTTGAATCGAATTTCTGATTATTCGGCGCATGCACAGGACTACACTGCCAACTTGTCGTTCCTGGTCAATCCATTCGTTTCTCGGTGTTTGCTAGTTTCGCCAGATAAGGGTCATTGCTCTGATTCATTGAACGGCGTGATTGTCAAAAGTGTCTCGACGTTTGAAAAGGCTTCCGGTGATTTGCTGTGGAACAAGTCTGTCTTCTGCGACGAGGGGGTAGACGGGAGTCGGGCCTTTTATCACGAGGGGAATCGGCTCCTAAATGGCTGGCAGACTTTGACGGCGATGATTATGAATCCCGTTGCGTCGGATGTGATTCCAGGTACTTCGGTTCGGGTTGGAGTTGCCGAGAAAGCCTTGATTACGCAAATCCATGCTTATTCGGATTGGGTCGTTACATTTGACAAGTGCATTGGCCCGGAGATATTTGATTCGCAGAACAATGAGGACGCTTATCCATATCTGTTAGACTATGTCCCGGGTGGTGAGTTGTCAGGCGTGTCGGCCTTTTTAACGACAAGACCTGGCTTTGAGGCGTATCGTTTCCTTGAGCCATACCTGAAGGAAACGGGACTACAGACCCTGGCCTCACCAGAGAATATGCTTCGCATGCTTGAGGATATCAGAACGATCAGCGGTTCGTTGCTCATGCAGGCGATTGCGACCGATAACAAGGCTTTTGAGGTTATTGGGCTCTCCCTGACAAAAAGGATGCTTGAGAAGAAAGGCTATCTGCGAGGAGCATTCCTTATTCCGATTGATTTGCACAAGAAGTTGTTTGATATTGAGGATGATGATTCAAAGGAACGCGCCGACCTGGTTCTTGTGCGATTCGATACAGAACATCGCGATATTCACTTTGATGTGGTTGAGGTCAAATGCCGGACCAGTTTGTCAGGTGTCATGGAGGAAGTCCTCGAAGAGAAGGTACTTGACCAGATTGAGCATTCAATCAAAGCCTTTAGAACGCATTTCGAGATTGGATATCAATCGAGCACGGATAGGATAGATCGGGCAATCAAGAACCTGGAACTACGCAAACTGCTGGAATTCTATATTGAGCGTGCATTCCGTTTTGGGCAGTTGGACACGCAAGTTCGTAGTAGTTATCTTGCATTCTGTGCATCTCTTGATGCGGGTTATACGATGTCCTTCGATCCACTCGAGATAATTTATAATTTTTCTGCACCTCACGCACACAAAAAAGACGTGACTGAGAAGTTTACGCGTTATACTATTGGCAAGGCGCTTATTGACGATATCATGGATCAGCAAGCAGACTTGAATACGTTGCGACTTGAGGAAACATTGCGTCGTATGGATCCTATACCTTTATGCCCTCCCCCAGAACATCATGATGAAAACCCACAACCGCTTCATGTAGAGGAAGGTGCACGAGAAGTACAGTCGAATGTGCAGACGGCGACCAGGAATACTCCTGAGAGCGATGCACAGACAGTATCCCCAATTGCAGTGCGGGCCGATACTATGCCTGAGGCTGCCCCAGCCGTCGTTACAGATGAAGATACTTCCACTTGCGAGCAAATACCACCTGTTCATTTCGACACTTTGGTTGGGGGCAATTCCCTGTCGGGTCAATTTGGATTGCTGGGAATACAAAAGGCAAACAAGCGCAAGATAGCATTGGATCTCTCGGAGACTACAACGATTAGTTTGTTTGGCGTTCAGGGTGCAGGGAAAAGCTATACAATCGGAACAATAGTTGAGATGGTACTAAAGAAGATTCCGAATGTGAATCAGTTGCCATCCCCATTGGCGGGTGTAATCTTCCATTATAGCGAGAGTATGGATTATGCACCTGAGTTTACATCGATGAATCATGCAAATGACAAAACGCTGGATATTCAGACCCTGCTTGAACAATACAAAGCATTGCCAACTGTGATTGATGACATTGTCTTGTTGACTCCAAAGGCCAAGGTCCAAGAACGAAAAACACAATATCCCGATGTTGATGTTCGTCCGATTGCTTTCAAGTCCTCAGAGTTGAATGTCAAGGATTGGCAGTTCTTGCTGGGAGCTATCGGAAACGACTCGATGTACATCAAGCAGATCAACTCGATCATGCGCAACATCCGGAATAACCTTTCTCTTGCGTCATTACGGACCGAGGTGCAGAATTCGCCGTTGCTGACTAACACCCAAAAAGCTTTGGCGGCACAGCGTTTCCAGTTCGCTGAAGAATACATCGATGACACGGCGGAATTAAGTTCGGTGCTTAAGCCCGGTCGCCTTGTTATTGTGGATTTACGCGATGAGTTTATCCAAAAGGATGAGGCCTTGGGACTGTTTGTGGTGATGTTGAATATCTTCTCCAGCGTTACCGAAAATGAGGGGCGGCGCTTCAATAAGTTCATTGTCTTCGATGAGGCACATAAATACATGGATAATAAAGATTTGACGAACAACATCGTCACTGCGATTCGTGAGATGCGTCATAAGGGCGTTTCTTTGATGATCGCGAGCCAAGATCCTCCAAGCCTCCCGTCGGAGATAATTGAATTGAGCAGCGTTGTGCTGATGCATAAGTTTAATAGTCCGGCTTGGTTGAAGCATATTCAGAAGTCGATAACCTCGCTTTCGCATGTTCAGGATACGGAAATGGCGGCGCTCTCTCCGGGTGAAGCTTTCCTTTGGTCTAACAAGTCAACGGATAAGCAAATAGAAACTCGTCCAGTTAAGATCGTAACTCGACCTCGAGTTACGAAGCATGGTGGAGCGACCATTACGGCTGTATAAGATTAGAGAAATGGTGTAGAGTCCTATGGCATGTCAATCCAATCCCGAGACATATGCAATCGTGATAAGGCTCCCGATTGAGGAGGGCGCGGCGTTGAAGTCGTTGGCCGATTCAGACGGGGTCGCGATTAGCGCATTCGTCGCTGGAATGATTCACGAGAAGGTCAAGGGTCACAAACTTGATGTTGCAGAACGGGCTTGGATTGCCAAGCACCTGGAAATGAATTTGATCCGCCGTGCCAAGGCCGATGCCAAGACGGCGGCCGGGTACTACAAACGCAAACGTCGCGGTCGGCCACGCAAGCCAGGACCTAAAGGGAAAAAGCGAAAGGCAAAGAAGGGTTCAATCTGATGGGACTCGTAAAGACCAGACGGCTGGCAGCGATGCAGAAGCAGCAACGGGCGAAGGCGGGAATGAAGCCGCCAACCCAGCGGTACTGTCAGATGGAGAAGTGGAGCAGGAAAGACAAGAAGGAGTTTATAAGAAGTTTAGCATTGCTATTGGCGGTGTTGGCAGGATCGGCATTCGCCCGCACGGTTGTTGTGCCGCCGCAACCGATGTCGCCTTATGCCGACACGGAGGTGTCGACCAACATTCCGTTCAGTGTTAGCAGCGAGCACGCGCGGGAGATCGAGATGCGTTTCGCGCTCGACGGGTGCATGTCGAACTGCGTCCAGGTGGCGTTCGGCAAGGACGCGGACGGCGACGGCGTCCTTAGCGTGGACGAGGCCGAAACCCTGTACGGCTGGCGGAACGGGCGTTACTTTGCGGAAAGCGTCACTGAAGGACTCCGTGCCGAGGAGGCGGATTCCGGGAATGTGGACTCCCGTGTGTTCGCCATAAACCTTCGCCTCAAGAAGGGAGAGGGTCTGCGCTATTTCACCGCCACGAACGACATGGGCGTGGCCATCTTCACGAATCTTAACGCCACCGCTCAGAATTGGCTCTACAAGCCAGACTGGAACATGATGCGCGTCACCCGTCGCGGACCCGGCGTCCCGGCGGAATGGTTCACCTGCGACCTCAGTTCGCATTTCTTCTACATCAAACTGAGGTGATGCCGTGATTTCAAGACTTTGGACAGCTTTTCTCCTCTCCCTCGCGTGTGCATCGACCATCGCGTGGCTTGTCGCGCTCATGCACGAGAAGAACGTCCGCCCCGTGCAAGACCTCGTGGCGTTCTTCAAGAAGCAGTCGAAGGTCGGGCGCGTCATCCTCGGCACGTTCTTCATTGCCATG
>Ga0310786_10011301_pt1 | contig 11143 bp, 9 predicted proteins | sample AusTroGonzalo_MG_FD_203881 | JGI IMG/M metagenome (GOLD analysis project Ga0310786, IMG submission 203881) | Bovine rumen microbial communities from tropical cattle in Woodstock, Queensland, Australia - Gonzalo_03 (v2) (version 2) | ecosystem: Host-associated > Mammals > Digestive system >...
CGTCTCGAATCACGGTGAAATCACTGTCCACCTTAAAGGAGAGACGCTTAACCGCATTCTTTGCTTTTACACCCTGTACGATCCCCACGATAATATTGCAAAGGATGATAAGAGAGGAAAAAGTATCGCTGTACTCATGAATGATAAAGAGCATCACCACCAAAAGGAAGGTGACGATATTGGGAAAAGTCAGGACGTTCTCCGCGACGATGCGAAGATAGGACTTGGAAGTACTCATTTCTTTCCGATTGGTTTGTCCTTCTTTCTTCCTTTGTTCCACCTGTGAGAAACCCAATCCCATCTCAAGGTTCGGGGAAAACCTTCTCACAGCTCTCTTCATCAAAAGCGGTTTCATATCATTTGATCTTCACGTTCAGGTGACGCTCAATATCGAATTCATTCCAAGGGAATACGCTGTAATCGGGAATCGCGCGAAACACCATGACTTCCTGCTTAGTCGGATGCGTGAAACGAATCTCGGTACTCCAAAGTGCGAGATTGTCGGATTTTACGTACTTTTTCCCTGCATATTTCACGTCGCCGACGATCGGGCAACCGATGTATGAAGTCTGCACGCGGATCTGATGGCTTCTTCCCGTATAGAGGATGATTTCCGCGAGACAAATCTTATCTTTCTTCTCCAAAATCTTATAGTCGAGCGCCGCTTCTTTGGAGCCCTTGATCCCCATTGGGACGACCGAAACGATGTTCTTCTCTTCATCCTTATAGAGGTAATTGTGCAGTCTTCCGTGATTATTCTCCGGCAGATCGGACAATACCGCCAAATACTTTTTCTCAAAATCACCCGACGTGATACTCTCCGACAGACGGGAAGCCGCTTTGCTCGTCTTTGCAAAGACCATGACGCCACCCGTCGGACGATCCAATCTGTGCACCAGTCCGAGATAGACGTTTCCCTTCTTCTCGTACTTCTCTTTCAAGTACTCTTTGAGAAGGGTAAGCATATCTTTATCGCCGCTCGCGTCCTCCTGCGAGGGGACGTTAAAGGGTTTCACCACGACCAATATGTGGTTATCTTCGTATACGATGGGAATTTCACGATAATTGATATCCATAGTTCACCTTTTATTATCAAATGTTGCGACCCCCGTGCAACCGCAAGGGAGTTCCAGTCCTTCGTCCGTGGGGATCGCGAGCTCGTAAGCGTCCACGATCAAGTCACCCTTCCCCTTCAGTGTGAGCTTGAGTAAATCGGACAAAACGGTCGGTTGCAGTCCGGTCGTATAGGAATTGATCAAGAAGAAAAGAGGCTGATCAGAGAGCACTTCCGCCGTCCTCTTTAAGAGCGGGAAAAGGTGCTGCTCAAGCTTCCAAACTTCCCCGTCCGGGCCTCTGCCGAAGGAGGGGGGATCCATAATCACGGCGTCATACCGATTACCACGGCGAATCTCCCGATTCACGAACTTCAAGCAATCGTCCACGATATAGCGAATCGGCTTGTCCGAAAGGCCCGAAGACGCCGCATTCTGTTTGGCGCGATCCACCATCGCGGGCGCCGCGTCCACGTGCGTTACCTGAGCTCCCGCATAAGCGCAAGCGAGGGTCGCACCGCCGGTATAAGCAAAGAGATTCAGGACTTTGATATTCCGTTTGGCAGAACGAATCAGCTTGATCACGTCATCCCAATTCGCCGCTTGTTCCGGAAACAAACCGGTATGCTTGAAATTCTTGGACAACTTCAGATGGAAAGTGAGCCCCTTTCTCGAAACGGTAAATTCTTCGCGGAAGGGCTTCAAAATCACCCATTTTTTTTCTTTCTTCCCCGCTTCGATGCGATAATAGGCATTTAGTTTGTCATATGAGAAGAGATCGAAAGGCGCTTCCCAAATCGCTTGCGGATCGGGACGAAGGAGGACGACTTCCCCCCACCGTTCGAGCTTGTAGCCATCGCCTGTCGCGATGATCTCATAATCACGCCAATCTAAAGCTAAATGCGGCATACGGACAGTTTGACGGTCTTCCCGCCGAGATCGTATTCTTTGGTATAACCGGTGAGTTCCTCGAAATCCACCGCGTCCGCGAGGACGTCTTCCGCGACGGCGTAATCTTTGACGATCTTACGGAAAGAATCCTCTCCGATCAAGCCAAGACGGATGTGGTCGGTGACCTCGAATCCCGCTTCTTTACGCATCGTCTGCACTTTGGAGACGAGTTCACGCGCAAATCCTTCCTCGATGAGTTCGGGGGTGAGCGTCGTATCGATCGCGACGGTGATCTTGCCGTCCGACTCCGCGCTGTACCCCTCTCCGCTCTTGGTGGAGATCAGGAGATCCTCTTCGGAGAACTCCACGTCTTTCCCACCGAGCGTGGTTTTATACACGCCACCGCCCTTCACCGCGGCGACGATCTCGGCGCCGTTCGCGCTCGCAAGAAAGGCGCGAATCTGTCCGAGTAAAGCACCGTATTTCGGACCGAGAGTCTTAAGTTGAGGCTTGAGTTCATAGGAAATGAAGGACTGCCCATCCGCGGCGCGCAAGATCTTCTTCACGTTGAGCTCCTCCGCCGCGATCTCAAGCAAACCGTGCAAACGAACCTCCAAATCAGTCTTCACGTACATCGTGCCGAGAGGCTGCCTGTTCTTGATGTTCGCCTTACTACGGCAAGATCTGCCGAGGAAGACGATCTTCTCGATGAGATCCATCTCTTTCTCCAGCTCTTTGTCGATATACTCTTCCTCCGCGACGGGATAAGAAGTGAGGTGGACGCTGATCGGCGCGGTCTTGTCGTTATTCACCACGAGATTACGATAAACGCTCTCCGCCATAAAGGGGACGAAGGGGGCGATCACGCGAGACATCGTCACGAGCACGTGATAAAGGGTGGTATACGCCGCCGCTTTATCCTCGGTCATCTCACTGCCCCAATATCTCTCGCGGCAACGACGCACGTACCAGTTGGAGAGCTCATCGGTGAAATCACCGATCATACGAGCGCTCTCGGTGATCTTATAATCGGCGAGATATTCATCCACGCATCTCACCACGGTATTGAGTCTGGAGAGGACCCATTTATCCATCAGGGTGAGCTTGCAATCGGACAGCTTGTACTGCTCGGGCTTATAATCGTCGATGCTCGCATAGAGCGTAAAGAAGGCGTAGGTATTCCAGAAGGTACCCATAAACTTACGTTGCGCTTCTGACACCGCTTCGGCATAGAATCTCGAGGGAAGCCACGGCGCGCTACCGGTATAGAAGTACCAGCGCACGGCGTCAGCGCCCTGCTTGTCGAGCACGCTCCAAGGATCAACGACGTTGCCCTTGTGCTTGCTCATCTTGATCCCGTCCTTATCACCGACGTGACCGAGCACGATGCAATTCTTAAAGGGCGCCTTATCGAAGAGAAGCGTCGAGATCGCCATCAAGGTATAGAACCAACCACGAGTCTGATCCACCGCTTCGCTGATGAAGTCCGCGGGAAAATGCTTTTCGAAAAGCTCTTTATTCTCAAAAGGATAATGGAGCTGTGCAAAAGGCATCGAGCCGCTATCGAACCAACAGTCCATCACCTCGGGCGTACGCTTCATCACACCGCCGCAAGAACACGGGAAAGTGATGCGGTCTATATAGGGACGATGGAGCTCGGAAGGAAGTGTGCCGGAGAGGCGGCGGAGCTCTTCTTTACTCCCCACGACGTGTGTCTTGCCGCAATCGGCACAGACCCACACGGGAAGGGGCGTGCCCCAATATCTCTCACGCGAGACACCCCAATCGATGACGTTCTCGAGAAAGTTACCGAATCTTCCCGATCCGATGGTCGGCGGGATCCAGTTCACATCCGCATTATTTTTCAAAAGGTTATCTCTCACAGCGGTCATCTTGATGAAATACGAACTGCGAGCATAGTAGAGGAGCGGTGTGTCGCAACGCCAGCAGAATGGATAGCTGTGGGTATGGAGATGCTTCTTAAAGAGCAAGCCTTTCTCTTGAAGCTTGGCGATGATACTCTTGTCACCATCCTTCGCGAAGACGCCGACGAGATCGGTGACTGCCTCCACAAATCTGCCCCTTTCATCCACGAGTTGCACGAAGGGAAGCCCGTACTTTCTGCCGACTTTAGCGTCGTCTTCACCAAATGCGGGTGCGATATGCACGATACCCGTACCTTCGGTCAAAGTCACGTAAGGATCGTTGGTGACGTAATAGGCTTTCTCCGCCTCTTTGCTCCCCGCGATATAGTCAAACAGGGGCTCGTACTTGTGATGCTCGTAGAAACTGCCCTTTTTGACGTCGAGGATCTCCGCGCCCTCACCGATCACGGTAGGCACGAGAGCGGACGCCAGAATATAGATCTCATCCCCAACCTTCACTCTCGCATAATCCTCATCGGCATTCATACAGAGCGCCACGTTGGAAGGAAGGGTCCAAGGAGTCGTCGTCCAAGCGAGGAAATAAGTATTCTCCTCACCCACCGCCTTAAACTTTGCGGTGACGGTCATATCCTCCACGTCTTTATATCCCTGCGCGACTTCGTGAGAGGAAAGCGCAGTGCCGCAACGCGGACAGTAAGGGACGATCTTATGCCCTTTATAGAGGAGACCTTTATCGTTGATGGTCTTTACCGCCCACCAAACCGATTCGATATAGTTGTCGTCGTAGGTGATATAGGGGTTATCCATATCCGCCCAATAACCGACGCGATCACTCATCACTTCCCATTCGCCTTTGTACTTCCAGACGCTCTCTTTGCACTTCTTGACGAAAGGCTCGATGCCGTAGCGCTCGATATCCTGCTTGCCGTCCATGCCGAGCATCTTCTCCACTTCCAGCTCAACGGGAAGACCATGGGTATCCCACCCTGCCTTGCGCTCAACGTGGTATCCTTTCATCGTGCGGTAACGCGGAATAATGTCCTTAATAACGCGGGTGAGAATATGCCCGATGTGGGGCTTACCGTTCGCGGTCGGCGGTCCGTCGTAGAAGGTGTATTCTTCCTTCCCCTCGTTCGCCTTCACGCTCTTTCGGAAAATGTCGTTCTGCTTCCAAAAATCGAGAACTTCCTTTTCACGTCCACAAAAATCCAATCCTGTATCAACTTTGTTAAACATACGTGTGCCTCTTGTGAATAAAATTCGCATCGGAGAATCTCTCCGACGCGCCTTACTTTATCTTGATCAGTATTTTATTGACTTTGCCGCCTTCGCCCACCGGTACGCGACTGATTTCGAAGCCGCTGAAGGTGGAGATCAGGTCGATGAGCTTCCTGTAACCGTAGTTTCTCGAATCGAAATCCGGCATTCTCTTGGAGAGATTATTCCCGACGTCGGCAAGGTAAGCCCAACCTTCGTCATTGCCGATGCTGTTCACGATGTCGCGAACCACGGCTTTGACCTTCTTCAAAGGAAGGACGGATACGGCGGGCTTCTCTTCGGCTTTCTTGCTCTTCTTGGGAGAATCGCCCTTCTCATCCGCCTTGTCGGCGGGCTTCTCTTCGATCTTCTCCTCCGCATTCTTTAAGACTTCGAGATAGATAAACTTCTCGCAAGCTTTGATGAAGGGTTGAGGGGTCTTCTTCTCACCCATGCCGAGCACGAACATCCCCGCCTCTCTCAGCCGCATGGCAAGACGAGTGAAGTCGCTGTCCGACGTCACGAGGCAGAAACCGGTCACTTTGCCGGAATAGAGAATATCCATCGCATCGATGATCATCGCGCTGTCGGAGGAATTCTTGCCGGAAGTGTAGCTATACTGCTGAATGGGAGTGAAAGAATATGTCAAAAGAGAATCTTTCCATTTCTGGAGCTGGGGCTTGGTCCAATCTCCGTAAACACGCTTGTAGGTGGGTATGCCGTAATTGGTCACTTCGTCGAGAAGATCCTGAGCGTATTTCTCGGATACATTCTCCGCGTCCACCAAGACTGCGATTTTATTATCTCTATCCATATGATCTCCGTCATGCGGCATCAGCCGCGTACATTTATAAGGGTACCGTGCAGCTTTTTTTGACGATCCTTACCGAAGCGGACGCAAACGCAGGCGGCTACTCCGAAGCTACCTTATGGCACACGACAAAAACCACTTAGTGCTGCTACCGTCAGGTCCTGACACGGTTCACGGCTTGTCGTTGCATAAGACACCGGTATCAACGCTCCTTACGCCGCTCAGCCTTCCATAAAGAAAGCCGAGAAAAGCATTCTGCCCCACTATAGCGGATTGTGGGTATAGGGCACCGCTGGCTCCCCGCATAGCACGGTATCGTAATTATATCATAAATATATTTTGCAAAACAAGCATTTTCTCTCGATTACGAGAGGGAATTCCGATGCGGGAAGAGAAATCCGCCTTTTTTCTCTCCCTTCTCCCAAAAATCTTATCTTTCTGCATATTTACCTCTTTCGGTCAATATGATCGAATATGAATAACGTCGATCAGAACAGTCGCACACAATCCAACCGTAGCATACAGTGGGGTTACCTTCCTTCCGAATCGGATCACGTCGTGGAAGACGCGAGAACGAAAAAGCCTCTTGAGAAGCAAAGGTATGAAAAGCGCAAAAAGGAAAAGGGGCATTCATCAAGAACGCTCTTGACCATCGCAGTGACCCTCCTCTGCTTCTCTCTAACACTCATCGGCGCCGACCTGATAAGCGGTAAAGGTACTATCTCCGATTACGTCGCGATATTCGGGAAGAAGACAGAAAAGGAAGAGTGTTACTACGCAGTCTATGCGACGGTATCGGAAGATATGGCGATCTCCTATAAAAATGCGAACGCCGTTCGTGCGGAAGGCGGTGCGGGTTACGTTCTCAAAGATAGAGATAAATATTATGTGATCTTGAATGCATACGCTTCCTCGGAAGACGCAGAGAGTGTCGCAGCGAGACAGAAGAATTACGGGGTGTATGAGATCAAAATCGCGAAATTCGATCTCGAGAAAGCTCCCTCCCTCCAAGCAGCGGAGTCGAGCTCCGCTCTCTACCGTGAATCCTATAACTGTTTATACGAATCGGCAAACAGTTTGGCATCCGGCACCTACGGAGCGGAGGATATGAAGCGAAAACTCGAAGAGCAGAAAGAAAAGATCATCGCAAATGAAAGCGCCTTTGCGGAAAAGATCAAAGGAAAGGAAGACACTACCCTCATCGAATACAAAGTCATGCTTGCCGAGATGCGAAGCGCTTTCGAGAATTTGACTTTATCGAAAGAACATCTCGTGTCGGACGCACGCTATTATTCGGTTATGATCCTTCATAACTATTCTCTCTTTTCCGCGAAATACTTCGGCTGAAAGAGCAATCTCGAAAAGAATCGATCGATTCCTCTTGATAAGCGGCGTCTTTGTATGGTAAAGTAAAAGAAAAAGGCAATTGCCGAGAGGTTTGTTATGGATAAATGGGACGACAGATTTATGGATCTCGCGGAAAAGGTCTCCACATGGAGCAGTTGTTTCCAAGAGAACAGACAAGTGGGCGCGGTTATTACCCGCGACAAAAGAATCCTCACCACCGGATACAACGGAGCGGGAAGCGGGATCAAGAGCTGTAAAGAGAAAGGAGAATGCTTACGCCGCAAGCTGAATATCCCGAGCGGCACTCGCCATGAACTCTGTTATGCCGTTCACGCCGAACAGAATGCAATCATTCAAGCGGCGAAGCTCGGCATCAGCGTGGAAGGGGGCACCATCTACTGCACCCATCAGCCCTGCTCCATTTGCGGCAAAATGATCATTAACAGCGGAATTCGTCGTGTGATTTTCAAGTACGGCTATCCCGATGAATTCTCGATGGAGATGTTTAAGGAAGCCGGCGTTACCGTCGAAAAATACGGCGACGAAGAATAGTGTCTCAGCCCGGCGCATCTGTCGGGCTGTTTTTTACCATTCGATACCACTTGTTGAGTAATCTACAAGTTAGCATTTATTTCGACACGATTTTCTCAAGTATCAGCACTGCGAAATACATGATCGCAGCAAGAATCGTGAGGATCAAAGTCGCGCACATCACTAAGCTCAGATTGAATACCTGCCCACCGTACACGATGAGATAACCGAGCCCTTCTCTGCTAACCAAATACTCTCCCATAATGGTCCCCACCCAAGCCATGCCGACATTCACTTTAAGCGCGGCTATGATATTAGACACATTTGAAGGAAGTACCAATTTGAAGAGGATCTGCCTGCGATTCGCAGAAAGCGTCTTCATGAGGAGTATTTTATCCTTATCCACAGAAAGAAACCCGTTCAGAATATTGATGATCGTTATGATGACGCTTATTAGGATCGCCATCACGATGATGGCACCCTTTCCCGCTCCCACCCAAATGATAATAATGGGCCCGAGCGCGATCTTCGGCAAAGCGTTCAATACGACAATATATGGTTCAAGAATGCGGCGCAATGGCTCAACCGACCAGAGAATGATCGCGATCACAAGTCCGATCGCCGTCGCAGAAAGGAAGCCGATAACCGTCTCGAGAAGAGTCGCGGAGACATGCTTCCACAAAACGCTCTCTTTCGACATACTCACGAAGGATCCCCACATCTTGCTTGGAGAGCTGAAGATAAAGCTGTCGATCACTTCATGCCTTGACAGAAGCTCCCACACCAGAAAAAACTGTGCCAAGAGAAAGATCTGCATCGCGATCACGAAGATCGTCTTTCCCCGCTCTTTTCTTAAGAAGCGATAATGTTCCTCACTGAGATTTCGATTCGTTTTTTTCATTTGTAAACTCCAATTCCTTCCAAACTTCCTTGAAGAGAGTGGCAAAAAGAGGATGCTCCCTCCTTTCGATCGAGGAAAGACCTTTATCCATCGGTATATCAAAGACTTTTTTCACTTTTGCGGGCCGTGCGGACAAGACGGCGATCCTATCACAGAGAGCGATCGCTTCGCTGATATCGTGGGTCACGAGGATCGCGCTGATCCCCTCTTCCGTGATGATCCGCCTGACGTCTTCCGCAACCTGCAGTCTCGTCTGGAAATCCAGCGCGGAGAATGGTTCGTCCAAGAGCACGAGCTTCGGACGTAATACGAGAGTGCGAATAAGGGCGACCCTTTGCCGCATTCCGCCCGATAGCTCGGACGGCTTCTTCGTCTTGAAGTCACCGAGATCGTATTTAGCGATCAGCGAACGCGCATAATCCTCGCTTTCCTGCGTCTTACTCTTGCGGATCTCCGGTCCGAGCATGACGTTCTCAAAGATGGTCCTCCACTCGAAAAGATGATCTCTTTGAAGCATATACCCGATCTCCGAGGGGGAGATATTCCGCGTTATCTCCCCCGACGACGGTTTCAAGATCCCTGCGAGAAGGGAGAGCAAAGTGGTTTTGCCGCTTCCCGAAGGACCGACGATCCCGAAAAACTCCCCTTCCCTCACGCTCAAATCCATCGAATCGATCGCTTTGGTTTCTCCCTTCTTACCGTGATAGATATGAGAGACCTTTTTCAATGACAATATCTCTTTCATTTCTTCTCTTGTACCCTTCTCGTCAACCGAGATAGCTGTTATCCACCATCTTGTCGTAATCGGCGCGCTTGGTCATGACGCCGGCGGAGATGATGATATCCTGCAGATGCTCGAAATCCTCTTTTTTCAGCGCCATATCGTCCACGTAAGCACCGATCCGCTTATAGTTAGTGATCGCCGAGGTCAGTACGGAAAGGGAGGTGTCCGCGAAGGAGGGAGACACGGCTTTTGCGATCTCCTCCGCACTCTTCGTCTTCACATATTCCACGCCTTTTTGCAGAGCGGCAAGGAATTTCCTGACTGTTTCGGCATTCTTCTCCAGATAGGACTTCTCCGCGCAGAAACAGGTGTAGGGGATATCCCCCGCTGCTTCACCGACAGATGCCACGATATATCCTTTACCCGCGAGAGCGAAGTTCGTCGCAGCCGGCTCGAACATCGTGCAATAATCGCCCGTTCCGCCGTCGAACGCCGCAGAGATCAGATCGTACTGCACGTCGTAGTTGATCCTCGTATTGACGCCGTCCGTGTATCCGTTCTGCTTGAGGGCATACTCCAGCGCCATCGCCGGAACGCCTCCCTTTCTACCACCGATGATTTCCTTCCCGATAAAAGCGGTCTTCCAATCGAAATCCGGCATCTCACTCCGAGCGATCACGAATGAACCGTCACGCTTCGTCAACTGTCCGATCACGATGGGATAATTCTTCTTCCCTTCGTTATAGACGTATATCGAAGCCTCCGGTCCGCAGAACCCGATATCCGCCTGACCGGAGAGCACCGCCGTCATCGTCTTATCCGCGCCACCGCCGTTCGTGAGCTCGATTTCGAGTCCGCGCTCGGAGAAATATCCTTCGTTGATCGCGACGTAAAGCGGCGCATAGAATACCGAATGAGTGACTTCATTTAAGCGAACCGTCACGGTGCCATTTTCCGTCTTCTTCGAGCAGGCGGCAATCGGCACGCACAGCGCCAAAATCGCTATGATGAGTATGGCTACAATGATTTTTTTCTTCATAAAAAATCTCCTTTTATAAAACTTCTATACCATATTATTCTTCGGACGCTGAAAGTGTTTGCCGCTTATTCCCCCTCGTGGCACGCGACAGAATAAAATCGATTGACTTTACTTTAATTTAGTAATAAAATTTATTTTATGAGTAAACATATCAAGAAAGAGGATTTCTATAATATTCCGAATATCCTCACCTACATTCGCTTGCTCTGCGTGCCCGCATTTATCGCGGTTTTCTTCGCGGTTGGCGGGCAGAAGAACTTGAATGTTTATATCTCCTTCGGCATCTTTCTTTTCGCCTCTGCGACCGATCTTTTGGACGGATTCATCGCGCGGAAATTCGGCTATATCACCGACCTCGGTAAGATGCTCGACCCCCTTGCGGACAAGCTTTTACAAGTCTCAGCCGCGATCTGTCTGTGCGTAAATGATTTCGTGCATCATTCCCCCATCGGGATGCTTTTCATCGCTTTCCCCATCGCGCTCGGACTGAAAGAAGCCTATATGCTTTTCTGGGGGATCCGTCTTGCGAAGCGCACAATCATCGTGCATAGCAATATCTATGGAAAGATCGCCGCTTTCGTTCTCGCGATCGGACTCTTGATGAGCTTCTTTGCAGGCGCCGAATACGATGCCTATCGCATCGTCTGCACCGTCATTCTCTCGATCGGCACCATTGCGGCCTACGTCGCGATCGTCGATTACGG
>Ga0310786_10011302_pt1 | contig 11143 bp, 6 predicted proteins | sample AusTroGonzalo_MG_FD_203881 | JGI IMG/M metagenome (GOLD analysis project Ga0310786, IMG submission 203881) | Bovine rumen microbial communities from tropical cattle in Woodstock, Queensland, Australia - Gonzalo_03 (v2) (version 2) | ecosystem: Host-associated > Mammals > Digestive system >...
ATCCTTGTTTCTCTTCGCAAGTTTCTCTGCTCTATTCATGGCCTTTTTTGCTGACTTAGTGATTGGCATCTTGAAAAAACCGACAATTAATTAAAACCCAAGATCTCCGAGGGTGGGGATCGAACCCACGACAAATTGGTTAACAGCCAACTGCTCTGCCGCTGAGCTACCTCGGAATACCTTATGTGAGATATATATACAAAAGTTTACATCATTTTCAAGAGATTTTTTACTTTTTTTTAATTTTATGGTTTAGATGCGTTATAACTCACCAAAATGGGTACATTTTTTACTAAAAATTTTTCAAAAAATGAAAAAAGTCTGATTTTTTTTGACTTTTTTTGCTTTTGTGTTTATAATTGTATTATATTTTATTTAATATGGGATTTTTGATGGCTATTAATAATGACTTAGTGCCAGAATTACAAAGAGTTGAAGAGCATATACGTAGTCGTACGCTTTGACGTGAAGTTAGTGATACTCTTTTTGGTGTTCTAAATGGACAGGATCATCCTAGAGTCATCATTGATTCTGCAACATATAGATTATTAACTACGATTAGAGATATTAGTGACTATAATACTCAAAGAAATACATTAAATGCACGCATTAATGGTGCGTGATGATATATAAGTCAGTTGAATGGTTTGAGAACTGGTGCATACACAACGCCTCCAAGTTTTACTCCGCCTGATGATAATCATAATCCTACAATTAAGTCGGACACTATTAAAGATGGCTCATGAGATGGGGGGTTGGAAGCAGAAAATCAAGCTCATATAAATATTTCTAATCAAATAAGAATCCGATTTCATAATGCTTATAACGAGGTTTCATCAACAAATGAGCGTGCAAATCTTTCTCGTGCAAACACTATTATTACTCAAATGGAAGACAATCGTCATACTCGTGAAAAAAATCGTATCAATGCAAGGATAGAAGGAGTGGAACACAATATGAGGACAGATCAAACAGAATTAGACAAACTCAATACTATATGATGATTGATGACTGAGATAAATACTAGAAATACCGAGCTGATTCGCATGGTTAATGCTCTTAGAAATCTGAATATGAATAATCGTATCCCTAATATACGTATAGGTTATGCTCCATTGCCAATAAATCCTCCTGCTATATCTATTACCAATTTAACGAATATTTTCGGTAATGTTTGAGGTATTACTTATGATATATGTGAAAATAATGACTCATGAAATCCTCTTCCTACTGCATGATGAGGACGTACAGTAACATTAGCTGGATGACAAACTATAACATTGAGTGGATTAACTATTAATGGGACTAATCTAGAAGCAAATAATGTAACAATAAATCCTGTAGAATGAGTTAATTTTCCTGTACATCTAGAATTAGCTATAAGAGGAAGAGTGGTAGATGCTACTACATGAGTTGCCATGGATCATTATAAACCTTTCAGATTTACTGTTAACGCTCCGGATATCAACATGGCTCAGCGTAATACAATATATAACGGTATTCGTGGCGCCATTGACAATAGAATTAGTTCTGAATATACAAACCCACGTAGAGAAACTATTGAAAATGAAATAATCCGAGCTATTTTACGTGATCATGGGAATACTACTGAAGTGGAAGCGATTGAGAATAATGCATGATCTAAAAAATTATTAGAAGAAAGAATTCGTAAGATCCCAAATTTGATACCTGCTTTCACTATACCTAATTTAATTGCAGAATTTCAAGCTGAATCTGTCAGAAATGTTCCTGCTCAATATTTGGTAAGTGAAAATGCCTTTAGAGATTATCTGCGTAATAACTTAGAGCAAAAAGTAAGGGATTTCGTATCAAGAAGAATTAGACAAGATATGGAAACACACCATCCAGAGATGGTATCTACTTTACTAAATTTCCAGGCTGATGTGAATAATCAAAATATTGATAATAATGATGACAATACTATTGCTTGATTAGCAGTTTTAGATCAAGAAGCAGAAACTCATCCTGAAAATTTTTGGCAACGTCTTACAGGAAGACATTCTCGTAAGAACAATTGGACTAAATTTTTCACTGGAAGATCTGCAGAAGCTATTAATGATTCAATGGAAGTAGATGGTACTCAGTATGATTATAATATAACATCTGCTGTACAATGAGTAAACAAGGTGACTGCAACTATTAATATTAATGGTGAAGAGCCTCTAATTTTAGATGCTAGAGATTTAAATCAATTAGTAAGATTAATTCTCAATCAAGAAGTTACAAAAGAATGAAATCCTCTTCCTTGAAAAATTAGATGTCGTATGGCTGTAGATGCTATTAAATGATTTGTCTCTATTTCTCCAGTTACGTTGTCTAGAGAACTAAGATGAAATGTGCGTACAGTCGCATGAACTAATGAGCCAATAGATAGAATAACAGCTAGGATTAGAAATTGAAATCTAGAAGTAATTGCTGCTAGAAGCAATGCAAATAGAAGGAGATCAAATTTTACAATTTTTGATGAAAGTCGTTATAAGTCATTACATACTCTAGACCATTTAAGAAATTGAGTTATTCAGCTCTCCTCTCAAGTAAATGATATAATGAATGCTATTGGTTCAGAGTTTAACACAGCGACTAAAAACTGGACCTCAATGCAATTAATGAAATATGGAACTTCATTCCCTTTGCAATGATGAGGAATAAAGAAACTCTGGACAAAATTACGTCATGGAGAAACTAATTGGAATTTCGACTTTACAACAGCTGCTAATGCTGGATGAAAAAATGTGCAGATTAAATATCAAGCTTGAGTATTTAGTCTTTCTGGAGAGGTAGATTGACAGCCTTATGAGATTTCTGGTAAGAATCTTGGGAAATTATTGAGACACAAAAAAAATAGAAAAAGAATTTTTGATGGTGTTGAATTATCCATCATAGAAAGAGTAAACGAAACAATGATCGAAAGATTAAGAACAAATGCATTGATCTGACCTGAGAATTTTGTGGTATCTGATCGTAGTTGAAATAAAACTTGAAGAGTTTTCTTCTTAGATAGTTATTGAGATCTTTCATATATGGACATAGAAGATGCTGCTAGTTTTACGGTTCCTAATAGATGATACGCCCATATAAATGCAACAGATTTGCCACCAGCAAGAGTGAGATGTAACAAAAGAGAAAGAGCTGATTTTATGCAAAATCCTCTTCTATCATGAAGATTATTAAGAGCCATGAGAACAAGACTTTCTTTTGCTCGTTAATATAAATTTTATTTATTAGTTTTATAAAAATGACCTTGACTAGCCCTGGAGGATGAAAAAAATGAATTAAAGATGTTATCGACAAAATTGATGTCGTTACAACAAAGCCAGAAAAGATAAAAATAATCGAAGCAACTCAAGCAGAACTTTTTGATTTATTGGAAACTGAAACAGCAATATGATATGATGATGAAAAGAATTTGGAAGATCTTAAAAGTAAATTTGATGATATTTGAGACGATAAAGAATTAAACGATACAATTGTTGATTTGAAAAATAAAACCAGAATGGCTTGGGCAGAAAGCGAAACAGAGCCCATTCCAACAGATAAAGCTTCAAATAGTGATAAAACTACAATTTCTGGTAATGTTTCGGATGCTTTTGAGGATTTATGTGAAATTGGACTTTTTACAGAAGCTAATGTGGAATATGGTAAACTTGTTGGTAGTTGAAACCCTCTTGATGATATTGTTAAATCAATATCAGATCCCACTAAACTCCCTGGCGAAATAAAAAAATTTATCAAGAAAGATAATGCTCCATTTGAAATAAATGATACGTTATGAGCTAATGAACGTGGCGAATACGTAAGATACTTAGTTGCGTATTTTACTGCATTGCTCCATACTATTACAAAAGATAAGTTATCCAAAACAACGGCTAATGAAGCTGCTCTTTTCTTTACAAAATGGCCTGATATTCTTGCTACCTTAAAGTGAATTTTTCACTCAAACAAACAGAAAGATAGAATCGATAAAATGTATAATCCTCTCAAAAAATTAAACGAAAAATGACCTGATAAACCAATTGATTTGGGTGATAAAACCCTAAATCATACCGACGCTGACCCGACAGAGATTTTAAGGGAATTACATGATGATTTTGAAAGTCCAGATATTGATAAATTAGATTACAAAATTAGTTGCACAAGTTGACCTGATTTAGAAATTGATGGGTGAGATCTTTGTGCAGAACATGATGAAGATGCGATAAAAGATTTGAAATATAAAGGTAAAAAAATCTGAGAAGTTTATTTAGATAATAAAGATACATCTCCAAATCGTCCATTATTTAAGGTTAATCTGCTTTCATGGACCGAGTTGAATGCTACTGCGTCAGATATCATATGAGACTTTCCTTTAAATCCATCTTTTGATATAATTGGAACTAAAAAAATTGATTTTGGTGGTGGAAAATCTTGAAAGGTATCTCTCAAGAAGCCTCTAACAATGAAAATTTCAACTTGAAGGGATATCTTTGCTTGAGAAGAGTTGGATTTGAATGCCGTAATCTCTGATATGTGAGATGAAGAAGGCGGATTGCATAAGGAAAGTGCTGCGATGAAAGCAGAAGAAGAAATTAAACAAATGTATAAAGATGCATGAAAATGGTGAATATTAACCAAAGCTAAAATCTTTTTTTGAAGATGAATTATGAGAAAGAATCGTATTCGTAAATATATGAAATGAACAGCTTGAAAATCTTTTTCTGATGATGATATGCTAAATGATTTAGTTAGCCATGCAGCCGATCGTCATGACTTGGAAGTAAAACAATGATGATGAAAGTGAATATACGGAGTAAAACTAGAAGATACTTTGAGCGGAACTGATCTTGATTCTTTACAGGATTTATGCCAAGAATATTTAACAACTTGATTATCAGATGCCGAATTTCAAGAAAGATTTAATAATTGGTTATCTAGACCTGTAATCCAAGGGAAAATAAAAAATAAATTATGAGATTGAGTAGACGCTCCTCATTTAGGTACTAATATACTATTAAAGTTAAAAGAACAAAAGGATCATCTCAAGCTCATAGAGGATATTCAAACAAAAATTGAGTCTTCTATTACGAATGGGACAGACCCAACAGCTGATGTCGAGAAATTAATAGATGACTATATTGATACTTATAAAAAGAACCCTGCAATATTTGAGCGTTTTATGGAGTTTAAGAAGAATGCAGACTTAAATAAGGCTAAAGATGAATTTAAATTATATCTTAATCACCAAAAAGGTTTAATGAAGGCGAGATTTAATAATGTAAATATCTCTCTTGGATTACTTTCTGGTGGTAAAACTGCATATAATATCAATAATGCAGACCGTGAAAAAAATTGGCAGTATAAGTGTTGAAAATGGATGGATAAACATCCTTGGATTACCACAGGTGCAACAGCAGCCACACTTATGGTTTGAGTTCCTTATGTTGGTACTGCTATTGCATGAGGTTGGTGAGTTGCAGCCTTAGCTGGGCTATCTGTGGGGGCATTAAATTATGTTAAAAAATGGACTCACAATACAAAAGAGCAAAATACTCATGAAAAAAATTTGGTTACAGATTATGAAAAGACTCAGAAAAAAATCGAAGAACGAGAAAAAACTCTATCAAAAGGAAAATATTATACTAGTTGGAAAAGATATAAAGCTCATAGAAATCTGAAGCTTTACCGTGATACTACCCAACAGATTGAGAAAGAATTTACTACTCCAGAACTAATAAATCAGATTACAGAATTAATAAAGAAATGACAAAAAGAAAATGATCCAATAAAACGTGGAAAGATAGAAAAAAATCTTTGTTATTGGTTATTCCAATGAAAAGCCCGTTTAGATTTACATAGAAAATACTGACATAATTTTTTGGCATCTATCGATGGCAAATCAAGAGAGAAAGACATGAACAATTTGGAGAATTCTTTATTATCATGATTAGAAGCTATTTGTTGGATGCATAATAAGAAGGATTTATTAAATCATGTAAAACTCCATAATATATCAGCTAGAGAAATAAGTGATGGCTCAGGCGCAAATAAGATAGATCTTATCTCTTCGGATGTCCTTTGAGATGCATGTTATACATATAATGATATTTTGGATAAATTGAAAAAAGATTATGAAGCAAAAACTGCAGCATTTAAGAAATGAAGACGAAAGTCTGCCGCTCGATGTGGTGCACTAACTGGAGCTACTACTTTCGGTATATCTCTAGGAATGCAATATCTTAGTGGAAATCTAGGAGGAAACTGAGGGACAAATTCTGGCAATACCCCACCTTCTTGAACAGAACAGCCAACTCCTGCAGATACTCCTCTGAAGTTTGAAAGTGCAAAAGAACATTTTGATTTAGGAAAATTTGATATTCTTGATAATTGAACGCAAAATGATATCCTTAGTAGGAGCAAAGATATTTTTTCTCATCCATCACTAACTGATTGATCAAGTGTGACTATCAATTTTTGATGAGCTACTGATGCCACATGAGTTATTCCTGGTCGTTTAGGTCCAGCTGTTTATGAGGGAAAATTAGCTCATGTAAAACAAGCAATAGAGGGCTTACATTTGGATAGTAATATAGAAAAAAGTTTTATAGACTGTCTAAAAGATAGACCTTGGGAAGCTGTCAATGGTGGTTGATTCACTAACGATGCTCTACATGGTATGAGATGTGCTGAACTTCTAGAAGAAACTGCCAGATGAATTGCTCAGTCAGCTAATCCTACTGGTAAATGAGTTGAGTTACTGTTAAATTTTGATCCAAGTTTAAGTATTGCCTGAAGCAGTACTCATACAGCTTCTGAAAGATTTGTACAAGCGACATATGATGTATTAACCAAGGCAACAGTAGACCCATTACCTCCTACTCCTAACCCTTCGACAAGTGGTGGATGATCTGCAGCATCATTCTTAAAATATCTTAACTTCCCTGTATTCTGGAATCAGGTAAAAGATGATGTTCATAATGTTGAAGCATAAAAAAATATCCTTTTATTCTTAATGAGTAACTTACAATGGCAAAACATTCTATACAACCTAGTTTTCAAGATCAGTTTTTAGATAGCTTATTAAAAAAAGCATGATTTCAAGAATCTGATTTTGATTTATTAAAGGAAGATTTACGTCCTGTCTTAGAAGAAAGGATTATTTTAATGATTGGAATGGAACTCAATCAACAACAAGAAAAAAAGGCACATAGCTTACTATCTGCTGAAAAATACGATGAGCTTAATTCTTATTTACAAGAAGAAATTCCTCAATTTGAAGATTTATTAATGGAAATTTATGCTCAATTTGAGGATGAATATCTTGAAAACTTCAAAAACTAGTTATTAAGAAACAGTCAAGCAAACGGAGCAACTCTGCTCCGTTTTTTCTTTTCTTGTTTTTGGTCAGACTTTTATTATCATTATATTTTGAATGAAATATTTTATAATTTTTCGGGAACTATGCATCTAAATATAGCGTTTTCTGGACCTGCTGGATCTGGAATCAACACTGCATGAGAATTATTATCTGAACTTTTGGCAAAGAAATGATACTGCGTGCGAGTAGATAAAGAATATGCAAGTGTGATAAAATGAAACAACAATACAATGTTTGTAAATATCTCCAATGACTGAACGCCTTATTTTTCTCGTAAAGTTCAGACTTTTATAGCTTTGGATAAATTGGCAATAGAGAAAAATTCTGAATTATTTGATTTGGAAGAGATTATAGATTTAAGCGAAGTCAGTAGTCCAAGAAAGAATACTTTTGCTTTTGCAGTAGCTGTAGAAAAATTGAATTTGAAACATGAAGAAGCTGAGAAAATGCTCGAAGAAAAATGATTTTTGGCAAAAGATAGTGAATGAAATCTGAAGGCATTGGAAGAATGAATTGAATTTGGAAAGAATCACTGATGAGTAAAATCAGATTTCTCAAATGATGTTTGAACTCCCCTATCAATGCAATTTGGGAATAATTTAATCGCGGATGGAGCTACTAAAGCATGACTAGAATTCTATTCAGCATATCCAATGACTCCATCTTCTACGATAATCAACGGAATATTGAAACATCCAGAAATCACTTTCCATCAATGAGAAGACGAAATCGCCGTAAGTATGATGATGCTCGGAGCAAGTTACGCTTGAAAAAGAGCAATGTGTGGAACAAGTGGATGAGGATTTGCTTTAATGGTAGAAAGTTTAGCATTTGCAAATCAAGCTGAAATATGATGAGTTTACGTACTTTCGCAAAGAGATGGACCAAGTACAGGAACTCCTACTTTTGTGGCTCAATGAGATTTGGATATAGCATTAAATGCAGGATTTGGAGAGACTAAGCCTATTGTTTTAGCTCCAAGTACTTACGAAGAAGCTTATGAAATGATTTCACGAGCTTTGAATCGGAGCGAGATTTATCAGCATCCTGTGATATTTTTGGTAGATAAAACTTTATCTGAATGCTTGATGAGTATTGATATAAGTAAATTAAAAGAACCTATAATTAAACACGGAGAAATTGCAAAAGAATTAGATTCAGATGAATATTTGAGATACAAAGATACTGAAAACTGAATCTCTCCTAGAGCTATTCCATGAACTAAAAATACATTATTCATTGCATCTTCTTATGAACATACAGAAAGCTGAGCAACAAACGAAAATCCAAAGATCAAAGTTCAGCAGATGGAAAAACGTGCTAGAAAAATGGAGACATTCAAAAAAGAAGAATTGAATGACAGAATTGCTTATGAAATTATCAATCCAAATGCAAAGAAATTCTTTATCACTTGGTGAATCAACCGCTACCCTATCCAGAAAGTTATCTCTGAAAATAACGACTGGTGACTAATCGTGATGAAAGTATTCCAACCATTCGATGAAAGCTTGAGAAAATTCTTTAAAGAAAATGAAAATCAAATTGAGAAATTATTATTCGTTGAATTAAATCACGATGGAAGCTGTGAAAGATATATTCGCTCAGAATGTGGATTAACTACTGACGCATGGAATGAGAAAATTGACCATTTGAGAAAATTCAGCTTATATCCATTTATGGTAGAAGAAATTGAAGAAAAGATAAAATAATTTAATTATTATTCAGAATTACTCATGAGAACAAACTTACAATCCATACAACGATGTCCTTGATGCTGAAATTTTCTAATTCATTTAGCCATCAAGCAAGCTTTGGAAGCTCTATGAATTGAGAAAGAAAATGTAGTTTTCGTCACATGAATCGGATGCTGAAGTAAAATGAATCAATATATGAATTGCTATTGAGCTGAAACTTTACATGGAAGAGGAATCCCTTTCGCAACAGGAGTAAAACTCGCGAATCCTAAACTAACTGTAATTTCACTTTCTGGAGATGGAGATACTTATGGAATTGGATTATGACACTTGCTTCATGCAGCCAGAAATAATATAAATATCTTACATATCACTTGTGATAATGAAAATTACGCTTTGACTACCGGTCAGGCCTCTCCTACTACTCCATTAAATGCAAAAACTAATTCTACACCAGAATGAAATCAAACTAAACCTTTTGACCCAGTAAAATTACTGGAAAGTGCTGGTTGTGGATTTGTAAAAAGAGTAGACTGAAAAGATTTGAATTGAATGAAAGAAACTATCAAAGAAGCTATTCAATATGAATGATTCGCTCATATTAATGTAAATCAACCTTGTCCAAGTTGGAGAAGATGGTAAAAATAATTATGATTAGTAACCTCATAAAATAATTGAATAATGTGGCATTAAATAATTCAAGAAAAAATTTCATTATCTATTGACATTTTGATAAAAATAATTATAAAATATACAGAAACATAACTTAAAACAAAATAATTATGAGCACTTTTTCTATCTTTGCGGTGATTATGGGTATACTCATGGTTTCCCTGTGTGCTGTTTATGCGCGCACAAAAAAGGTCGGTCACAACAACCTGTTCTCGATGCTCATGCTGAGCGTCGGCGCAGTAGTTCTTACTACCTTGGCCATCATCTACCCCTCGTGGTGGATGGTAGGCATCCTATCTTATTCTACCTTTGGGATGCTATGGTATCAGGCGGAAAGCTTCTCAAAATTAAGAGACCGCCTCCCCAGGTGGTACAGGAACAAGACCGAATGGCTGAGAAATGCTTCGAGTTGGGCCTGTGTACTGATCCTACTTGCCATATCCGTCACGATGCTCATAAAATATTGGGCATGGTATGTCGGAGTGGTATTTATCCCTCTGGCTACAATATCAGTAACCATGACATTATACGGACTCCACAGCGTGCTTAAAAAAATTTGACAGCACAATCAAGGCGGAATCTCCGTATCTTATCAATGCCCTAGCATGCTAGGGCGTTTTTTTATTTTTTAAATAAAAAAAGAAGGCGATGCCTTCTTTTTATTTTAAATAAATATATCTCTTCATCTAGCTCAGTCTTGTGGTCATACGATTCCCCTTTCTTCAAGCGTATCCATAATTCTTGCTGCTCTAGCGAATCATATTCATAATTTTCTCTGAATCATAGTCGTAGAAGCTTTTCTAGTTTCTGCTATAATTTGAATGGCTTGATTGATTAAATCTTCATCATCTCAGTTTCCGCTTCATCATCAGCTAAACGCTCATCCAACTTCAGATTTTGATTCTAATGCGTTGATAATATCTTGATTGTAAACATCGTCTTCAGTCAATCATGTCATATATTTACGTTTCAAATGGTCCACTACTGCATCAATTTCCTTGGTGTCTACGAATGCTCATTGAATTCTAAGGTCTGTAATCTTTGTATCCATATAAAGCATATCTCATCTTCATACTAATTCTTCTGCTCATTTATGTCCAAGAATTGTTCTTGAATCTACATCAGATACAACACTGAATGCGATTCTGGCTGGGATATTAGCCTTGATAAGTCATGTAATTACATTTACAGATGGTCTCTGTGTAGCTAGAATCAAATGGATTCAAACTGCACGAGCTTTGGCTGCGATACGATTGATACAAGTTTCAGCTTCTTTTCTATTTGCAGCAGACGACATCATCATATCAGCCATTTCATCAATAATGAAGACTATACGATACATCTTTTCATCTGGATATGCGGCATTGAATTCTGATAATTGTTTCAATTTTCTCTGCGATAGTAA
>Ga0310786_10011303_pt1 | contig 11142 bp, 8 predicted proteins | sample AusTroGonzalo_MG_FD_203881 | JGI IMG/M metagenome (GOLD analysis project Ga0310786, IMG submission 203881) | Bovine rumen microbial communities from tropical cattle in Woodstock, Queensland, Australia - Gonzalo_03 (v2) (version 2) | ecosystem: Host-associated > Mammals > Digestive system >...
TGAAAATCGACCTCACGCATGTCCAACCTTTTTTGGACGAAAATCTAAAAAGTAATTTAGAAACAAGAGTTTCAGAAGTTTACGAAACCATCTTCAATAAAACCGGTGCTGGCAACGACTTCCTCGGCTGGGTGAACCTGCCTTCCGAGATTGACGAGAGCCTTTTGGCCGACATCGAAAAGACAGCCGCCGATTTGCGCTGTAAGTCGGAGATCTTCGTTGTCATCGGCATTGGAGGCTCTTATCTCGGTGCCCGTGCCGTCATCGAAGCACTGCAAAACCACTTTGCGCCGCTCACTGGCGACAAGCCTCTCATCGTCTATGCAGGCCACAACATGAGTGAGGACTACTTGCATGACCTCATGGCTGTGTTGGACAAGAAGGACTATTCCTTGGCGGTCATCTCCAAGTCGGGCACAACGACGGAGCCGGCCATCGCCTTCCGCATCCTGAAGCAACACATCATCAACAAGTACGGCGAGAAGGAAGCCGCCTCACGCATTATCGCCATCACCGACAAAGCCCGTGGCGCCCTCAAGCAGCTGGCCAACGTGAAGGGTTACAAGACCTATATCGTCCCCGACGACGTGGGTGGCCGCTTCTCGGTGCTCACCCCCGTGGGCTTGCTGCCCATCGCTATGGCTGGCATCGACATCCGCGCTTTGGTGAAGGGTGCCATTGAGATGGAAAAGTTGTGCAAGGCTCAGCCGACCGTTGACAACCCAGTCACGCAGTATGCCGTCGCCCGTCAGGTGCTCTATGGCATGGGCAAGACCAACGAAATCATGGTCAACTACGAGCCGCGTCTGGTCTACTTCAGCGAATGGTGGAAGCAGCTCTACGGCGAGAGCCATGGCAAGCAGCATAAGGGTATCTTCCCCGCTTCGGTCGCCTTCAGCACCGACCTCCACTCGATGGGACAGTACATCCAGGACGGCTTGCGCAACCTCTTCGAGACGGTGATCTCGGTGGAGAACTCCAACCACGAGCTGTGCATCCCGATGGAAAACGAAGACCTCGACCAACTCAACTACATTGCCGGAAAGCGCATCAGTGAGGTGAACCACAAGGCCGAATTGGGCACCGTGTTAGCCCATGAGGACGGCGGCGTGCCCAACCTGCGCATCGTCATCCCCGAGGTCTCGGAGAAGGTGCTCGGCGAGTTGATCTACTTTTTCGAGATGGCCTGTGCCGTCAGTGGCTACATGCTCGACGTGAACCCCTTCGACCAGCCCGGCGTGGAGGCTTACAAGAAGAACATGTTTGCCTTGTTGGGTAAGAAAGGCTTTGAGGAGCAAACCAAGAAGCTCAACGAGAGGTTGGGATTGTAAAAAAGTTGTATCTTTGCAGCGTCAAAACAATATCAACATCTGAAATGGACGTACCCAAAGACGACGTAAACTCACAGTTTACATTCACCTACGACGACATCAAAGGCACCGTGCATGTGGTTGACAAACTCACGGGCGAAGAATACGACCTCTTGAAGGAAGACACCGGCTGGTTTGATGCCGAATTCAAATTTGATGTTTAATCACCAGGTTTTTACAAAGAACTATCTCTAACCGAACTGACCCGAATCATTCCGATTTTGTGTATTGGATTCTTTCGGATTTTTTCGGTTAGAGATTATTAATTTCATTTTTTCCGTTTCCAAGTCTGCGACCTTCCCAGCACTCCAGCTTTATCCAACGAGCCACGCAAGATGAGTTCGTCGGTTTTGGCTTTGTAAGTTATTTTGCCGTGGTAGGTCTTCTGGCTTTCGGGGTCGTAGACACGGCCTTTCAGCTGATCACCGTCGACTTTCATTTCTTTGAAGAGCTTGGTGCCGACCACGCCTTCGAATTCCTTGGCATAAGGTGGCTTCATAATATGGAATTTGCCATTGGCGTCTTTCTCGTAAAGGTCGATGATTTCCGCTTGATACGTACCGTTTTGCTCGTAAATCTTGACGATGCCGCGCATGTCGCCGGTCTTATCGTCAAAGGTGTTCCATTGTCCGAGCATCTTGCTCACTTGCGCCTGACCCGTCATGGCCGTGGCGACGAAAAGGCATAAAAACAGGAGTTTCTTCATTTGACTAGTTTTGAAATTTGAGGGCAAAAATACAAAAATCGTGCTAAACGCATTTCGGCATCATTTTTCTTGTCAATTTCATGAAAAGCGTGTCAAAAAAATGCAAAAAATATGCGATTATCCAAAAAAAGTGTAATTTTGTGGCCGAAATGGTGGTAAGCTTACCACTAATTTTTGTGGTAAATATGCAATTATGGAAAACAAGAAGTTACAAGCGGCTTTAGAAAGATGGCAAGAGATCCAGCCATTATCGCAACGGGACACAGATAGGTTGAGCCGAAGATTTACCGTTGATTTCAACTACAACTCGAACCATATCGAGGGCAATACTTTGACATATGGTCAGACGGAATTATTATTGTTGTTTGGCAAGGTGTCAGGTTCTGCCGATTTTCGCGATTATGAAGAAATGAAGGCAAGCAATGTTGGGTTGAAAATGATGACCGTTGAGGCAATGGAAACGAGCCAACCTCTTACCCAAAACTTTATCCGTACATTGCACCGCACTTTGTTGAGGGAAGATTATACGGTCTATCGCAATCTTCCTGGCGGAGTGATTACGAGTTACGTTGTTCACGCTGGTCAGTACAAAACCCGCCCGAACAGCGTCATCACACGATACGGAACCCGTTTCGATTACGCTTCTCCGGAAGAGACTCCCGCCTTGATGACGGACTTGGTCGATTGGTATAACAAGGCTGAGGCCGAAGGCAAATTGTCGCCGATAGAATTGGGTATTTTGTTCCATTATCGTTATATCCGCATTCATCCCTTTGAAGACGGAAATGGCCGTATTGCGAGATTGATGCTTAACTACATTCTGTCGCGTCATGGTTATCCTATGATAGTGGTGCGTAGCCGGTCAAAAAAAGACTATTTGGAAGCCTTGCATCAATCTGATTTGATTGTCGGTGACGCACCCTTTGAGGGTGCACACGCCACGCTGAAAAAAATACGCCCATTTCATAAATACATGACCAATCTGATAGCCAAAGAGGTTACTAACGACGTTCTTTTTGTAACTGAAAAAGATGAAAACGTTTGGTGGTATGACGGTGAGCGTATAGAGTTCCGTAGTCCCAACTATGCCAAGATCCTTGAAGAGTTCCAGGTTGAAAAGAATGCGTCATATTCATATTTGCAGGAAGCATTAGGCATCAATCGTTCGGCAATCCAAAAGATGGTGGAGACTTTACAAAAGAACGGCTACATTGAGAAAGATGAAAATGGTGCCTGGCGCGTCTTCATCACACCGTCGTAAAATCTCTAAGACATCCCTAGTTTTTCACTAGCGCCTTATAACTTACCAAATTAACCCGATATTCTATGCGGCTGTCGGTGAGCTCGTCGCGGCTCTGTTTGAGGAGGGTCTGGGCTTCGAGCACGTCCGACAAGGCCACCAAGCCGGCTTCGTAATAGTCCTCCGTGATTTTCAGGTTGGCTTCGGCGTCGCGGAGGGCGGTCTGCGCCATGGTGATGCGCAGCCAACTCTGTTCCAGGTTGAACCAGGCTTGGTTGGTCTGCATCTCCATCTTCTCGGTGAGGTCGCGGCGCGTGTTCTCGGCCATCTCGGCGTCGAGGTCGTGCTTCTTTAGCTTATACGAGGTTTTGTGCCAGTCGGTGATGGGTATCTGCAACATGGCAAAGACCATTGCATTGGGCTTCGAGTGCTCAAAAATAGTGTGATAGCTTGCGCTGCCGCCTATTAGCAAAGACGGCAAGGCCTCGCCTAGGGTCATCTTCTTTTTCAGGTCTTCGGCCCGCAGCGAGAGGTCGAGGAGGCGGCTCTCGTTGCGTGAGGCGACGGCTTCGTTGGCCACATGGTAGTAGGCCGCAGGCTCGGTCTCCATGCCTAAGGTGTCGGTGAGCGTCATTGTCTGCCAGTCGGCACCGATGGTCTGCGCCAAGGCCATCTTGAGCAGGGTGATGCCGTCAGTCAACTTCTTGCGGTTAAGTTGACTCTCGTTTTGTTTCACACGAAGCTTGTACTGGTCGGTGGGCATGGCCAAACCCGCTTCGATGGCCCCCGACAAGTCCTTGTCCAAGGTGTCCAGCAGGCGGTCGAGCATATCTAAGGTGGTCACTTTGTCTTGCAGGGCAACGATTTGCCAATACAGCTTTTCGGTTTGTAAGCGCACCTCATCTTCTTTCACCTTTTCCTGAAGCTCGGCGGCTTCGATACCCAGTTTGGCGAGTTTGTTTCCGTTGCGGATGCGGCCACCGGCATAGATAGGTTCCGTGGCCATCGCGTTGAGTATTACACCGTTCTGAATAAAGGAATACTCTTTATCGATGCCTAAGTTGGCGCCATATTCGGCATAAAGGCTGTAAAGAATCTGTCTCAGTTGTGCGTTGTCGATGTCCTCGATGCCAAAGCTAAAGAACGGGTTAAGGGCGTCAAAGCCTATGGCTTGTGCCGACACGGTGGGGAAATACTCGACTCGGGCTTCGTTTTTTGTTGCCCTCGCCTTGTCGATTTCCAACTGTCTGTTTTTCAGCTCGATGTTGTTCTCCAAGGCCATGTCGATGCAGTCCTGCACGGAAAGACGGAGCGGTTCCTGTGCCATAAGAGGAATCGCTACAACTATAAAACAAAGAACTATGATAATGTTTTTCATCGTCCTACAATAACCCATTTTCCACCTTTATCGGGACCGTCCCTACGAATGAAGCCTTCATCTTGCAGCTTTTTAAGGTGTTTGCTGACAGCACTGCGGTTGATGCCAATCACCTCGGCCATTTTTGATGAAGTGATTTTTTCATCCTTTTTGATTAATTCCAGTATCGTTTCGCGGGTTTTCTGTCCACCTTTTCTGTCCACCTTTTCTGTTTTCTGTCCACCTTGCGACTGCTTGTAATTTCTGATTTCTTCCTGCAAGTTGCCAATATGTTCCTTCAACATAAACTCACGGAAAGGCTCTGGAGTGTCTTGTTCCCGAGCCTCTATCAACGCTTGAATGTAATCTGCCTTGTCTTCTTTTTTTACTTTGGCGGGAACGAGCCCAAACTCAAACTGTATGTAATTCATTATTAGGCGAGACATTCTTCCATTGCCGTCAGCCCATGGATGGATGGTCACCAATTGGGAATGGGCATCAAAACTCAAAAAATACTGTTCTAACAGGTCTCGACTATTCCTCAAAACCAGTCGACGTTCATTCATTTCCTGACAAAAAGTTTCGAGACTTGCAGGAACTTTTGTATAGTTGAGATACGACTTTCCGCCAGCCCCAGCCGTCACATTGACCAACCGTAAATCGCCTTTCGAAGCGTCAAAAGAGCCTTGAAAAGTATTGTATGTACTCCCCGTATTCTTCATTACAATACCAGACAATTCCTTCAACATTTCAATGGAAAAATCAACGTGTTCTTTTGCCATGACAATGCTCCGTTCGTAGGCTTTCTTTAGGTCAAGGTTCATCAATTGTTCCTGCAAGGTGCGACCCTTGGCCGAAATGCCTTCATCGAACAACAATTGGTTCTCTATTTCGGTCACGGTTGAGCCTTCGATGGCCGTGGAATGCGTAATCAACGAATACAAGTAGAACTTGTTATAGTCGATTTGGTCGGCTATGCCAAGTTGCTTGTATTCGTCAAGCACGGTGATGAGTTGGTCGTTCAGATTCATGGCTCCTTTGATGCGGATTTGGTTGCAAAAGTATGCAAATTATTGTGATAATGCAGTTTGAGACTTGCTTGTTTTAAAGATTTGCCAATACATCACCGGCATCACGGCGAGGATGATGACCATCGACAGCACCACGCCAAAGCAGATGACCACGCCCATGGGCATCCAGAGTGGGTTGCGTGAGATGATCATAGGCAACACGCCCAAGGCGGTGGTGGCCGAAGTGAGGAAGATGGGCCTCATACGGCGGCTGCCGGCTTTCATGGCGGCTTCCTTGGTGGGCAAGCCCTCGTCGGTGCGGAGCGTCTCGGCGTATTCGTACATGACGATGCCGTTCCTCATGATGATACCGATGAGACTGACGACACCCAGCAGTGAGGTCATGCCGAAGTCGAGGCCGAAGAGCCACTCGCCGAAGAAAGCACCGAACATGCACAAGGTGCTGGAACCCAAAGTGAGCACGGCCAAGTTGACTTTCTTGAAATAGGCCACCAGGAACACCAAAAGCACCACAATGGCGGCAATGAGGCTCCACAGCAACTGCGGGATGACGCTGGTGTTGAGCGACGACAGGCCTCCATATTGGATGTCGACACCTTCAGGCAGGTTGGGGATGACTTCCGTGTTGATGTACTGTTGGATTTTCTTCATGCTCACCGTCTGCGGCTTCCAGAACTTCATATCTGCGGCCACGGTGACGAGGTTCTTGCCGTTGCGGTGCACCAGCTGAGCGGGATGCCAATCGGGGCTGATGTCGGCCACCTGACGGAGCGGCACGTTAGTGCCGGGCACCATGGTGGGGATGAGTTGGTTTTGTACGGACTCGTAGTCGTTGGGGTCGTAGTTTTTCTGGGAATAGAGCCTCACAGGGATGCCTCTGTCGCCTTCCCAGACGGTAGTCAAGGGCTGGCCGTTGAGGCTGCTGGCCAAGTCAAGCGAGAGGATGCCTTTGGTAAGGCCCAGACGGGCACATTCCTCGGGTTTCATGGTCACCTTGACCGACGACAGCTGCTCGTCGTAGTCGGTATGCACCCAGCGCAACTCCTTGTCCAGGGTGAGCATGTATTCCTTGATTTGCTGCGCCACGGGAGCGGTCTTGGTGTAGTCGTCGCCATAGACATAAACCTCCACGGGCGTCGAAACGGCCTGGTAGTCAAGCTGGCGGAAGCGCACGTGGGCCTCGGGGAAGTAATAGGAATACTTTTCGTCCCATTCTTTCAGGAGGTCTTCGGTGGTCTGTTTCGAGGTGGTGTTGACGATGAGTTGCGACAGGTTTGAGGCAGGTATGCTGGGGGAGTAGGTCACATGGAAACGTGGTGCAGTCTCGCCGATGAAGGCGGTCACGGAGGTGACGCGCTTGTCGGCCAGCATCATGTGCTGCAATGAGTCGCTGACCCGTGTGGTGGCTTCCATGCTGCTGCCTTCGGGTAATCGTATTTCGATAGCGAAGCAGTCACGTTCTGCCATAGGCATCATCTGCACGTTCAAGGCCAAAAACATCAGCACGCCAAGGGCGATGGAGCCCACACCCATGCCGATGGTGAACGCCGGGTGCTTGAAGCAGTGGCTCTGCATCTTGTCGTAGAGGCCTTGCAGGAAGTTGAAGAACCGCATCTGTGCCCTCACAAAGCCACTGTGTCGCGGCTTGTCGGTCTCTGGCTTGATAAACATAATTTCAAGCCCAGGGATGACCAGCATGGCGTAGGCCAGAGAGGCCATCAGCGAGAAGCACACCGTCCAGGGGAAGAGCTGCACGAAGTCGCCCAAAGGCCCAGTGATGATGCGCGTCATCGGGAAGAACATGCAGGCGATGGCAGCCGTGGCGATGAACATGGGCATGAAGAGCTCCTTGGCGCTGCTCACGGCGGCATCGAAGGGCTTGTAGCCCTTGCTCAACTTGTCAATATAGCCGTCGATGTTGATGATGGAGTCGTCCACAATCATGCCCAGCACGACAATGAGCGCCGCCAATGTGACGGTGTTCAACTCGATGCCAAAGAGATACATCATCCCGATGCTGAAAGCCGTGCAGATGGGCAGACCCGAGCTGGCGATGAGGGCGGTGCGGATGGGGAAGAGCAACAACATGACCACGATGACCACGATCATGGAGATAAGCAAGTCGCGGAGGAAGGAGTTCACCGACTTCTGCACCACTTTGGGTTGGTCGGTGATGCGGTAGAGCTTCACGCTGTCGGGCAGGGTGGCCTTGAACTCGGACAGCACCTTTTCCACTTTTCTTCCGAAGGCCACGATGTTGTAGCCTTTGCGCATCTCGACACTGATGATCAAGGCATTATGGCCGTTGAAATTAACCACCTTGGAAGGCTCGGCCATACGGCGTTCGACGGTGGCCACATCGCGCAGACGGATGGTGTTGCCTAACGCATCGGAGTAGATGATTTGCTCTTCCAGTTCCTGCTCGCTGACCATGGGGTTTTCGATGTGTAGCGGCTGGTCGAAGTCGTCGCCTTCCATAGTGCCCGTGGTGGTCAGCAGGCCCTGTGTGGCATATTGCAGCATCAAGGTGTTGGGGCTGATGCCGTAGAACGACAGCTTTTCCTTGTCGACGGTGACGGCGATTTCTTCGTTTTGTTCGCCCATCACGCGCACGTTGCCCATCTCGGGGATGGCGCGTAGACGGTGGGTGAGGTCGTCGGTGTAGCCGTGCATCTCGCGGTAGGTCTTGTCGGCCGACTCCATGGCGATGAGCAACGATGAGGTGTTGCCGAAGTCGTCGATGACGGCGATAGCGAGCACGCCCGCAGGGAAGCTTAAGGCCTTGGATTCGTTGATTTTATGCCGAATCTTCGACCAAGCCATATCCTTGTCTTTCACTGATAAGTCGAGGTTGACGTAGATATAGCACATCCCTTCCTTGGTGACGGAATAGGTGTTTTTGCGGTCCACCTCAGGCATGACGAACAGCAACTGTTCCAAGGGCTTGGTAAGTTGGGCCTCCACTTCTTCGGAGTTGGCGCCGGGGTAGACGCCCGCCACGATGCCTGTGCGGATGGTGAAGGCAGGAAACTCGTCTTTCTTCATATCGACGAGGGCATAGATACCAAAGGCCACGATGGCAGCCACGACGACCCAAACGATTTTTTGGTGCCGTATGCTGCCGCTGATGATGCCTTTATCCTTGATCTTAACCATTTCTCAACTCCTTATTCCGCATTCCGCATTCATAATTCCGCATTCACAATTCTGCATTCCACCTTCATTCCTTCGCTGACTTTCTGATAGCCTTCCACAATCACGACGTCGCCGCTGTTGAGGCCTTCGCTGACCATCACGCCGTGGCCCGAATAGCCTGAAATGGAGATGCTTTGTCGTGTCGCGCGACCGTCTTTGGCCACCCAAACGAACTTGCCTTCATTGTTGATGAGAACCGCGTTGGCGGGGACGACGATGCCGTTGTCGACATCCGAGCTGAGCACCACCTTGGCAATCATGCCAGGGGTGAATGTCGCGTCGCTGTCGTCGATGAGCACCTTGACGGGATAGCTATGCGTGAGCAATGAGGCGGTCATATTCTTTTCTATGATGTGACCCTTGCAACGACGGTTATCGAGGGCGGGGATGAGGATCTGAGCCTCGTCGCCGAGTTGCACCTTGGCGATTTCGTTCTCCGGCACGCTGATTTTCACCACCAGGCCTTCGGTGCTGATGATACGCATGACGGGCTTCAACGGGGTGATGCTCTCGCCCACCACGGCGCTCAGGCTGGTGACGGTGCCGTCAAAAGGCGCCGTGACGGTGTTGTCGGCCAGCATGGCATTGGCCAGGTCGAGGGCGGCTTGTGCCTTCTCGAGGTTGGCGACCATCTCGCGCCATTTAATCTCGGGGAGGCTGCCGTTGTCATGTACCTTCTTCAGGCGGTCGTAGGCGTCTTGTGCCTGCTCGAGGGTGGCTTGTGCCGAGCGTTGTGTGCTCTCCATCTGCGGCGAGGCCACACGTGCCAGCACCTGTCCCTTGCGCACGGTGCTACCCTCTTTCACGTTGAGTAGTTGAAGGGTGCCGCCATACTTGAAGCTGATGTCGACACTGTTGCCCTCTTCCAAGTAGCCAGGATAGCTGTTGCGTATCAGGCCACCTATGGTGTCGATTTGTTGCACGCCAACGGCGATGACACGTTCCTCGGCAGGGCCGCCAATGAGGCGTTCCTTGAGTTGACTCGGGTCGGTGTCGGCGCAACCTACTAACAGCAGGGTCAAGAGCCAAAGGAGATGTTTTGTTTTCATAGCATTAGTTTCTTGTCGCAGCCATGCGAATGTTGTCGCCGTAGATTTCAAAGGTGCGCTCGTTGGTCTCGGCTTCGCCTTCATAGATCATGTTGAGGATGAGCGTGTTGTTCTCATACATCTGTCCCGTGGCATGGACGCGCAATTCGTTTTTCAAGGTGAGCGAGTCACCAGTGAAGAGCAGGGTGTTCTTCGTGAAGTCTTTCAGGAAGATTTCGTTGTCCCGACAGAAGGCATGGGTGACCACGACCTCACCGCCCATGGTGTTCATCACCACGAGGACGCTGTCCCTGCCGTTGTCCAAGTCTTTGATTTCCAGCTGTCCGATTTCATTAGGCAGGCCGACGGTATACGACGCAGGCTCGTCTTCGGCGTTGATTTCGTCCAAGGTCACGCTCCCCGAGGTCTTGAAGCTGTAGTCGCCACGAAACAGCGGGGCGTTTTTCTTCTGGCAGGCGGTCAGGGCCAGGAGGCAACAAAAGGTCAAAAGGATGCTTATTTTCTTCATAATAGAACCATTTTAATGGTCGCAAAAATAGCAAGAATCCCCGAAACAAAGTTCAGGGATTCTGTGTTTTTGTTGTCTATACCGTGTTTTTTGTTGTCTATAGAGATGCGCCACGGCACGTCTCGACAAAGCAAATATTATTTACTGTAACCTAAACCATTTTGGACGGAGGTTGAAATTATTCTTCATAGGTGAAAAATTACAAAGATTTCCTATTTTTGCAAAATCTTTAAATCTTTGAATTTTAAATCTTTAAATTTTGAATCCAATGGCAGACGGATATTTGGAAAAACGCTATGAGGAAGTCTTCGGCAAAGGCGCCAAGAAGACCGTGGTGAAGCACACTTCGATTGACACACTGTTTGAGAAAAACCGCAGTTATCGGGGCTATCAAAAAGACTATGAGGTGAAACGCGAGATGCTGGAACGCATCGTGGCGGTGAACACCAAAATCGCCTCGGCGAAAAACCAGCAGGTGCTTCGCTTCAAACTCGTCACCAAGGACACTGGCGCCGATATCATTGTGCAGAACATGAAACTCGGTGGCTTGTTGCCTGAGTTACACCTGCCTTTTGAGGGCACCGAACCCGAAGCTTTCATCGTCATCTGTGGCATCTCTCCTGAAAACAAAATTTTGGACATTGACCTTGGCATTTCTGCCCAAAGTATGTTGCTCAAAGCCGTGG
>Ga0310786_10011304_pt1 | contig 11141 bp, 9 predicted proteins | sample AusTroGonzalo_MG_FD_203881 | JGI IMG/M metagenome (GOLD analysis project Ga0310786, IMG submission 203881) | Bovine rumen microbial communities from tropical cattle in Woodstock, Queensland, Australia - Gonzalo_03 (v2) (version 2) | ecosystem: Host-associated > Mammals > Digestive system >...
GGTGTTGGCTTCACGCATACAGAGACGCTGACCACGCGGAAGGATTTAACGAGGCTTTATGTAGGAAGTTCACTTGCGTTACGGCCCATCCCTTTGTCGGGCAAGACTCCCGCACATCGGTCGCCCTTTGCACGGCTTGCCGTCCTAATCGTATGTCGATTTCTTTACGATATAGCTCCTTCCGCTATTAGTTCTGCCGAGCTTCGCTTGGCGTACCTGTATCAATATGCTCTGACCCTGCTCTGACCCTTCTGACCCCGTCTTGCCATCAACATTTTCCGACATCGTTTTACTCCTTTGCCGTTTCCGGCCTCACCATTTTCCAAAGGACGAACGCCGCCAGCGCGTGGAATGTCGCCACAATCATCCATCTGCGCGTGTTTGAAGTCATCGTACCGCCTACCACGATCCATCAAGCAAGAAGTCCGGGATTCGCCGATGGACGATTCCGGCAGCGGAAAAATCTACGCGATCGAGGGTAAGGACGAACTTGGGATACTGGTCGGGCACCGCCATGAGAGCGGAGAACTCCCGTTCGCGCGTCGCCTCGCTCTCCATGACGTATGCGACCTGCACATACATCCGTGAATCGCCCCGTTCGCAGACGAAATCGACTTCCTTTTCCTTCACCCTCCCGATGCGGACGTCATATCCGCGCCGGACAAATTCGCGATAGACGATTGATTCAAGGGTACGATCGATATCCCTCGCGACAGTGCCGCCAACCACCGCGCGACGCATCCCATGGTCTACTGCGAAGAACTTGTCGTCAACGGCAAGGATGCGCTTCCCGACCAGATCCTCGCGCTTGACCGAACTGAACAGATACGCCTCCTCGCCGAACTTGAGGTAGTTCATGACGGTGTCGAACGCGACCGACCTGTGCTCATGCTTGAGATAGCGAAGTATGCTCGCCGCAGAGAATACGTGTCCGGATTCGCTCATGACGTATCTGATGATGCGGGACAACAGCTCGGCGTCCCGCACCTTGTGCCGCCTTACGATGTCCTTCATCAAGATCGAGGCATAGAGGTCGGCCAGATATTCACGGCAAGGTTCATCCTTGTAACCAAGGTGCGCCAGGAACGGCATGCCGCCATATCGCAGATAGGCGTCGAAGGCAGAATCGGCCTCTTTAGCGCCGCTCGCCGCAATGAACTCCCCAAACGAGAATGGGCACACTTTGATCTCAACATATCGTCCTGTCAGGTATGTCGCAAGTTCCCCTGAGAGCAACTTGGAGTTCGACCCGGTGATGTAGACGTCGACATCTTTTTTGGTCCGCAGGGAATTGACAGTCTTCTCCCACTCCTCCATCTCGCTCACTTCATCAATGAACACGTATGTCTTCGCCGGTCTGTTCTTCTCGACAGCATCCATCACATGCTCATGCAGAACACCCTTCGGCAGGAAAACACTGTTTTCGTCTTCTTCAAGATTGACATAGATGAATTTTCCTGAAGGATCGATTTCCGACAGAATCATGTCCCGAACCTGTTGCATCAATACGGACTTGCCGCTTCGCCGCAATCCCGTCGCGACCTTGACAATGTCAAGGCCGATAAAAGGTCGAATTTTTTCTAGAAAATCACGCCTTAAGACCATATCAGCACCGCTTTCCTTTAGAGTGGAAGCGGCAACATTTTACTAAACTCATAACCGAATCGCAACAACGAAATGGATATTTATTAGATTATATGTTTAACGCGTCATGTTCCCCCGTAGCTTTCGCATCACAGAGAACATCACGCTTGGGAAATCGGTGCCGAACGAGTCAAAGCCTATGTCCCACATCCTGAAATACGTTTCCTTCTTTTCGCCTCCCTCGAACGGCATCGCCATCACACTTATGCCGTGCGCATGGAGTTCGGCTATGGCCTTTCGCAGATACGGTTCTCTGGGAATCACAGGCTCTTCCGTCCCCGACTTATACCATATGTGAAACTGAACGGATGTAATGCCCTTGTACCCCCCGGCTCTTATTTTTGCCATGTGGCGTTCGACGTATTCCTCGAAACGCTCTGCGCCCTTGGCGTCATGCGTCGGACGCGGCCACGTGCCGATCCACATAAGCGTCTTGCCGTCCGGCACCTCGCGCATCCACTCCAGCGCCTTGTGGTAATGCATCCCCGTGAAATACACCTGGCCGACGACTCCAGCCTCGCGCGCCTTGGCGGCTATGTACTTTGGAGGCGCGCCTTTTTCATCCACGTAGCACAGCCAGTCGGGATGGCCCTTCATTGCGGCAAAGGTCGCCTCTATCGTGGGGATACGGCAATGGCCATAGTCGACGGAGGACGGATCGATCTCCTTGATGTACGAACCGACGTCAACGTCCTTCACGTCGTTCCACGTCAGATCTTCCGAGACATTCTTCTCTGCGAGTTCTGCGGTGATGCCGCGAGCCGTACGCTTCAGCGTATGGTCGTGGAGCATGATTCCAACGCCGTCCTTCGTGCGGCGGCAGTCGCACTCCACTGCTGCTCCGTTACCCCAGCACCACAGAAACGTGTCGAGAGTGTTGTCCGGTCGCTCCTTATACCCTCCGCCGCGATGCACAAGCGAAAGGTGCAGAGAAGCCGTGCGCGGTTCCTGCCGTGACGCGAAGGTCGGGGAGGGAAGCACAATGGCCGACAAGGCTGACAGGACACCGCACCATGCGGCGGCATTGCTGACATTCCACATGACGCACCTACCTGATGGTGATGATCATGCCCTTCCGGGCGATAGCGCCGTACACAATGCCGTCATGCACCACAGCCGTCATCCCGAAATTCGGCGACAGCGCCGCGCCGCCGTTGAACACGGGGACGAACTTCGCGCCCGCCAGTCCAGATGCTTTCACCACAGGGACGCTGTACGACACAAGCGACTGCATGTCGTTCGTGCAGACGATGTTGATCCTGACGTCGCCGCTCGGCGGTAGCGTCACCGCGCCGCCAATCTCCAGCGCACCTGTCTGTCCAAGAACGGAAGTGAAGCCACCGCCCTCCTCGATCGTCACGTTGTGTACCGTCCCCGTGCCGCCGAGGTACGCGCCGGCCTTCACCTCCATCGCGCTCAAACCCCAACCGGAGTTCTGTTCCGCGAGCGTTCCGTCGAAGACGAGTGCGCCCTCCTCGATTTTCGTCGATTTCGGGCAGGTGAACTTGCCGCCAAGGCGGAGCGTCCCCGGGCCGGTCTTCTTGAGTCCGCAGCGGTAGCGGAGATTCGGCCTTGCCAGGTTGTTGCCGCTGCCCCAGTACGGCATTGACTGGATGTCCATGCCGATATCCACGTCCACGCACGGGTCGGATGTCATGTTTTCAACGCGGAATTCCGTTCTGCCGTGGCAGTTAGTCAAGCTACCGGAAACCTCCTCGCTGAAGTCGCTGGAATAACCGAGTGACATGATGCACTTGTCGCCGTTGGACGGAAGCGACAGGACCTTCGTACCATCGAACGTCACGGGATAGCGGAATATCCAAAGCCCCCAGTAGTCCGATTCGACGTTACCGTTTTTGAGGTAGCCATTTCCGTAGATCAAGTTGGCATCATAGAACTTCACGGTCGGCCAGGCATTAACCGTGCTGTCCGCAAAACGAACTGTCCCGTTGGAGACAACCATCGAAAAACCGTAGTCGGCGCAGGCCTGTCCAAGTTGGTCGTTTGAGGCGTAATAGAGCTCGCCACTGCCGCACACGGTGACTGTGCGGTTCGCCATGAGGTTGCCGAGAGGTCCATTTGTCGGGTCGAAACCAGAGTTCGTGCCATACTTCTTGAGCGTGACGACACCTTCGGCAATCTCCACGTCGCCGGTAAACGAGCTGCCGTTGTGGTCCAGCTTCAAGACGCCGGGGCCGGTCTTCCTGAAGGCGGTCGCTTGCGGACCGTGGCTGTTCCAGATGTGCGTGCAGTCCTTGACCGCAGTCGAGATCGTCACGTCCGGCGTGCCGGAATAGACGCCGCCGGAGACGATCTTCTCCACGCGCAGATCGCACATCCCGTTCGTGCTACCGAACACGAAACACGCATCGGCGACGAACGGGAAACTGTAGGCCGATGATTTTCCCTTGAACGTCACGTCCGTGAACCTGAACGTCGGCCAGAGCCTTCCTCCAGAGTCCACGTAGCCGGCGCCGTAGGAGAGTGTCGCGTCCTCGAGTACGAGCGGGCCGAACGCGTTGCTGCGGCCGGCATCCTGCTTGAGCGTCCCGCCGCGGACATGTATGCAGACGCCCGTCTGGTTATTGTAGAATTGCCCCAAATGGTCGTTATTGGCGAAGTTGAGCACCGCGCCGCTTTCGATGTAGATGGTGTGCGGAATCACCGTGCTGCCGAGCGCCGATGCGGCGTTGCCGATGCGCGCGTTGCCGGCAGTGAGTTTCAAAGTCCCGTTGGATATGACGACATCGCGCAGAAATGTGCTGTCCTCACTCGCGAACTCAAGTGTGCCCGCGCCTGTCTTGACGAAACTGATCGGCGAATCCCACTTCACCTCCCGCAAGGGTTCGTCATTGACGTATGGGAATATGACATCCGATGCTGTATCGCCGGTGATGTCAGGAACGCGGATTTCCACAGGCTTGCGCTTGCCGAATCTGACGCCATGCGTGGAAACGAGCGTGAACGGCGTTGCCGTGCTGGAACCGAACTCAAGCCAGTCGCCAGACACCATGAACCCCGGCCATCTGGCGTTAATGCCGCCGAGATTCGCCGTCGCATCGTAGAAAAGGACATTCCCAAATTCGTTACAGCTTCCGTTCGCAATGGTCAGCGTTCCGCCACGAACCTCCACATCGGCCAGAATGTCAGCCGTCGAGGTCTTGGCGTTCCCGAAGATGTTGTTCTGCGTGATGGATAGCGTCGCGTTTGTATAGACAACAACCTTCTTCGCCGTGAGCGGGTCGCCCAATGCCGAGTTGCGCGGGTTGTTGTTGTCGTGTGTTCCATCGCCGACGGCAAGCGTACCTTCCCTTATCAGTACATCCCCGGTGAAGCTGTGGACTCCGTTCACTGTCAGCGTGCCGGAACCCTTTTTTCAAGCGAGACCGCGCCCGAAAGGCCGGCGGACGTCGATGTCGACTGCGTGGAGGTCGTCGAGCCGAGCGTCCCGTCCGAGGCGCTGTCGAAGACAAGCGCGCCGCCTTGCTGCGACCATGCGCCGGCTGGGCTTGTCGAATAGGTGTCCGCACCGGCGTGCATCACGGACAATACAAGGAGAGAGGCTAATTTGCCCACACTCCACTTCATGTTCACTTTCTGCATTTTCACCATTTTCTCTCTCCTTGCTTTATCGGTTGACGAAAAATCACGGCAGAACACCTGCCACGCGCGAACTAGCGCGCCCCCTTTCTGGAATAGCCGTCCGGCGCGGCGTTCCACGCGAGCATGAAAAGGGCCATGCCCACAAGGGCGAACGCGGCGATGGCGGCGAGGGCGACGTCCCAGCCGAACTGCTCCTTGATGAACGCGATACCGAGGCCGGAGACGACGGTGGAGGCATATCCCATGATGCCCGTAAAACCGTTCGCCATCGCGGCGGCATCCTTTGTCGCTTGGTTGGCGGCGATGATGCCGGTGAGGCCCTGCGGACCGTAGATGAAGAAGCCCGTGCCCATGAGAAGCAGCGTCGCCCACAGGCCAGACGCGCCGTCCGGCAGACACCAGAACCCGGCGGCGAACAACGCCGCGAGGAACATGCAGAACACGCAGGTTCTCGCGCCGCGCCCCCCGAACAGCCGATCCGTGATCCATCCCGCGAAGATGGTGCCGGCCACGGCCGCGAGCTCGAACGCAATGATCATGAGCCCGCCCTTCTCGACGGGGATGCCCTTGTGCTGCTTGAGGAATGTCGGACCCCAGTCGAGGAAACCGAACCGAACGACATACACAAAGAAGTTTGCCGTGGCGACCACCCAGATGACCTTGTTCCCGAACACCAGGCGGCGGCGGTCGGCTGTCGTTACGGGATGGACGCGCTCCTGCGCGTCCGGTCGCGCAGGAGCGCGACCCTCCCTTTCTATTTCAATTTCATGCACGCCCGCCTCGGTCGGGGTGTCCTTGACGCAGAAGAACGTGAACACCGCGCCGATGGCGGCGAGCGCGGCCGGAACGTAGAAGCACCAGCGCCAGCCAAACCCCATTGCGAACAGGGCCGAGCAGATGCCGAGGGCGAGAAACGCGCCGAAGGAGTGCGACGAGTTCCATATCGACATCTTCGTCGCAAGCTCTTTCGGGTGTATCCAGTGCGCCAACATCTTCGCGCAAGGAGGGAATCCCATGCCCTGCGTCCAGCCGTTCAGGATCCAGAACGCCGCAAAGAGGAAAGTGAGCGACGAACAGCCGAAGAGGAAGTTCATGAGCGCGGAAAGCGCCAGGCCCGCCGCCATGAAGATCCGCCCGTTCAGGCGGTCGGCCCAGAACCCGTTCACAAAGCGGCTGATTCCGTAGAGGACGCCATGTACGGTCATGATCATGCCGAGGGCGTACGTCGAGATCACGCCCTCCTCCAGCATGGCCGGCTGCGCCATCGAGAGGTTCTTGCGCGTAATGTAGAAGAATGCGTACGCGACGATGCTGCAGAGGAGAAACCTCCACTGCGCACGATTGAACTTCGCCTGTTCGTCCGCCGTCATTTCCCGCCAAGAACCCTCATCACGCGCTTGATGTCGTCAGTGATGGCGTTTGTCGCCGCCACGGCGACGTCGTGGAACTGAAGTCCGTCCGGCTTCGCCTTCACGATGTCGTAGACGGCGCGGCCTCCGGCAAGGGCGCCGTAGGTGTAGTAGTTCACCTTGCGGATGCCGCGCGCGATCACTTCACGGTAGTCGTCGTCGGTGAGGCCAGAGCCGCCGTGCATCACGAGAGGGAGATCGCCCGTCGCCTCGCGGACCCGGGAGACGACGTCATACGAGAGCTTCGGCGTCGTCTTGTAGATGCCGTGGACGGTACCGAACGAGATGGCCAGCGCGTCCACACCCGTCTTCTCCGCGAAATTCGCGGCGTCCTCCGGCCTCGTGTAGAAATCCTCAGGCGTGTAGTCGCCCAGCTTACCGTCGAAGTTGCACGGCATGGAGCCCAGCTCGGCCTCGACCGTCGCGCCCAGCTCGTGCGCGGTCTTGGCCACGGTGGCGGTGGCCGCGATGTTCTCCTCGATGGACAGCGCCGAACCGTCGAACATCACCGAGGGGAATCCCATCGCAAGCGCGTACAGGCAGTGCGCGACAGAGGCGCCATGGTCGAGATGGACCGCGACAGGCGTCTTCGCCGCACGCGCCAACTGCAGCATGATCGGACCCGCCACGGAAAGCGGAAGGTACTGTTCGTGGGCAGGCGTGTGCTGAAGGATGAACGGCATCCCCATCTCCTCCGAAGCGCGCACGGCGGCAACGGCCGATTCGAGCGACGCGCAGTTGAATCCGCCCACGGCGTATCCGCCCCTGGCGGCGTCCGCCAGCATTTCCTTCATGTTGACAAGCATTTCATTTCTCCTTATTTCCAGAATTCAGTCCAAACTCCGTCCACCTGGCGGAAATCGCGCTCGGCGACAGTCTCCTTCGGTTCGCCGACCTCGACTTTCGGCGCGTGCGAGAGCAGATAATCCTCGGCCTCCTTGCTCCACAGGCCGTTGTGCGCCGCGCAGATGCGGTCGAGCTCCGCGAACAGCGGATCGGTCTTCCCCTTCTCCGCAAAGTCCGCGATGGCCGTCATCGGCATGCTGACGTGGGTGTACACGAGCCGCTTCCCGCCCGGCACGTTAACGAGGCTGAGCGTAGCATCAGCCACGGAGTCGAGTCCGCCGACATGGGTGACCATCACTTCGGGGTGGAGCACGCCCTTGCCGATCCAGCCGACGGAATCCACCATGTCGCCGACAAGGCTTCCCGAGTTGGCGGCGACGTGGTGCATCATGTAGTGGACGTTGTAGAAGTTGAACGGCGCCATGAGGTTCTTGTCCTTCGGCCCGGCGAAGAAGTTGAGGCATCCGTCGTAGGCAAGGAGTTCAGAGCACTGCGTGAGGAGCTGCGGGACGGCCGCCATGACGAAGATGTCGTCGTAGCCGTTCGCCGCGCCAGGAAATGACTTGAGCGCCGCCACAGGATCGTCCATGTTCTTCGTATTGACGAAAAACAGATCGACGCCGTTAACATTGCCCGACGCGACGACACCCCGTTCCCCGTTCCCCATTCCCCGTTCCCCATTCCCCGTTCCCCGTTCCCCGTTCCCCAACAACCCGAACATCCGGGCGGCGCGGGAAAGGCGGTATTCGTCCACGTCGGTGACGACGAGCATGCGCGGACGGCGCTCCGGCGAATGGCAGGCGATGTCCACGCATCCAAGCCCCATCGCGCCGCACCCTGCCATCAGCAGCATCGCGCCACCCTCGGCGATCCCCTGGACGTGCTCGTGCGCCGTCTGGGCGTTGTGGTAGTTCGCCCGAAGCCCCGCGAGGACGCAGGAGATCGGCTCCGCAAGCGAGCACTTGAAGAATGCATCCCCCTCGTAGGGGAGGAGGCATCCCATCTCCATCACGATGGACGGAAGGTAGACGTGCGTGGACTCTCCGCCGGCCGTGTGCCAGCAGAAGCCGATGACCGTGCCGATCTCGTGGCCGGGCACATTCAGCGTCGGCTGTATGCCGACGCGCTGCCCGACTCTGAACTGGTCCTTCCACCTCTCGCCGACCTCCACGACGACGCCCGCCATCTCGTGCCCGAACATGACGGGACGCGCCGCGACGTCGTCCGGCACCCGCTTGTGCGCCGCACCCAGCGTGACACACTTGTAGTCGCTCACGCACACCGAATTGGCGACAATCTCCACCACGACGCCGTCCGCGCCTGCGGACGGGAGCTCCACATCCTCCAGACGCACGTCGCTCGCACCGTAGAGCCGCCATGCCTTCGCCTTCATCTTATCTCTCCTTTGTGCATTTCATCTGTACATTTTCGCTTTTGACACCGACATTATACCATATCAGCCTATAACGTAGCTGGGGAAATAATAGTAATTTCTATCCGCAGAAATATGACGATTCATCTTGACTGCGAGAGGGGCAAATGATATCCTTCAAGTCCAAATGAGCAGAAATAAGGCTACACGGCGCGTACTGGCGATGATCACTCCCGTCAGTCGCCAGCGCATTGAGGGCATGTCGCGCTTTGCGCGGGAGCATGGCTGGATGCTGACCATCCACGACCGCCTTGGCGGCAACACGCCGAGCGCGGACTACGACGGCGTGCTGGTCACGCTGCGAGCTGACGAAAGAAGCGTCAGATACGTGCGACAGATGATGGCAAACGGCGTTCCCGTGGTCGATCTGACAATCCAGAGGCCGCGCATCGAAGTGCCGCGCGTCGTGTCAGATCACCGCAAGATAGGGTTCATGGCTGGCGAGTACTTCAAGGCGTGCGGGTTTCGGCATGCCGCCTGGTTTTCCACTGGATGGTCAAACGTCCACGCCCTGCGCGTTGCCGGCTTGGCTGATTCGTTGGGAAACGAACCGGTCAAGTGGATCATGCAGCGCGATTCTGAAATCGTGCGGACGCTCAAGGCGGCGGCGAAACCGGTGGCCGTACTCGTCTACGACGAGGCGGAGGCCGTTCACCTCCTGCAGCTCTGTATCATGGCAGGACTGGACGTGCCAGACGAAATCGCCGTGCTTTCCATCGGCGACGACCCGCTCATAACGGACAACCAGCCGGTGCCGATCTCATGCATACGCCAGAACTTCCTTCGCGGAGGGTATGAGGCGGCGGAACTCCTCGACCGCCTCATGGACGGGCACCGGCAGCCGAAGGATCCGATCCTGATTCCACCGGACGGCATTACCGTTCGCCGCTCGACAGACACCGTGGCGGACGACGATCCGCTGATCCGAGGCGTCCTGCTGTATATGCGCGACAACCTGCACAGGCCGTTCGGCGCGGAACAGGTCGCCGCCGGCATAGGCGTGTCAAGGTCACGGCTCGACAAGGCATGCGCCGCCCGCTTCGGGCGGTCGCTCGGCAAGGAGATACTCACCGCCCGGCTCGGAAAGGCAAAGACGCTCCTGAAGGAAGGCAGCCTGAACATCGACGGAATCGCCCACGCCACCGGCTTTGGCGCCTCAGCCTACTTCATCAAGAAGTTCAAGGCCGTCTTTGGCGAGACACCGCGCAAGTGGCGAGCGAGGCAGGCCTTCGGTCAGACGATGAGCGACTACCGCAACGTCTGATTCGCCCTTGAACCGCCTTTTACCTCTGGCAAGGTTGCGTCCAGGCCATGGCGACCTTCGGATGCATCGCGCCCTTTCCGCCGAGGACATAGTACGGCGCACGTTCGTCGCTCTCCACCCGCGCTCGGACATAGAGGTCGTCGTCCGCCAGGCTGTACTCCGCCGCCACGCGGTCGCCCTTCTTGCCGGATACGCTCTTCACGGTCGCGCCGATCGCCGACGAGTAGATCGGCACCGTCCGTGCCGGACGCCCCGACCAGTCCCTGCCCGTCTGCGGGATCGAAACCGTCTGCACGATACCCGTATCCGCGTCTCGCTTCGTGACGATGAACTTGATCGTGTAGGCGACGCCCTTCTTCGCGGGCACCGCCACGTGCAGCGTCTTGCCGTCGAACTGCACATCCTCCAGGTCAACGCCGCAGCTCGCGTAGGAGTCGCCCTTCTCCATCGCCGCGAACAGCGCGGCAGGCGTGAGCGCGTCGGCGCGAACCATGTTGTACGCCTCGCCGAAGGTACATGCCGTGGTGGTCTTCGTGCAGGGGTAGAAGTGGCAGTCGTCGTTCGCGACGGCGTAGAGGAGCGGCTGACCGGCCTTGGCGCGCGTGGCGTTGATCGCGTCCCAGAAACGGTCATTGTAGAGTCCGTCGTCGGGCAGAAGCCCCACGGGCGGGAAGTCCGCGCCGTTGTTGCACACCTCGAAGAAGCGAATATCAGGATTGTCGATCAGGTCCTGCGCCACCGCGTCGTAGTAGCGCCAGGGTGTCAAAAGGGTCAGAGCTTATTGATACAGTCTTGTTGATACAGCATCTCATGCCAGCTTGTACTCCTGCCTTGGCGACATCGGTTTGTCGGGATCGGTTCTTGCGACAAGCCCCTTCTCCACCAGCGGCGTCATGTAGCAACGCGAGAAATGGACGCGGCTCCTGATGCCGACCGCCTCCCG
>Ga0310786_10011305_pt1 | contig 11141 bp, 11 predicted proteins | sample AusTroGonzalo_MG_FD_203881 | JGI IMG/M metagenome (GOLD analysis project Ga0310786, IMG submission 203881) | Bovine rumen microbial communities from tropical cattle in Woodstock, Queensland, Australia - Gonzalo_03 (v2) (version 2) | ecosystem: Host-associated > Mammals > Digestive system >...
TTTTTTGTTTATTTCTAATTTTCAATTTTCAACTCTCAATTTTCAACTTGTTTCGTCTCTTTGATTCCGAAAAGGGTAAAAACGATTAAATTCCGAATTCCTAAACGTGATAGGGATTTTCCTACCCCTCAGAAGGTTTTCCCTTTGTCATTCCCCATTTTTCTTGCATTTTACATTTTACGTTTTACATTTTTTTCGTACCTTTGCACCATCGGACAATTCTAATTTATAAAAAAGTATTATTATGAAACGAGTATTTTTGTTGTTTGCTGCGATGGTTCTCGCATTAGGAACCTTTGCTACTAATGGAATGCCAATGATGGATGACGGAGACGATCCTATCATAGAGTCGATTAACAAAGACTGGGACCGTGTAACCTATCCGGATTTGGGGTTGACCTTCGAAGCACCTGCAGGTATCAAGCCTGATGCTGATTTCGGGCGCTTCAATTTGAGAGCACGTTCGAAAGGTGTGTTTATCGATATTGTCTATCAAGGTGGTCTCCGTGTGAAAGAGTCTGAGGCTTCGGAGTATCTGAAAACCTTCATGGAAAGCACACAGAAGTTTACGAAGGAATCGACTACGGAAATCAAGAAGAATGTAGCTACCTCCTGGGAGCACAAGAACGGTATGCAGCACCATACACGCTACATCGTGCGTGATGGCCGTTATGCAAAACTGATATTCTACTATTTTGACGATCATAAGTCTGCGTTGGACAAGGCAGCTAAGCGTGTGCTGAAGTCCATGAAACTGAACAACCCTGCTCAGTAAGCACAAAGTGTATAAGACCTCATGAAAAAGCAGCTGTTAGTTTGGTTCCTTGCCAGTTCGAGTCTTGCAATTTGGGCACAGAATGTTGATGAGGCCCTTTCACGATTCGACCGGAATCCGAGCGTTTCTTTGGCAAACGACTTCTTCGATACCTTGTTCAAGCAGGAGTTTATAGACGAGCAGACGGTCTTCCCGACTTCTGCCTCTACTGACTCGCTTCAGCAGCAAGTGTGGTTTTGGGCTGCTGAGTGGCTCTATGACCAGGCCCGTTTCAAGGAGGCTGAATCTTATGCTTTGAAGGCACTTGAAAAGTACCATCCTTCGAATCCGGAGAAAGCCGATTGCTTGAATACGTTGGGATGTGTCTATGTGCGTTTGGGCGATTTCAAACAGGCTGCCACCTATGCCAAACAGAGTGTAGAGATAGAGGTTCGTGAGGGTGATCACGATCGTATTTCGTCGAGTATGAACACCCTTGCAGGTATCTATATGGCTGGCTATCAAGCCAAAGAAGCTGAGCAGATCATTCTTCAGGCACTCGATCATGCTGAACAAGCTGACAATCCGGCTCGCAAGGCCATCATCATGGGTATGGCTTCTGAGATTTACCATGCGTTGGGCAACGATACCATCGCTTTGCCGTATGCAGAACAGGCTTATGAAATAGAGAAACAGTTGGGACGCGAGTCGAAAATGATCGTTCGACTCTCTCAAAAGGCTTCAGCTTTGATAGGACTTCATCGTTATAAGGAAGCAGAGCAGGCGCTCCGTACCTGTATCCCTTCCCTTCGTCAGATGGGCGACTACCATTCATTGGCCATCGACCTGAATAAGCTAGGTATGTCGCTCCTTTGTCAGAAGCGACCTTCTGAGGCGATACCTTATTATAAGGAGGCGGCTGAATTGTTCTCAAAGATGGGTGACTTATACAACGAAATCCACTCCCATCGAGGACTTTACGAGTGCTATTGGGACTTGAATCCCGATAGTGCAAAGATTGAACTTGACTATTTCGACCTGTTGAAAGACTCTCTTTACACCCATTCTACGGCTGAAAGTCTGAGTCGCTACAATGCAGAGTTTGGCAACGACCAGTTGACGATGGAGAATCAGGCTGTTCGAAGTGCCCATCTGCGAACCATCATCATTGCCGTCGTCGTGTTGCTCATAGTACTTCTCTTGGCTTGGTTCATGGTTCGTCGCATTCGTCAGCACGAGCAGAAACGTATTGAGGCACTCATGCATGAGATATCCCTCTTACGTGCACAAGCTGCCAACACTCCTACTGCCGTTACGTCAGAAACGGTTGCAGAGCCTACACCAGTTGTTGAAGTGCAAGTACCAAATGAGGATCGTTTGTTCCTGATGCGAGTTATAGAGGCTGTCAACGAAGGCTTTGCTGACAAGCAATGGAGCGTAGAGGTGATTGCTTCGAAGTTGAACATGAGTGTGCAGACCTTCCGCCGCAGATTGATGAGTGCGGCTGGCGAGAGCCCCAAAGCTTTCATCTCGGCCATCCAGATGGAGAAAGCTGCGAAGTTGCTTGTCGATCAGCCTGAACTACCAATCGTTGATGTCGCTTTTCGTTGTGGATTCGACGACGCCAGTAGCTTCACCCATACGTTTAAACGCATTTTTGGAATAACTCCTACTCAGTACCGGGAACGATAAAAAAGAGCCCATTTCATCGGATAAAACGAGTAAATATCAGGCGCCACAGCCTGATATTTTTTGTCTTTGGAAGAAAATAACAAGTCTGTATTCGATAATTGGCAGATTTTATCAATTGGCATATCCTTTTTTCTGCGTAACTTTGCACCGTCAAACAAAAACAATCGACAGATGAATAAAACAACTCAACAAGAAGAAGCCACCCGGTTCTCACTCGACTACCTACATTACTTTCTCCAACAAGAGTGTATAGTCGAGCGCATGGTCGACAGGAAGTTTTCGCAGCTTGAGCCTCAGATTGATCAGTTGATTGAGCAGAAAATCATCCAACACATGCAAAATCTTTCTAATAATAAATAATGTATAACCCTTTAAACAATTCAACGATTATGAAGAAATCATTTTTCAGTTTCGCCATCTTGGCAGCAAGTCTTTTAATGGTATCATGTGGTAACACGAGTAATGGTAGTAACGAACCTGCTTTTGCAACAGACACCCTGACCTACTCAGAGTACAAGTGGTTTGATATGACAGTTGTCGTTCCTCAGGGCAAAGGTTATGAGTTTACAAAGACAAAGCCTGAGGCACTCGCAGAAGTTGCTGGTAGCAATATGTTTTATGTTGTTGGAGATAAAGTTGTTATTGCAGTAAACGATTTTGATAGCAAGACCATCGATGAGTGGAAAGGAATTATCCAGACCAACGGTCTTGAAAAAGAGAAACAAGGCATTGCAGATGCTAAGATTGCCGGCCGTACAGCGTTCCGTTATCCTTCTCTGATGGGAGACAGCGAGCTAAAGAAATATGGCTACATCTACTATGTAGACTTCAAAGACTTCAGCGAAGCTGGTTTGGGAGGTTATAATAATTTCATGATGACAGTATATCCAGCTGATGGTCAGCCTGAGACAATCGACGGTTTGCTGGAAGACGAGGAAGTGAAGTTCCTGCTTGACAACATGATTGTAACACCAAAGGAGTAACAACATGATGCGTTTTATACTATCAGTACTGTGTCTGTGCACCTATGTGGGTGTGCAGGCGCAGGGTATTAAGAGCGGCTCGAAGTGGAACATCGGAGAGCTTGACTATACGGCAAAGGTCAACAACGACCGTTCCATCACCCTCTCCGCTACGGCCGAAGGCGAAGAACTGGCATTCAAACTCACATCCATCTCAGGTAAAACCGACGAGTATGTGGTGGGCGAAGATCCCAACGCAGACGGCTTCAATCCCTTCGATAAGGCATCACGTGCCAAGTTAATTAACGAGCGCGGCTGGCGTCTCATCTGCCTCTACGACCCCAATGGAAGTCTGCTGAATGTCCTCGATGGCACCCAGAGCATTCCAGGCGAGAAAGTAGCTGAAGGTAAGTGGGTACAGCAGATCATGGGTAACTATGTCGACAGGTACGGTGACATCATCGAGATAGGTCGTGACATCATCTACGAGAAAGGGGTTGCACGTGCTGAGTATGAGAACATCCTGTTCAACGGATGCGTCACCCGAGTGGTGTCGATCAAGGGTCTTACCCACCTTGATGGTAAGTGGGAGATTGTGCCGACCCTCGAAGGCCTCACCCTCTACGAAGTGGAACAAGACGAATACGGTCTCTTCACACGCAAGAATCATGCTGAGAAACTCAAGTGGGCAGGCTCAGAGGCACGGTTTGGCTATGCAAACCAGATTTTGCTCAACGACCGCATGTTCCGCACGATGAAGAAGTCCGCGCTTCGCATCATGCGCAACTCCATCCTTGCCCGTCATGGCTATATGTTCTCCTCACCCGATTTGGTCGACTATTTCGGCACCCAATCGTGGTTCTCTCCACGTCCGTCGAACGATGATGTGGATGAGGAACTCACCTTAATAGAGCGGCTCAACATCGAACTCATCAAGGCCGAGGAGAATAACCCGGAACACGAACAATACGAGGTAGAGTAGTATTTCTGTTCCACCACCTAACAGAATAGGGGACCTATGGATTTCCAAGGCCCCCTATTTGTTTGTCTTCCGGTTTCTATTAGTTGAACTTTGCAGACTTCAGGATATGATCGCGAATATCACCGCCGAGTTTGTCTTCCCATCTCTTGGTGTAAGAGATTGTGACGTTGATCGACTGGTTACCCTTGAAGAGAACGCGGTGGAACTCGTTGATGCCATCTTCTTCCGTTGATAGGACAGAGTATGTGTACTCCTTTTTCTCCAGGTCGAGAGTCTTTTCTGCCTCTTCAGGAATGTCCTCGTCAAATTCGCGCTGTATTCTCGCATCATCATAATCACCCCATGAAGACTCATAAACACCGAAATCTACAGCGGCATAGATAGGCCAGTCGTTGTCGTCCTCAGGTACCATTGTCCAGCAACCACCGTTATCCATTACAGGGTCGTCCGTACGGCGCATACCCTGAGGCAATTCGAAGCTGGCGTTGAATTTCTCAACGGTGAATGTCTCATAAGCTACCTCAGCAGGAGCAGCCTCAGCCTCACCTTCGCCTTCAGCAGCATTGTTCGTACTTTTGTTTCCACATGAAGCCAAGAGCAGCATAGCTGCTACAGCGGCAAAGCTCATAACAAACTTTTTCATTTTCTTTTGTTTTTTGGGTTACAATTAAGTTTATTGAATACAATTTGCAGCATCATCACTGCATGATTATTGGTAATTCGATGCAAAGATACAAATTAATTAATAATTCACAATTCATAATGTATAATTATAAAAAAAACTGAGTATAACTCTTTCTAAAACCCTGCTTTTTGTAGTTTTGAACATGCAATTGGCAGGAATCATTATATCGGTATAAGTCAGAAGACAGGTTTTGACAATAACCAGGCATTATGCTGCAATAACCAAGCATTATTTCGCAATAACCTTGGGTTATTTGACAATAAGGTTTACTCCCGATAGGGGTTTATACCAAACTGAATAGGAATTGTTGGTCGGTGTATTCGCATTGGGCTATCTGAAAACGGATGAGGCGTGCTAGGAGGGTGATGACTTTGGGGCGGGGAATGGTGGAACGACGGACGAGTTGGTTTAGGGTGAGGTGCTGGTTCTCTAAGGCATCAATGAGTTTGCGAACGGTATCTGTATAGGTCATGATGGTGCCTTGTGAGTTTTGCAACTCGCGCCAGATGGCGAGATGGACGGGTGAGGCTACGATATTCTCATCGGCTATACGGATATAGGCACGATGACGACCATCATTATCGATGGCACAGATAGGGCGCTTGTCGGATGGGGGAACGGTGGCGACGACGATGTTACGGCCTTCGACATGATAGGTGTCGAACTGGATACTGGCTTGAGGGGAACAGTAGCGGTAGGCTGCCTGATGCATCATGTATATCTCTTCTTCATCGCGTACTCCTGACATGTGTCCGTCATCGCGTACACCAATGAGTAGTCTGCCTCCGTCGGTATTGGCAAATGCTGAGACGGACTTGGCTAACTTCATGGCATCAGACACCCGGTATTTGAAGTCTTGCTGCTGGTGCTCGCCTTCGTCGATGAGATGTTGAAGATAATGCTTGTCGTCCATGATGGCCACAAAGTTACGAAATTATTGACTATTGAACCCTGAAAGTCAGCAAAACTTCCAGGGTTCACTTTGATTGTAGTTGGAGCGCTTTTATTTTTCGATGCCGATGAGCTCAACAGTAAAGATAAGAGCGGAGAAGGGTTTGATCTTGCCTTGATTGCGACTGCCATAGGCAAGGTCCTGTGGAATGTAGATTTCCCACTTGCTGCCTACTGGCATAAGGCAAAGGGCTTCTGTCCATCCCTGGATGACTTGGCGTACACCAAAGGTGGAGGGTTCTTCGCGCTTGTAGGAGCTGTCGAACTCGGTTCCGTCGATGAGGCGACCTGCGTAGTGTACCTTCACGGTGTTGTTGAGTGTCGGAACGGGTCCGTTGCCTTGGGTCAGCACTTTGTACTGGAGGCCTGAGGGGAGGACGGTGACTCCGGGCTTCTTGGCGTTGTCGGCAAGGAACTGTTCGCCTGCGATGCGGTTGGCTCCGTAGAGGCGTTCGGTGTTCTCTTTCTGTCGTTCTTCCATCTGTGCTTCGAAAAGGGCACGTGCATCGGCTATGGAGTATTCGTTCTTGCCCATGAGGGAAAGGATGATGGACTTGCCGATGATGGCTGGCGAGAGGTGCTTGTCGGGGTCGGCTTCGTAGTAGTCCTTGGATACGTTTGCGGTCAGGGACTCGATTTGCTGACCGATCTGGTATCCTGCCTGCTGGGCATGAACGACCTGGTCTTCACGGTCGACATCGACTTTGGATAGGAGTCCACGATAGAAGGCTTCGAGGTACTGCGTGTTGGTGGTGTCGACTTTCATCTGATCGTGCATGTGTTTTTTCAACCCGTTAGCCTGATAGGCTCCGAAGATGTAGGCGAGGGTGTCGCCTTTGTCCTTGAGTTCGGGCTTTGAGAGATCGAACTTAGCGAGTTCCGGGTTTTGCTGCTTGGCGATGAAATCGGCCAATTCTTTCTTCTGCTTTTCCTTGAATGCCTTGAGCTCTGCAGCCTGCTGAGCTTTCAGTTCCTTGGCTGAGAGTGTGCTTTTTACAGTTTGTGCAGTTAATGACACACTGGCCATAACTGCACAAACGATAAGAATGAACTTTTTGCTCATATTACTTCAGTACTTCGATGGTGAAGATGAGTGTAGAGAATGGTTTGATCTGACCCATGTCCTGTGCACCGTAAGCAAGTTCCTGTGGAAGGTAAACTTCCCACTTGCTACCTGCTGGCATCAGCTTGAGTGCTTCAACCCATCCCTGGATTACGCGTGGCATAGCGAGGTTTACCTCGAATGGCTCACGACCTTCTTCTGTGTTGCTGTCGAATACAGTTCCGTCGATGAGGCGACCTTCGTAGAGGCACTTCACAGTAGATGTGTCGGTTGGAAGTGCTCCTGTGCCTTCAGTGAGGACCTTGTACTGGATGAATGTCTTTACTGGCTTTCCATCACGTTCAGTTGTTACCTCAACCTGCTTAACGCCTTCTTTCTTTGCGTTGTCGGCAAGGAACTTCTCGTTAGCAGCCTTCTCTGTAGCGTACTTCTTCTCGAGAGCAGCTGTGCGGAGAGGCAGACGTCTGCGCTGGAATTCGCCGTAAGCGCTATCTGGAGACATGGTGTTCTCGCCCTTCAAGCTAGCGATGATACCTGCGAGGAGGTTCTTAACCGGTACCTGCTTTGTAGAGTCGTCGGCATATACCTCTGAGCTGAGGTTAGCTGCCATTTCCTTTACCTGCTTACCTACGGTCAGACCTTTCATGTAAGCATCCTGCTTTGGATCGTCCTTTGCTGTTGCGCCTTCAATCATACCTTTGATGAAGTCGTTTGTGTAAGCAGAATCGACCTGAAGTTGCATCTTCATGTAGTTCTTCAAACCGTCTGACTGTGCTATACCAAGGAAGTGGGTGAGTGAGTCAACGCTGTCGTTCAAGTCAGCCTTGACATTTGTGTTATCACATGATGTGAGCATGATTGCAGCGAATGCTGCTGCAGCGAAAATAAGTTTTTTCATTTTCTTTTAAATTTTTGTAAATATGATGAATTAAATCACTTCAAGTAGTTCTACGTCGAATACCAGCGTAGCGTAAGGTGGAATGAGTTCGCCTGCACCGCTCTCGCCATAGCCTAGGAGGTAAGGGATGAAGAAACGGTATTTGGCACCTTCGCCCATGAGCTGAAGACCTTCAGTCCATCCTGCGATGACCTGATTGAGACCGAATACAGCGGGTTCGTTGCGACGATAAGAGCTGTCGAACACCGTGTCGTCGATCAGGCGTCCTTCGTAATGGCATCGTACCTTATCCGTAGCTTTTGGATGCTTTCCTGTGCCTTCAGTCAATACTTCATATTGCAGGCCGCTCTTGGTGGTGATCACACCTTCGCGTTTTGCGTTGTTTGCAAGGAACACCTTTCCGCGTTCAAGTTCTGCCTTACCGGCTTGTGCACGCTGTTCCTGCATCTTCTTCTCCTGTTCCTGGAAGAATGAGTTGACCAGCACTTGTGCCTCTGCATTTGTCATCTGGAGTTGGCTATCGTTGAGCACATCAGTAATTGACTGGGCGAAGTCTTCAATCTTGAGTTGACCCTTCAATCCCATCTGCTTCAGCTGATGACCGATACCAAGTCCAAGTGCATAACTAAGTTTGTCCATATTTTCTTTTATCTGCATAACAGGGTGCAAAGGTACGAATTATTTCGCGTTGCGCAAAATGCTACGCCTCGAAAAATTCAAATTTATTTGTTTTTGCTCGGCTTAAACGCATTTTTGTCCATTTGACAATTTACTATTTACTATTTTTTGCAATTTTGCATGGTTTTTTGGCTTATGAGCGGTAATCTAACTTCTCGTCGAGTGCTTTGAGGCGTTCAGACAGCCATTCTTTCAGCATCTTGATTTCGTCTTCGTAACTCTTTACGGAGTAGGAGCGGAACATCGACAGCATCATGCCTCCCATGTCGCCCATACCACCCATATCTCCCATTCCCGGGAAACCGCCTCCGAAGCCTCCGAAGTCACCAAAGTTGGGCATGTTGCTCATATCGGGCATACCTCCACCAAATCCGGGGAATCCACCTCCAAATCCAGGGAATCCACCTACGCTGGTACTGTCGTTCGCAGCTCCACCAAACCCTGCGAAACCTCCACCGAAGTCACCAAAACCTCCACCGAAGCCACCGAAGCCAGGGAACCTGTCGCCAAATCCAGGGAAGGCACCAAAGTTAATACTGTCGGGCATCGTAGGGAAGCCGCCTCCTCCAAAACCTGCGAAACCTCCTCCGAAGTTCGGCATATTACTCATGTCGGGCATACCGCCTCCGAAGCCTCCAAAACCACCTCCGAAATTACCGAACATACCGGTTCCAGGCTCATTGCGCTTGGTTTCGTTGCCCAGCAGTTCTGGATAGCGGTCGAAATGGCGCTTCTGTACCTTTGACAGCTGGTTGGCATATTCGTCGATGATGCTAAAGATATGTTTCTCACTCAACGTTGTCTTCCTCAGCTCTGCATAACGTGCCTTTACCTTTTTCAGGAAAGCGGGGTCGAGATATAACTTCTTCCATATTTGTGGGGTAGGATTGGTGTTACAACCCTCGAACACCCATGCGTTGATGTCGTCAGCATTGCAGAAACTACACATGCCATATGCCAGATTGTAGTCCCATGTAGGACCTGCATGTAGTTTTCCACCTGTTCCATCGTCGTTTTGCTTGGTCTTGTAGAAGTAAGCACTTCGCTTATACCCATCGGGATTGAGACTCAGTTCGGTATGGATGAAATAGTCCACAAACGAACTGACATTGATGTATTTCGAATATCCTTCCTTAGGGTCGGTATAGTTATCAGAGGCGATACAGTGTTCCATATCGCGGATGAACCCTTTTATATAATCGAATTGCTCGGGCTGCAGGCTCTTCTTCTTGGGCGAGCGACACGTCCAGACAATCTGGTTCGTAAAGCCTCCCTGGCCTATGCCGGGTACATCGGACGTGAAGGTTGCATCCTTTTCGTTATAAGTATCGATACGCAGGAGGTAACCACCCGTCAACTCCTGCCCGCTGACGTCTTTCTTCTTCAGCTTGGCTATGTCGAGACGTTCCTTGCCTACCTTGATGGATTCAGCAAGCCCGTAAATGCCGGCGTATTCACCATTATACACCACCTCACACATTCTGATTCTTGGTGCCCAATAGCCCATATCGGTCCATAGGCGGAACGCCAATGCATCTCTCATCATGGATACGTCTGCATAAGGTGAGAGTAATACCCAATCGTGCTCTGCAGGCATGCCCAGCAATGGTACATCGAGTTCTTTGTCGTTCGCATCGCGGGTTTCTAATGTGAATTTCTTCTGGTTGTATCCTAACGAGCTGTTGCCCCTCAGCTTGATACGAATGGGCCCGTCGTAGCTTAATTGCTTGGAATCGGACGAATACTGCTTTTGTCCGTCCTTATAAATGACTTTCATGTGCGCAGGAATTTTGTCTTGCGCATTGATCCGTCCGTCAACTTCGAGAATGATGATTGGTAAGTTTGATTTGAAGGGTTCCTTCCCTGGATTCTTGTCTTGTGCAAATGTAGGAGTAAGAGCCGTGAATAAAACGGTAAAAATGAACGATAAACGTAAATTCATACAAAGGTTATTTTAAGTTGTTATTTGTCATCTCTGAAAGTCAATGTCAGCAGTTTCTTGTGTAAATATGACGTCGCCGTCATCTTTTTCCTAAAAACCTATGGCTGTTTCAAATAAAATTCACACTTTTGATGAGTCAAATCATTAAAGGTTTAAATTATGAAGAAACTCGTATTCCTGACAGGGGCAGGCATCAGTGCAGAAAGTGGCATCACGACCTTTCGTGATTCTGGAGGGTTGTGGGAGCAATATCCTGTGGAGGCTGTAGCAAGTATCCAAGGCTACTATCGTGATCCTGCGCTGGTGATTCAATTCTATAACGAAAGACGTTGTCAACTGAAAACGGTGGAACCGAATAAGGCCCATCAGTTGGTGGCTGCACTCGAAGAAAAGTATGACGTGTGTGTAGTCACTCAGAATGTGGATAACCTGCACGAACGTGCCGGATCGCATCGTATCATCCACCTGCATGGAGAACTCACCAAGGCTACTTCGACAGATAACCCGAACGACCCTTCACAAGTGGTTACGTTG
>Ga0310786_10011306_pt1 | contig 11141 bp, 22 predicted proteins | sample AusTroGonzalo_MG_FD_203881 | JGI IMG/M metagenome (GOLD analysis project Ga0310786, IMG submission 203881) | Bovine rumen microbial communities from tropical cattle in Woodstock, Queensland, Australia - Gonzalo_03 (v2) (version 2) | ecosystem: Host-associated > Mammals > Digestive system >...
GTCTGGGAAGGTAATATCATCCTCTCTTGTAATATATACATTTTCATTTAATGCCTTTACAACGTTAGAAGGCATCTCTACCTTTCTTCTTCTGTAGAACTTTACTGTGCTAGGGTATTCAATTACCTTTTCCTCATTCTTAAACAACCCTTCGGTAGTTACCTGGTACACATCCCCGTTATCGTCAATGTATACGTTCTCACCATTGGCACCGGTGATTACTTCATCCTTTGTAAAAATATTACTCAGACACCCGCCTACAAAAGGGGAGTTATTCTTGTTGAAGCCGCTATACTGTTTTATTTCTGCATCGTATTTGTTAAGGTTTAATTCTGCACCCTGCAGCTGTACAGGGTAAATATTACTTCTAGAGTTTGCCATTGGTATACCTCTAGTTATTAGTGTCTAGTTTTGTAGACACCTAATCACTTGCGGTAATATGCAATCTGTCACTTCCAACGCTGTGGCGAAGGCTAATTCTTATTCAACAGAAGAACATTTTACAGGAAGATATTGGAAAGACGGAAAGAAGATTTATGAAAAAACCTTTAATTATGGCACTATCTCAAGTAACTCATTTCAGATAGACACAAATGTAAACCTTGAAACACTGGTAACTTATAGTGGTTCAGTAAAGGTAGCTGACATTATAAGACCTTTTCCTTACCACGATCCAACTTCTGCTATGAAGTTTGTTATTTCAGCGATAACTGAAAACGTAGTTTATTTTTACTCTGCGTGGGGTTATGGAACAGAGTTTGTATTTTCTATGGAATACACAAAGACAACAGACTAGGCAAGGAAAGCAACTATTTGACCAGAACCATTATTCCCACTGGTCATATTTACATTTAAGCCTGTTCCGTCTGTTGTAATATATGCTTCACCAACACAAGAACCACCCCAACAAAGTGATGTTTTCATACCTTCCGTCATAGGTAATGTTGAAAATGTATTAAATGAAGTACCAGTAATGCCGTTTACTTTTGCATATATTGAGAAAATGATAACTTTATTAAATACCCTGTATGTTATTGTAATTCGTTCGTCATCTCGCAGATAATTCATAGGACTTACTCCGCTAAGTCTACGTTCAACCGCATTTGAAGTGACAGAATGCATATTATCAACAGTAACTTCGTCTACAGGTGATAACTCTGTAATAGCGTCTTGTAACTCCTGCTTTGTTGCAAGGCCGCTTAAATCGGGGTCACTTCCGCCGGAGTCTACAAGCCCTAAAAGCATATTGATACGCTCTATGTTGCGTTTGATTGCAATGATACTTGTGTTAATATCGTCTTTTTCTGCTTTCTGCACTAAAGGTATACTCATTCTACAACCTCATAATTTCCGTTAATCAAATCGTGTGTTTCTGCCTTGTGGTAAGTCTTCAAGAACAATACAGTTCCGTCTGTCAGTCTCACCTCAATTCTCAAGTCAGGGTTTTCGTTGGTCTTCTGGATAAGCTGCTCAAGAAGGTGGAAGTCTGATTTTCTGCTCAGTAACTTCTTCTTGAGTTTCTCTTCTGCTTTCTTTTCCTTGTAGAAGGCCCTTGCTTCTCTAAACGCGCCCATTGTTCAAAACTCCTTTCATAGTTCCGGCTTTCTTTCCGGCCTTGTAGTCCTTCTTCATTTTCTTGTAGTAATTTCTAATCATCTTGTTAGCGTCAATGTTATTCTGCGGATTGTGATTGCCATGAAGCTGATAATTGACAGAGTGCTGGTCATGTATGTTCTTCATAAAGTATTCACCTTTGGAAGGTGCCGCCATAAGTTCCTCAACTTCCTCTTTCTTTACGTTTGGATACCAGTAGGCCTTATGTCCGCCCTGGAAGGTAACATAAAGACTTTCAGTCTTAGGGTCATACTTAATCTTCTTAATGGCCGTACTTGGAACATCCTGGGTGTACATCTGTTCAGACTGAGCCTGAGCGGTGACAAGTTTTTCCTGTCCTTTGGTGAGCTTCTTTCTTCCAAGCTGTGCAGCAGCTTCCTTGATTTTCTCAGCGATCTTCTTGTTGCGTTCTTCGTCAATTTCGCCTTGTCTGAAAAAGCCGATAGGTGACAAGGTGTCCTTTTCTTCCCTTGTTTCAGGCTTGAACTTTTCATATGCCTTACCCGCAAGGTTTGGAAGATAAGTATAGCGCTCTGACTTCGGAGCCTTGATTGTGACTTTCTTTCCAGCGTTCAGTGCTTCGTCAATCTTAGACTGCTGGTCTATGTTCTGTGGTGAAGTGTTTGAAAACTTTGTCTTCAACTTGTCAAAGATGTTACCCATTACATTAGCCATAATTTATACCGCCTTTTCCTCTACCTTTTCTGTAAGAGGGTAGATTTTTCCTTTTCTAAGAGTTCTTGAAAAATAACCGTCTTCCCTAAGTGGCAGAATGTCCTTCTTGCCTTCTTCCACCTCAATGTAAGGGCAGATTAAAGCGTTGAACTCACTCTGAACAAACGCTGCATATTCAAGAGGGAACATAGGCACTTCAAACAGTTCACACACCTTCTTGATATAGTCAGGGTCTGAAAAGTCAAAGTCTAAGCCATGTCTCAGGTAATGCTTCCACTTCTTGCGGATAGATAACACATCCGGTTTATCGTTGCTCAAAATGTAGCTTGTAACAACAATAGAACCTGGAAAACTTGTGTACATTTCCGGTGGAAATATAAAAGCATTTTCTGCAACGTTCTTTTTTATTTTTCTTATTCCCATATCTTTACCTCGATTTCATTAGTTAAATAAAAAAGGTGACCGCATGGGATACGGCCACCAGAGAGAGATGACATAACTGAAAGTATGTTCAAAACATTAGTAACTAATGAGTTATCAATATTTTCACCTTGACCCCTTGCAATGTTGCCATAACTTGTGAGGGGTTTTTTATTTTATCTCTGCCAACAAGTACCATGCTTTCTATCTGGATGTTTCCACTTGTAAAGTTTGCGGCTATAAAAGTCTTTTGCTTTATTTGAAAAATCATAATAGATTTCATTATTTATAAACTTCTTATATTTTTTAAAGTCCCAACACCAGAACTCTAAGTCTTGCAGGGTGCCAAAAGTCACACCTAAATATTTCATAAGCTCTTTTTGTGGAATATAATTATCTGGTATAAGTTCTTCTTTTCTTGGTCTTATCTTGTTTATCAAATCAATAATAGACTCGTCATAAACAAAACAGTTTTTATTTTTTGCAATTACCGGATACTTCTTTACATTGTTATCTTTGCAGATTTTTTCAATAACGCTTTTTCTGCAATGCCCTAAAAGCGACACTTGCCACTCACTTATTAAATGGCATTTTTCCTGTAATTCCTTGAAAGTTTTAAACTCTTGATTGTTATATAAAATCATCTTTTTCACCTCTAAAACATTAGTGAAAAAGTTTAGTCTAACGCTAATAAAACGCTATTTTAAGGGTAGTTTGACATAGATTGTCAAATATCATTACTTATGTCTAAAAGTACGTTAAAAACCTAGTCTAACACCCTATTTTTAACCCTTTTTTGAGTGTCTGTTCAAAACCATTGCGCTTCTTCAAACTCGTCTTCTGTTATGGGTGTTCCTTCAACGTAATCAGGGCAAACTGCGTCTTCTTCAAGCTCTGTGTAAGTGAATAAATCTTTACACAAGCAGAAACCCTTTGTTTTACAGTCTACCCATTTGATACAGTGTGAACACTTATTCATAACTAAAACTTACCTGTCTGTTTGTTCTTAGACTCACCGCCTGCATCAAGTCCACAGTCAAAGAAGAACTGTCTTGAAGCATAAAGCAGAGCCATTGTTATATCAGGGTGGAAGCCTTCATCAAGTTCGCTTGTGATGTTGTCCAGATCGTCACGCTTGTACAATGTCTGCTCAAACTCGTTTGCAACTTCTCCGCCTTCAATGTTTAATATCCTTCCGGTTCTGCATTCCTCTGCAAGCTGTTCAATAGCAAGCGCCTTGTCATACTTGTAGGCACAATAAGCCGGAAGGCCGTACTTCTGGGAAAGGTCAAAAGTTATGGATTTTTCGTTGTTATCTGTGAGGACAATACAGTTTGAAAGGTCTGCATTTTGATTACGTTCAAGAAGTATTCTCTTTCCACATTCAAAGCCTTCTCGAACAGCTTCGATTATGTCGCTTATACCAGACTTGTTGAACTTGCGTTCATAGACAATATAAGCGCGTCTCTGCTCCGGGTTAGCCGCCATTACAACAATACCGTTATAGTCTGCAAATCCGAAGTCTACGCCTTCGTAGATGTGAGTAGGGATAAAATCTATAGGGATTTTACCGTCATAGACTTTATAGTTTTTGAATACCTGTGCTTCTGTATCATAAACTATCTTTCCGAAGAACTCGCGCTGTATAAATGCACTGTCTCTTGTTATTCCTTTCTCTTCACACTTGCGGTCAATTTCTGCATCCGGATTTTTAATGTAAGGGTTCTGGAACATAGTCCAGGAGTATTTAGTCCATACCGGGTTATTCCATGCAGCTTCAAAGTATGTACCTTTTCTTCTTGGTGGTGTTCCTGTAAGCAACAAAACACTGTCTTCATAGTCCATGAGTGTTGGTGACAAGATAGTGTCTATGAGATAATTCATGTTTATCTGTGACTGAGCTTCATCAATGATAACAAGGCGGTTTCCAAAACCTTGGAGTTTATCAGCCTGAGCGCGGTCTTTATTACCCTTGAAGTGAACAGTAGATCCATTTGCAAAGTGAATAATTCCGCTGTTTTTATCGTCATCCGTTATACCGATTTCACACCTTTGAGCTTCTGCAATTACCTTGTCATACATCTGTTCTATGGCGTTATCGAAGGTAAGGTTGATATAAACAATTCTTGAGTCAGGCTTTGCAGCAACCTTTAATATTTCGTCTACGTTACCTTCTGTCTTTCCCGCACGTCTTGAACACATTGCAAGTTTACGTCTTGAGGTGAAGTCATTAAAAACATCTTTCTGCGCCTTAAACAAGCGCTTCTGTAATCTGAATTGAGTAAAGTCAATGTCTTTGTTGAGATTGCGTTCTGTCTGTTCATCCAGCATTGAGATAATATCCTGTTGGAGTAACTGTTCAGCCCATAGGCGCCCGATAGGTGAGTTAGGGTCTCTCAATCCCTCTTTACATAACTTGTGGATGTATTCTTGATAAAATGGTTTTGTCTTGCCGTCACTGTCAATGATAGCCTTGCGAAGTTCGTTATAGATTTCGCCTTTAATGAGTTTATTCATTTTCTGTGTGCCTTGCTTCTTTGCTTGTACTTCTGGCAAGGCGGTCTTTTGTGCTTTCTTTGCGGTATCTGCATTAAAAGTTGTTGATGATCTAGGCATAATTTATTAGTTTTATGAGCCGTCAAAAAACCCGTCAAAAAAAAGACACTTCCCACAACGTAGAAAGTGCCTAGTACCGTATTTTTTTATAAAGCCTTCGTTTTGTGTGTGAATGGTAGCCACAAAGATATTAAAACCTACAACGTAGGTATTTCACTTAACAAAGTTCTCCGCCTAATTTTAAAATTAGTTCTGAGCTTGGTTGAAAGTTTGTTTGCCAAACTTCACGATTTATTGTTGCAAGGATATTGTTGAAGTCATACTTTTCGCCAACAAATCTAGCGATAGCATAAACATAGTCACAACAATAAAAGTCCTTAGCTTCTTGAATTGCTTTATACAATTCCCAACCTGTACGAGCTGGAGTAATTCTATAAATATTTTCTCTATCCTCTCCTGATTTCTGAACTTCCAAAAGAAAGTATTGATTTACAAACTTGTCTTGATATTTTTCACAAATCATTTTGTATTCATCGTTTGTCATTTTCTAAAACTCCTAATTAAACTTTTCAAGCGGTAAAATGCAGCAGCCGTTTGCTTTTGGTCTGTTCCACTCATCCGCATTGTATGGCTCAATTTTAAGACAAACATATTTTTCATTCTGCTTGTCCCCGATATATTTCCGCCAGTATTCCGGTGTGTAGTTTCTCTGGTAGTCCTCACACTGTTTCTTGCTTCCAAAATAGCGCAATACCTTTTCTGCAGTAGGTTTGTTTTCCGGTCTGTAGTAGTTGTACACCTGGTATTGTTCTGTGTCTGAAAACAAATCCTTTTCTTTCTTGTAGTAGTCAAAGAATGCCTGTCTTTCAGCTTGTTTATCTTTCATGTCTATCTTCCCACCACCATTTTATTTTACAAACAACACAAACCACAATGAAAACAAGAAGGGTGACTAAAAATGCAATCTTATCTGCAAGGCCGCCTTTTATATAAACTATCATTTTTCCACCTCGCTTAAAAATAGTGCTATCTCACTTCTTAACGGTTCTAAGCAGAAGTAATTGTCATAACATCTTTTAAGAAGTTCCTTTGCTTTGGTGAGTTGCTTTGATAAATCCCACACTGTTTTTATGTAATCTCCCCTCGTAGTCTTTCTGCCTTTTGTGTGTGGTGCATTAACAAACTCTTTCAGTTCTGCATTTTCTTCTCTCTGCCTTTCAGTCAAACCTTTGAGAATTAAAATGTCTTGGTTTTGCTTTTCCTTAAAGGCTTTCAGTTCTGCATTTTCCTTTTCAAGTTCTGCAATACGCTTTTCTCTAGGCTCTGCAAAATCTAAAGCACCTTTTTTATAAGCAACAAAAACATCATAATTAGAAAATCTCGTATCACTTACATTACCGTCATCTACTTCAAGACTGTCAAAATAGATATTTGCCTTTTCTTCTGCTTCCTTTTTCAGTTCGTCTTTAGTCATTGTTTCTGTCCTCTCTTTCATTCAGTTCGTTCCAGTAGTGGTTTACAAGGCAGAAAAGACTTCCGCCTATGATAAATACAAGAAGTGCTATAATCATGCTTCACACTCCTGGAAACAAGCGGGAACAGTGTCCGGCCACTCGCTTAATTTAAGCCAGCGTCTGTTTGTAACAAGCGGATGTTCTTCCGCGCCCTGCTGCTCTTCAAGAGCTTCCCTTAAGGCTCTTTCCCTCTGGGCCTTCAAAGTCTTTTCTTTCTGCTCTTCCTTATCCTTAACTATTGCTTCAATCTGTCTGAATGCGTCATAGGTAAAGATCGTGTATCTTGCCTTCTTTGTTCGTATAAACTCATGCTCAATGTTATGTCTGCTTATTATGTGCCTTAAGTTCTCAATCGAAACATTAAGCAGCTCAGTCATTTCCTGAACTGTATAAACTTTCTGAATATCCGGTTTTGAATAAGTTCCATACTCTCCGGTTAAGTTCATTTTGTCCCCCCTCTAAACTTCTGTGTTACTGCCACTATCTGTGTAGCTTCCTGCAGCATGAAATAAGCGTGTGTGTAGATACGTCTGAGAGCTTCTGCCGCGCCCTTGTTGTCGTTACTTTTAATGTTTAACCACAACTCGTTTAATTCTTCCCTTACACGCTTAAGTTCGTCTGTAGTCTCTTCGACTTCTTCGAGTAAAACTGCATAACCTTCGTGTAAGGAGTGATACTGTTCTCCGTACATTTTTTTGATGTTGTTTTCCTCACATTCCACCGCACAAGTGAGGTGTGCATCCGCATTGGTGTCAATCATAGTTTTCTGACCCTCCTTCTTTTTCTTCGCTCTCGCGTTCCATGTTTGATATATAATCAAAATCTGTTGCACGCTCATTGAGCTGTAAGTTACCGTCTAAAAAAACTTCCTTCATTTTCCAGTAGGCAACGTTCTCAAGTTTCTTTGCCCGGAAATAAGGGAACTTCTCGTAGTAGTTCAAAACCCTTACTGCAGCTTCAAAGGTCTTGCCTTCAAAGTCAGGTACATTGCAGCCTACACAGATATTTTTTTTAGCAAGGCTTCCTACTACGCTTTCAATGGTTTCAAACATCTGCCACAAGATTGTTTTGTCAATTTCGTGGGTTTTGTTGTAAGTTAATAAAAGAGTGTTCTGCAGCTCGTAGAAGTGGTAATTTCTGTCCCCCTTGTAAGCAGACAAGTCCAGAGGCGGATAGTTTTTGATGTAACATTCCGCAAAGTCAAACTCCGGCTGTCCTTCTTTCTCCCACTCTTTCATTTTGTGATAAACTCCGTTAAAACAGACTCTGCTGTTTAAGCCTTAAATACTTTGCGTTAGGGTTTTGTTGTTCCTCTCGCAAATCCATTTCTTCAATGCTCTCTTCAATGTCTGTAAATGCTTTCTGCCATTCCTTAAGAGCTTCTTCTGTCATAGGTTCACCTGGTCTTTTAAGCACTTTCTTTAACTCTCCTTCTGTAGTCTTCGCCTTCGATAACTACAACTTCTGTATCTTCCCTAAGTCTTGAGATAAGGTCAGAAGTAAGCCACATTTCAAGGCATCCTTTACAGTTTCTTGTCTTGCACGCTTCCTTGTTCTGAGCATAGAAAACACAGTCTCTTTTGCGGATAAGGTTTGAAAGTATCATTGTAGGTAAGCCGTCTGAGTGTCTTGCATCCAGGATAGCAGAAAGGAAGTTTTCTTCTGCCTCACTTCCTTTTGTTCTTCCGAACTCGTCAATGACTAAAAGCGGGTAGGTAGAGAACTTGTGAAGAAGTTCTATTTCGCTGTTCTGTCCTGAAAAGCAAGAGCGGTAAAGTGCAAACATTTCATAGGCGGTAAGAATGCGGCCATTCATAAGTTTTACAAGAGCGCTTGCAAGGTGAGTCTTTCCCACACCGTTTGAACCCAGAAGGATAAGTTTCTTAATGCCGCCGTCTTTCAAGAGCTTGCACGCGTTCAGGGCTTCCTTCTGACTTTCTGTTTTTGCCTCATAGTTTCCGAGTGTTGCGGTCTCGTAGTCTGCCTTAATACCGATAGACTTAAGCCATTCTTTCTTTTTATTTTCCTTGATCTGATTTTCTATTGCTTTCTGTTTGCGTTCGTATTTATTTACACACTCTTCGCAGTAGTGAGCGCAGATAATTCCAAACTGAGTGATAAGGGCCGGCTGATTGTATTCCTTACCACATCCGGCGCAGGTGTTTTTTTCAAACTGAATTTCTGTCATAGTACGTCATCCCCCTTATTGTGTACTGTGTCCTGTATATCGTTCTTGCGGTCGTTACGCTCCCATGTACGAACGTAAGCCTTCCAGTCTTTGATAGGTGTTTTATTCTTGCCGTATACCCAGCCGTTGCGGGTGTAGTAGTCATAGAACTCCGAAGGGTTTACGCTGCTTTTTGTTTCTTCGCAGTAAGCCTTTATTTCTTCCAGCGTAGGTTTTATGAACTTGTCAGAAGCTGCTGTATTACCCGCGCCGCCTTTCTTTCCGTTTTTGATGTTTGTGACTGATGCGTCTATTGATTTTCTAACCGTTGTGAAAAAGAACTTTTCAATTTCCGTTTCTGCAATCTCTTCGCCGTAAATACCATAGTTGCAGATTATTCTCATAAAGCGCCCGAAAGCTGCATCATCATTTTTTGTAAACTCGTCTATAGCCTGTAGGTAGTTTCCCCAGAACTTGAAGCCGTCATTTAATTGTTTTTTCATTTCTCCGCCCAATTTTTCAAAAAGTGTTTTTGTATACTTCTCGCGTTTTTATTTAAGGGCCAACAAAAATAAAAAGAGTAGCCGCCACAAAAACTAAAGGCTAATTGCAGCACCCAAGGCGTTTACTCCTCGCGCCTTGAGTGGTTATCCCTAATTAAAAAATATCCGGTACATCTTCCGGGAAGGCATCCGCATTGTTTGTGTCGGTGTGCGTTTTTACATCCTCTTTCTTTTCTGCAGTTTTACGAGGTTTTGTCTTGTAAGGGACAATCTCGTTGTACTGCGGGTTTTTCTTCTGCTGCTGTACTGTAATCTCTCCCACCTTGTTTACCCAATGAGATGGCTCAAAGTCTCCTTCTGTAATTCCAAAAGAAGCAAAGAAAGAAGTCATGTTTCTATCCCACATCTTTTGAGCCTGTTCTACAGTAAGAGATCCAAAGCCCTTGTCTGGTCTGTCATTCAACAAGAAAATATGAGGGTTGCAATTAGGGTGTCCTTCTACTTCAACTTCTGCCTGAATGTAGTCACCATAATTACCGCTCTTAATTTCTGCCTTTGTGATCTTTGCCTTGTAGTTTCCTACTTCCAACATTTCGCTTGAGTCCTCGTGTTTCCATCCGTTACCAAATGCCATAATTTTATATCTCCTTTATTTTTTGATTGTTTCAATCTGAGGGCAATTCAGAGCTAGTGGAGCGTCTGAATAAATCATACTTACCATTGCACCGCTACATTCCACTGCTGTTCCGTTTGCAAGAAAAAAGCGGTAACCTGGATTGTTTGCGCCATAACATCCGTCTAAGTCTGGACTTTCAACAATCATATCTCCATAACCTTCACCAAGATCATGATTTGGTTCAACTCTTGTTTCTGGAATTAAATAAGACTGTGTAGAAGCTGGCTTGCCGTTTGTTACAAAATAGCCTATAGGTGCAGAGCCGATAAAAACATAACAGTATGTTACTACGCTTGCTTTGTCCCAGCGCTTAGTCCACTCTGTAATAGTTTTTCGCTCAACAAAATTATTTACTCGTGGTGTAGGGTAAGCAGTTACAGCAGAGTTTAAATTTTCTTTCTGAGCGTTTGTCTGTTTTGTCTGTGCTGTAGGTTCACTTGGAGCAAACAAATCACTCCAGCCAGAAGCGTTACAAGCTGACATAACCAAACAACTTGTAATTACAAAAACAAAAAATCTTTTCATGTTCTTTTCTCCTATTTTGTTTACAGACCGAGGTCTGAAAGTTCCAATCTATAAGGCAAGTCGTCTGCCTTAAATAAAGCTGCATTTACAATCTGACTAGATTTAGAGTTGTATTCAGCAATCATTGAGTTTAAAACCATGAGGGTTCCCTTCTGTTCTTCTCCCTCAAGTAACTTTGCATTTTGTGCGGTTGCCTTACACTGCTGGTACTGGTCATAAAACCATTGATAGTTATACAGTCTGTTATCTGCGTCTTGTACCTTAAATTCCTGTCTTATATCGTTGCCCCAGGTTGCTACTGCATGAGCCTGTGATTTTGTGCAACTGATAAAAAGAACAGAAAACAAAATTGAAGCAACAAAAATCTTTTTCATTACTTGTTCTCCTTTGGTTCTTTAGTTTCAGCTTTTTTCTCTGCTGATTTAGTTGCAGGGAGTTTGAAGTATTCTCTGAGCTTCTGGTCTACAGCTTTTAAGTCGTTAGGTATGCGG
>Ga0310786_10011308_pt1 | contig 11140 bp, 9 predicted proteins | sample AusTroGonzalo_MG_FD_203881 | JGI IMG/M metagenome (GOLD analysis project Ga0310786, IMG submission 203881) | Bovine rumen microbial communities from tropical cattle in Woodstock, Queensland, Australia - Gonzalo_03 (v2) (version 2) | ecosystem: Host-associated > Mammals > Digestive system >...
ACAAACTCATAGCAGCGGCGAGCATAGTCCAATGTGTTGGAAGACACCCTCCACAACTCGTCGCCAGTTCTCACTATATAAGGATTAGATGTCACAATATACTCCCCTCTGTCGCCCAGATAACGTTTGTAAGGCTCGCTGTTGGGGTCGTAGGGCTTGATGTCCTTGATTTTCGATACATCAATCTGCACTTTGTTGGTGTGGACATCGAAGAGTGTCTCCAAAGTTAAACCTGTAGAAGGAAAGTCCTCAGTGCCGACATAAAGTGCTTTGTTGCCATAGTTTTTATCTGTCATCACCTCTCCGCCGTTGTATGTCAGATTCTCTACTGTCTGGTAAATGTTCGACTGGGGAATGGGCATGAGAGCAAGAAACTTGGTAATGTTTCCGTTTCCGGTCTTTGAGAATGTTACCTTGTTTGAGAACTGCCAGTTCTCTGCCGTTTGGTAGCTTAGCTCTGCATCTTCATCATCGCTGTTACATGATGATGTTGCAAACATTACAGAACACAAAGCTATCGCCAGTACTCCCCACTGGATATTAGAAATCCATCTTACTGATTGTTTCATAATGAGCCGAATTTATCTATGAATATTATGCTGTTTTCCGATATTTTCTGACAAAATAGAAGCATAGGCTCAAAGCAACTATAACGACGATGAGAGCCCAGAAGAATTCATTACCTGCCATATCCGCTATAATGGATGGATGCGAGGCAATGTCCGCTATCTGCTGGTTGCCGCCAATCATGTTGGCCGTTGCAGCAACGCTATCTGTCGTGTCTGCAGGGAGAACCGTCTCTGGGATAATAGTGTCAGGGACAACCGGTCTGGGATGAGAACGGAAAGTGTCTAAAGGGTCGATAATAATGTCTAATAGTGTCATAATACAATTTGTTTTAATTGTTTTTATATTCTAATATTGTTGAATGTACGCATGGAGCAGTTGTACCAGCAAACCTGTCAGGAAGCTGATGGCATTGCATAGGAAACTATAGATGAATGCGCGTGACAAGACACGGAGAAATATGTAGTACCATAAGGCCTCGACGACAACTATCAGCAGTTCGCTCAGAACAATTGTTATAAATCTGCTGTCGACGTAGATGACGAAAAGATTCAGAGGAACATTAGTGAGAATATTAATGACCACCACCGAGCCCAACACCAGCCCATGCCGTTCTCCCAGGAGCAGCAGTACCATGAGTTCAATCAGAATCGTTGGAATGAGGGCAAGTAACAGCGTCGGAAGTATCGTCATAGGCTAAAGGACTGCTAGCAGATAACCGGGAATCAGTACTGCGGCCAACAACCCGAAGGCCAGCCCTTCCCGCTTGGGCAACACGACATTGGCAAGATATAGGGTGACGGGCATTGTCGTATTTACAGCAAACAAGCCCACGAGAAGAATCACCAGCCCATGGTCTCTAAACACCATACAGACGGCCACCACGAGTACGACCAGCACCAACATCCGGACGATGCCTAACTGACGTGCTATCCAGCCGCCAGCCATCTTCCCCGACATCGAGAGAAACCCTATCAGAAGCACTATGCTGTTGGACTTGGGAATCTCGCCCGTGAACGTCTCGCTGACATGCGACCGTAGCATGACTACAAGCATCAGGGCCAGTAGGGACACCCAGATAAATATCCAACTGAATCGGCGTTCTGTCTCTTGGTTATGATTGTTCGAAATGCACTTGACGTCCAGATGCACATAGGCTGTCGATAGTACACAGATGGAGAGTAAGGCTGCATAGAGCAATGGCCACGAAAAGAAGACAACACCCAAAGACAGACCAAAGGCGCCCGTTGCCACAAAAGCTCCGAGGGCGCGCATATCGTTGCCTGTCGTGACGGCCACCTGTTTGCCTCCCCACACATGGAACAGCGAGTTGCCTGTCCCCAGCAGGAAGGCCACCATCATCACCCCTATCGCTGACAGTCCAAAACTAATGACGAGTGACGTAGCCAGGACAGCCATCGTCAGCAACAAGACGGAAGCCAACAGCATCCAGTGCCTGCGTTCCATCTTGTCTGCCCATAGTCCCGTCAATGGCTGTGTCAGGAATGCCAATATATTATAGGTAAGAAAGATGCCAACAAGATGTGTGGTGGGGAGCGATGCTGCCATCAGATAAAGACAACAGACACAGAACCCGTCTACCAGCAAGTGTAGCACGGAGCATAGGAATGTCATCTTAATGAGGCACATACTCATTAGGGGTTATCGTTTACGACAGTCCCTCTATCTCGCCGTTGACAATGGTGATGCGCTCTGCCTGCGGACTCTTAGGCAGACCGGGCATGCGGAGCATATCGCCCGCGATGGCCACGATCATCTCGCTGCCCAGGTTCAGGATGACATCGCGTATGCGGATTGTGAAGCCTTCAGGCGAACCATAGCGCGTAGAGTCGGCTGTAAATGAGAATTGCGTCTTGGCAATGCAGACGGGGTAGTGAGCAATGGCACCGTCGTCGTCGGTAAAGATGGCGCGCAGGGCCTCCAGCTTTCGTTTTGCCGTTTTGCTGTATTCAACGGCTGAGGCACCGTAGATGCGTTTGCATACCTTTTCAATCTTGTCTTCTAGACAGTCGGCCTCCTTGTAGGTAAAGTTGATGGGCAACGGCTGTTGCTTCTCGATGGTGTCGACGACGGTCTGCGCCAGTTCCGTTGCACCCTCGCCACCGCGGAGGAATGCTTCGTTGACGGCGAAGCCCACTTCCAGATCCTCACAGTTCTTGCGTACGATGTCTATCTCCTCCTCAATGTCCGTATCGTGACGATTCAGTGTGACGATGACGGGCTGTCCGAAGCCCTGCATGTTGCGGATGTGGCGGTTTAGGTTCTTCAGCCCCTCCGTCAGTCCTGCGGCATTAGGCTCCTTGATGTGTTCCAGGTCGACGCCGCCATGCATCTTCAGTCCTTGTGTGGTGGCGACGATGACCACCAGACGAGGCTTCAGACCCGTCTTGCGGCATTTGATGTCGAAGAATTTCTCCGCTCCCAAGTCTGCACCGAAGCCTGCTTCCGTCACCACATAGTCACAGAACGTCATTGCCATCTTTGTAGCCAGTACGCTCGAGCATCCGTGAGCGATATTGGCGAAGGGACCGCCGTGGATGAAGGCCGGCGTGTGCTCCGTTGTCTGTACGAGGTTCGGATTGAGGGCATCGCGTAACAGGACGGTGATGGCGCTTGCCACTCCCAGCTCGCGTACGCGGAATGGCTTTCCATCGGAGGTGATACCCAGTACGATGTTCTCGATACGCCGCTGCAGGTCTTCCTCGCTGGTGGCCAGACAGAGAATGGCCATCAGTTCGGAGGCAGGAGTAATCTCGAACCCTGTCTCCGAGACGACACCGTCACCACGCAGGCCTGTCACGATGTTGCGCAGCGAACGGTCGTTCACGTCGAGTACGCGTTTCCAGAAAATCTCACGCAGCGAGAATCCGTCTTTGCGATGCTGGTACAGGTAATTGTCGAGTAGGGCACTGATGGTGTTATGGGCCGATGTCACGGCATGGAAGTCGCCCGTGAAGTGCAAGTTGATTTTCTCCATTGGCAGCACCTGGGCATAGCCGCCACCGGCAGCACCGCCCTTCATGCCGAAACAGGGACCGAGCGACGGCTCACGCAGCGCGACAGCGGCCTTCTTGCCAAGCTTGTTCAGACCCAGCGTCAGGCCGATGCTAACCGTTGTCTTGCCGATACCTGCCTTTGTCGGGCTGATGGCCGTAACAAGTATTAATCGGCTTTTCTTTACCTTCTTTTCGTCGATGAGCGATATGGGCACCTTGGCCATATATCGTCCGTAGGGTTCAATCTCTTCGGGTGCAATACCCAACTGTGTGGCAATCTCGTTAATGTGTACCAACTGGCATTCGCGTGCAATCTGTATGTCTGTCTTCATCTTGTAGGTTTTTCGTTAATGAGTAAAAAAGTGCTGCAAAGATACAACTTTTTTCCTTGTTTCAAACAAAAATGCCACGAAAAAAGTAATTATTAAAATTAAACGAAAAAGTCCCAGAATTACTTCTGAGACTTTGTGATTCTGAAGTGATTCCGTTGGGACTCGAACCCAAGACCCACAGCTTAGAAGGCTGTTGCTCTATCCAGCTGAGCTACGGAACCATCAGTTTCCTTTCCTGCAAACAGGCGTTTTTAAGAAATCGGCTGCAAAGGTAGACAAATTTTCGGACACTACCAAATATTTGTACTTCAAAATCATTTCCGACGTTTGTAGGATCCCTGTTTATCGGTGCATGAGGGTTTTCGTGTGTCTGGTCTGCTCTGTTCTCGGCGCTGTCCATAATACTGTCCTTGGCTCTGGTGTTGTCCTTTGTGTTGTCCTTGGTGCTGTTGGTGTTCGTCCTTGTACCAGAAGAAGCACTGGTTCTGGGCTTTCTTCTCCTCGGGAGTCTTGGCCGAGAAGACGGGCTCGAGGGTGTAGGGATCATAACCGGTATACCACATCTCGGTGGCGATGGTCATCGGCGTGGGCGTGAAGTCCTGGACTTGTTCCAACCGGAAGCCCATCTTGCGGGTGATGGCTGCAAGCTGTTCCATGTCCTCCTTGTGACAGCCCGGGTGCGAGGAGATGAAGTAGGGGATGATCTGCTGATTCAGGTTCTCTTCGCGGCAGATGCGGTCGAAGATGCGTTTGAAGTCCTGGAACTGCTGGAACGGGGGTTTGCGCATGAGCTGCAGTACGCGGTCGCTGGTGTGCTCGGGGGCAACCTTCAGTCGTCCGCTGACGTGTCGGCTGATGAGCTCGCGGGTATACTCCTGGGCGGCGCGGTTGGCCTCCTCGTCGCGGCTTCGGTAGAGTAGCAGGTCGTAGCGCACGCCGCTGCCTATGAAGCTCTTTTTGATGCCCGGCAGCGCGTCGACGGCGTGGTAGATGTCGAGCAGACGACGGTGGTTGGTATCGAGGTTGGGGCATATCTGCGGGTGTATGCAGCTGGGGCGGCGACACTTCTCGCAGGCGTTCTTGTTATGTCCGTGCATGCCGTACATATTGGCCGACGGACCGCCGAGGTCGCTGAGATAACCCTTGAAGTCGGGCATCTGAATGACCTTCCGGATCTCCTTGAGGATATTTTCCTTCGAACGACAGGTGATGAACTTCCCCTGGTGTGCCGAGATGGTGCAGAAAGCACAGCCGCCGAAGCAGCCGCGGTGGATGTTGACGGAGAACTTAATCATCTCGTAGGCCGGAATGCGCTTGCCCTTGTACTTGGGGTGCGGTTGGCGCGTATATGGCAAGTCGAACGAGGCGTCGAGCTCCTCGGTGGTCATCGGCGGGAAGGGGGGATTGACGACGACATAATCGTTGCCCACTTTCTGGAGTATACGATGGGCATGGATCATGTTCGACTGCTCCTCAATATGGCGGTAGTTCTCGGCCTCAGCCCGCTTGTTGCGGAGGCACTCTTCGTGGCTATGCAGCACAATGTCGTCTTCCAGTGGTGTTACGTCATTGGCGAGATAGACCGTCTGGGGAATGTCGCGGATGTCGCGGATTGACTCACCGTCGGCCAGACGTTGGGCCAGTTCGATGGTGGTCTTCTCGCCCATGCCGTAAGTAATCATGTCGGCTCCCGAGTCACAGAGAATACAAGGGCGCAGACGGTCCTGCCAATAGTCGTAGTGGGTGACACGGCGTAGTGATGCCTCTATGCCGCCGAGGACGACGGGCACGTCGGGGAAGAGCTCTTTCAGAATCTTTGTATAGACAATGGTGGGGTACTCGGGACGCATGTCATGGCGCCCGTCGGGACTGTAGGCGTCTTCGGAGCGCAGACGTCGGGCGGCGGTGTACTTGTTGACCATGGAGTCCATACACCCCGGAGCGATACCGAAGAACAGACGCGGTCGCCCCAGCTTCTTGAAGTCACGGTAGTCGCCGTGCCAGTCGGGCTGGGGGACGATGGCCACACGGTAGCCAGCCGCCTCCAGCGTGCGTCCTATGACGGCAGCACCAAAGGCTGGGTGGTCGACGTAGGCATCGCCCGAGAACAGGATGACGTCCACATAGTCATCCCATCCCCGTAGCTCCAACTCCTTCTTCGTCGTTGGCAGGAAATCCGTCAGTCTATAATTATCTATCAATTGTCAATTGTCAATTAAATGGTGTACCTTGAAAGGCGCGCGTAGTCATTCCGAGGTCGTCGTTTCCACGGTCTTTCCAATTGATGTAGAGCATCACGAGCTGCTGCAAGCCGTAAGCTTTCATGTTGGGGTGGTAGATGACGTCGAGACACAGGTCGAGCAGGCGTTTGTCCCGGCCTGCCTCCGACTCCAGAAGTGCACGTATGTTCAGTTTCAGCTTGTCGAGGACTTGCTCGTCGACATAGCCGTTCGAATCGATGAGGTCGCGAAAGAACTGGTAGTCCTCGATAGTCTTCAGGTGCTCGTCCGTAATCTCGATGCTCCTTGTTCCTGATGCGTTTGCTTGAATTTTTGCCATAGTTTGTAGATTTATAGTTCGTAGACTTTATTTGTTAATAAGATAGTTGACGATACCCTGCATAATGGCCGTGCGCTGCGTTTTTGATTGTATACTTTCCAAGGGAAATCCCATAGTGATGGCGCGGTAGTCGGAACCCTGATAAGCCACGGCGGCGCTATAGCCGTCGGCATAAGCCATAACCGACATGGCAGTTCCCTCGGCAGGTTCCAAGATGTCGGTCTGCGGGGCGCAGTAGTGCTGTTCGTTGGGACGGCGGTGGATGTCGAACGTCAACCCGAGGCCTTGGACGGCCGTACCGTAGTTGTCTGTACCGGCGAAGCGGCACTTTGTCACTGCGGCAATAGTGGCCTGGGCTGCCGACGTGTTCATCTCGCAGCCCACGTAGGCACCGCTCGTTAGCAAGGCTCCTCCGCCTTGCGTGAAGTCGCGCAGACGGTCAGCGAGCGCTGTGGTGAAGGCCTGATAATGCCTCAGGCTATAGCCGTCGGCACGTTCCAAGCCCAATATGAGGTCGGCCATATCGTAGCGCCGCATATTGACGAGCCCTTTTTCAACAGCTGCTCGGCTGCTGCTGACGATGTTACAGACGGTCTGTGCATCGTGGATGTCCTCGGCGTGGGCCTTCACGTAGTCGAACGTGTTGCCGGCAATGAAGAGTCCTGCCAAGTCGTCGGTACCGTAGCCCAGTCCCGTGGAGTCCTCGATACCTGCCCTTGTACGGTCGAACACCAGCTGGCGGCCTGCCCAGCCAGCCGTCTTGCCATAGCTGACACCCATGTCCTGATCGATGTCAAAGCCCTGCTGCTCAGGCGTGTTCCTGACGGCTGGCGAGGCCAGGCGCTGAAATCCGTCGATGATGAGGATAGTTTTCGTGGCTGCCGGGTTGTATTGTGCAGAGACTACAGCCGTTGGGAAACTGCGTCCCCCCTTATTGACCGCTGCTACACGGAACGAGTAGAGCTCGCCTGGTGTCAGCTTCAGCGTGTACGAAGTGCCATGGACCAGTTCTCCGTTGTCGAAGTCAGCATGTCCGCAGGCTGTGTATACGATGTAGGCGGTGGCGTCGGCATCAGGCTCCTGAGGGTCGCTGACGGGCGTCCACGACAGGACAGCTTCACCTTTGCGGTGGTCTGTCAGCTCTATGCGAAGGTCTGTCGGCGTCAAGGGACTGACGGTGCAGTTTTCATCGTGATTACGGCTGATGTAGCGCAGCAGCGTCTTGTAGACCGAGCGCGCCAACTGGAAACGGAAGTTCGGGTCGAGACCGTAGCACATGTCAACGAAGTTCTGGTGCGACAGCGTCTCGAGTATGGCGCTGGGTACCTCGGGATTACGTGTCTCCGAGTAGTTGCGGTCGCGCAGTTCGCGTGTCGGCCATGCTACGCCGTAGAGTCGCTTCATGTCTCTCGCCGTGTTGTACAGTAGGTCGCCGGCCAACTCCTTCGACATGGTTCTGGGTAGCCCGTTGTTGAACAGCGAGTCGCCGTTGTTGTCTGTAGTACAAACGGTAAGTGTGCCGACAATGTCCGTACCTTTGCGGTCGTATCCCGCATCGCTGTGGACAGCCAGTGAGAGCTCCAAGGGAACACCGAGACCCTCCCTGTGTGGCATGTAACAGGAACCTCCTGCTAAGTGGTTCATCGTGTAGGAGCGCACGTTGATGTCATCGCCGTAGTCGTCGAGTCCGTCTTTCGAGCTGTAAACACTGTAGGGCATACCCGCCCATTGTGCCGAGTAGCGCGCACCCTCTAAGGCTCTGGGCAGTCCGCTGACGCTGCCGCCGCGCTGGATGTTGCCCATGCCTCCGCCAAAGCGTATGGCATCTGAGGTGACGACACCGTTCTGACTGCTGTGGTTGGTGACGACGACACGGTTATAGGCGTTGCAGCCCTTGTCGAAATGGAACGTACCGAGGTACACCCATGTCGAACCGCCCATCTGCTGGTTGACGCGGAACTCCGTCTGCTGCCCTTTGTGCCAGACGGTGTAGTGGGCGTCGTCGATGCTGTTCTCCAGCGTCTGGTAGCTGACATAGACGGCGTAGTCGCCCTCCTCGGGAATGTCGGGCTGGTAGGATATCAGACTGGTCTTCGACTTGCTTCGCGTGGCCTCGGCCATGCGAGCTGTGCCTGCCATAAACGGATTCTCGCCGTCGGAGTATGTGCCAGCGTGCTGGGCGAACCCAGGATTGGGAGCGTTCTGCCATGGCTTGCGGTAGCCACTCTCCATATAGTTGACGAGCCGCTGGTGGTCGTCGTTGTCGACAATCACCTCATGGCGCTGCCAGTCACGTTCACGTGGGGTGAAGACAATGGCACCGGCATTCTCAAGCATCGGGATGAGGTAGGGGACAACGATCGTCTGTGTGAACAGATCCTCGCGTGTGGTAAACAGATTCGGACGTTGCCATTGCCAACTGCTGTCACGGCGGCTGTAGTAGCGACCGTGGCTCGCCCACAGAGAGATGTGACGGTTCTGAAGACCTCGTGTGACCTTATTAGGCATCGAAACGTTGCTCACCCATGGTTTCCCGTCGTAGTCGATGTCGCCCCAGGTCTGGGCAACGGCTGTCAGGGGTATCAGAAGCAGAAGGAGCAGCAGTTTCTTCATTCGACGTTACCTATAGAGAAGTTCTTGGGCTTCTTGCCAACGAAGTCCTTGTAATAGAGTTTTATTTCGCGCATCTGCCCCTCCAGGTCACCGTTGGGGATAATGGTCTTTGTACAGCGGATGAGCCGTTTCTCGTAGTCCACACCATAAAGAAGGATAGGCAGGTTGGCTTTCAGGGCAATGAAGTAGAACCCCTTTTTCCATTCCTCCACCCGTGAGCGGGTCCCCTCAGGCGTGATGCAGAGACGGAACGTAGAGGCTTGGCGGGCGGTCTCGGCCATCGCGTCGGTCATGCTGGTATGCTTCTGGCGGAAGACGGGAATGCCGCCCATCTTGCGGAACAACGGTCCTAACGGCCAAAAGAACCACTCTTTCTTCATCAGGAAGTTGCTCTTCAGACCCTCGGCGCTGTTGTACAGGTGACCAATGACAAAGTCCCAGTTGCTGGTGTGTGGCGCCAGACAGATGATGTACTTATCGGGATGTTCCTGCGTTACTTCAGCAGTCCATCCCAAACGTTTGTACAACAGCCACTTAAAAAAACGTCTCCACATAGTCTTGTTACAGGTTGTTAATCTGATTGATGATGTCGTTGACCTCAGCATTGAACTTGTCTCTCAGATCACGGAAGTATTTTGATGCCGGCATTCCCGGCTCGGGATGTCCCACACGGCTGATGTAGTTGTCCTGTATCTTGACGATACTGTAAAGAAGAGCTTCGAAGTTCTCTTCATTGTTCTTCGGCCCGTAAAGCGAGGCCGCAATACACTCAGCGAACAGCTCTCCACAAACGAGCTTGATAGCGTGTTTCAAAGTTCTTTTGTTTGCCATAATATTACGATTTTGATATTTCCAGTTAGCAAAGATATGGAATTTTTTTCAATTATATACCATTATGAGCACAAAAAAATATTAAAATAGCGAAAAACTTTCTCTATCTCGCTCAAAACTCGCTGAAAAGACGTATTTTTGCATTCCAAAAAAATTGTCATTCATCAAATATCAAACAAAAAGTATGGAAAAAAGTGCATTGCAGATAGCACGTGCCGCCTATCAGCCTAAGCTGCCCAAGGCGCTTCAGGGTGCTGTCAAAGTGAAGGAGGGTGCTCCCACCGAGAGTGTTGCCGACCAGGCCGAGATTAAGAAGCTGTTCCCCAACACCTATGGTATGCCGCTCGTCGAGTTCGTTCCCGCCACCGAGGCCAACACGAAGAAGATGAACGTCGGTATCATCCTCAGCGGCGGTCAGGCTCCTGGCGGTCACAACGTCATCACCGGTCTCTTCGACCAGATCAAGAAGCTGAACCCCGAGAACCGTCTCTACGGTTTTATCCTTGGCCCTGGTGGTCTTGTTGATCACAACTACATGGAGCTGACGAAGGAGATTATCGACGAGTACCGCAATACCGGCGGCTTTGACATGATCGGTTCTGGCCGTACGAAGCTAGAGAAGGTGGAGCAGTTCGAGAAAGGTCTCGAGATTATCCGTGAGCTCGATATTCAGGCTGTTGTCATCATCGGTGGCGACGACTCCAATACCAATGCCTGCGTGCTGGCCGAGTACTATGCTGCCAAGAATTACGGCGTACAGGTCATCGGCTGCCCGAAGACCATCGACGGCGACCTGAAGAACTCGCAGATTGAGACCTCGTTCGGTTTCGATACCGCTTGTAAGACCTATTCCGAGCTGATTGGTAACATCGAGCGCGACTGTAACTCCGCACGTAAATACTGGCACTTTATTAAGGTAATGGGCCGCTCGGCTTCTCACATCGCCTTGGAGTGCGCCCTGCAGACCCAGCCCAATGTCTGCCTCGTCTCTGAGGAGGTTGAGGCTAAGGGCATGAGCCTCGACGACATCGTGGACTACATCGCTCAGGCCGTTGCCCTGCGTGCTGCTGACGGAAACAACTTCGGTACCGTCATCATTCCCGAGGGTGTCATCGAGTTCATCCCCGCCATCAAGAAGCTCATCGCTCAGCTCAACGACGTGCTGGCAATGCCTGAGGCTAAGGAGATCAGCCGCGACGAGCAGGTTGACTTTGCCAAGAG
>Ga0310786_10011310_pt1 | contig 11140 bp, 8 predicted proteins | sample AusTroGonzalo_MG_FD_203881 | JGI IMG/M metagenome (GOLD analysis project Ga0310786, IMG submission 203881) | Bovine rumen microbial communities from tropical cattle in Woodstock, Queensland, Australia - Gonzalo_03 (v2) (version 2) | ecosystem: Host-associated > Mammals > Digestive system >...
TCCTTGTTGTCTTTAGGTATTATCTCGTTAAGTTCAAATATTTTTATATTATTCTTAGTGTCTTTTATCCATAAAACACTCATATCTCTACTAAAAAAAGGAGTATCACCTATAACAATATTCTTTTCTACTTCTTCCATTGAATCTGCATATTTTATAACACTTGCATTAGTATTAGGGGCTAATTGAAAGTTTTGAGTCAGGCTAGTGGGTTGTTGTATAGCCTGCGTAGGTATTTGACTTTTTAATCTTTCTAATTCAGCGATTTGATTATTGATTCTATCTATACTATTTTGTGGATTATAGACAGTAGCGTAAGGGTTGTTATACATAATATCTCCTCCTATAAAAAATGGAGATGTAGGCTTCATTAAATTGTGTTTTAAACAAAATAACGAATTTACATCTCCTTCTAGTAGCATTGATTTCTCTCTGCTACAGTTAAAGCATACATAAAAAAAAGATTGTAAAACAGAAAAGAAAAGGAAACTATTTACAATCTTTATTCATTAATATAGAAGCTTTATATATTGTCCAATTATAATAATCACAAAACAGGTTTTTAAGTTTTCTAATTTCTGCTCCAGCAGTTCTATCGCTTACCCCTATTACTTCACCTATTTTAATTAAACTATCCTTATTAAGCCACATATCTAGTATTTTTATTTGCTCTTCTGTAAGAGTTACATTCTTTAAAAAATCATCATATATTGGTTTTATTTTTAACTTTTGATACATACCATCCCTCTTTTGAGGCGTATAGTATCACAAAAGCCATATTTAATACGGAAGAATTTATGAAAAATTATGCAAAGTTATGCAAATTGCAATAAAATAAAAAATCACATAAATTGTTTAGTTTTTTCAAAAATTTCTTTTCTTCGGCTACATATTGTTCTATAACAGCATTTATTTTCATAAGCTATCTCTTTGGTTTTTTTACCTTCTACCAAAGCCCTAAGAATCTTCTTATCTCTATTTCTTAAAATGTTACTAGTCATAATGTAGTTATATGCTTCTTTTGTATAGTCATAATAATATTCCATTGTTTTCATAAATTCACCTCATTAATTATCAAAAGATTTATTGTAACCATATTTTTGTAGGTTACTTTTATAATGAATAATTAATTCTATTTCTTTACTTCTGGCTTCTTCATAAGATAATCCTCTATAAAGAATATCTTTTTTTATGTTTTTCCAACCATATTCAAAAATATCTTCATACATATTTTTGTTTTGTTTATATCCTTCTCCATTTGCCCATCTTTTTTGCTCTTTTTGAGAAGTAATTCCAACATAAACCTTACTATTAGGAAATGATAATAAGTATACATTAAAAAGCTTATTGTTAATAATTGCTTCCTTATCTTCTTGCGTAATATATTCTATCATATACTTCTTTGTTTTATTAAATATGTCTTTTCTTCTGGTCTGTATTGTTCTTTCGCTATAATGAATTTTATCGCCTATTTCTTTACAACTATATCCTTGAACTAATGCTTTAAATATTTTGTGCTCGTTTTTCTTTTTGTTTAAGATATTAGAAGAAAGAATATATTTATACATTTCAGGTTCATAATTATATGTATATTGCATTAATTTCATCCTATCACCCCAATCGAACGCATATTCTACTATACTATTATTTTTTTGTAAAGAAAAAACGCATATTGCGTTTAATCTTCATCAGATAGGCTTATAAGTAATACTCCTATTGAAAATCCAAATACAAAGCCTATTATAAGTTGTATCATAATCTTCCCTTCTAAATATCAGGTATTGCTATTATATGGTCGGCAATATCTTCCCAATTTGTATCTCCTATCCAATCTTCATATAAACTTTCAGGTACATAAATTTTATAATCGCTAGGTAGTCCACTAAAGGCATTTATATCTTCTAACGTTGGCACGTTAAATTGATAACGACCAAATCTTATTGCTTTTAGTGAATGACAATTTAAAAACGAATTTTCAGGTATATTTTCAATTTGATTTATAAAATTCACTTCAATTATATTTGGTAAATTATGAAAAGCATTTATTATAATAACGCCACCGTTATCAGCATATAAAGATAGTCTTTTTAATAATTTACAATTACTTATTTCTAAATAATCTATACCTTCACTATATGCACTAAATACTTCAATATTGCAATTTGTTACTTGTGGAATTAAATCATTATTAAATGGAATTATTAAACATTTTAATTTTAAACAATTATCTATTTGTTCCAAAAGCACTCCGTTATCATATTGTGCTTTGCTTATAGATAATGCTTCTAAATTAATTAATGAATTAAAACAACGAATGTCCATTATTGTATTAGAACCACATTCTATTTTTGTAATTAATCTTTGGTATTCAGTTCTATCTTTATTGTTAGTCCCATCACACAATAATATTGACCCATAAGTACTATCTCCCCAAAGATATACAACTCCATCTATTGATATTGTATATTGTCCAGCATTTGCATAAGTATGTGGTGTTTTAGGACTTGCTGCCCAGTCTCCACTACCACTTTGAGGATAAACTGTTTCGGGTGTAGAGCCATCTCCCCAGTCTATTGTAGCTCCTTCTTCTTCAACCTCTATTACTAATGTAATTGTTTTGGTGTGTTCAGGTATATCTACATATATTCTAGTGCTATCATCATCAGTACAATATGTTTGCCCTATATCTAATTTTACTTTAGTATTTTCTCCCAATCCCCAAGCGGTTATGAAATCTTGTATTGTTCCTAAAGCCTCATCACTATTATAACTTATATTCCAACCTTCAGCAGTTAATCCAGTATGACTAGGGTTGGCTGGCATTTCACTTAATTCCATAAATTCATCATTAGTATATGAATAAACTCTAGTTCCATCATAATCATAAAAGTTAATATCTTTTTCTACTGCTTCAGTAGTTCCTCCACCACTTGGTATATTAGCTATTGCTGTGTCAAAAGCACTTGCTTGTATAGTTCCACTTGTTCCAGCTTTTGTTCTTATAGCATTAGCTACATCAGTTAAGAAATGAGGTAAAGTATCAGTTCTTGCCATATTTTACCTCCTAATAACTTCCGTTCAATGTAGTTGTAATAGCACTTGATATACTATCATCTACATATTTTTTATTTACTAATTGATTATTTGTAGTAGGTGTAACACTACTTTCAGGCAAAGTTGTAAATGTTTTCTTTCCTGATATACTTTGATTAACATCAGTAATATCTATATCATAAGAAATACTACTAAGTTGTTTATCAATTTGTGATGTACTAATTCTTAAATTATCGCTATTAAATTTTATAGTATTATTAGAGCCAGTAGCACTTGTATAATATAAGTAAAATAATCTTGCAAAAGCAGTAGATGTTGAAGTAACAGTCATATCACTTATTTTTGTATTTATTACTAAAGCTACATAATCATAATAAATATAAGCATTTGATTGAAAAGATAATGAAACATTACCTGTTATATTACTATTATTAACTGTTGCTTTAAAGTACAATTTATCATTATTACCCCAACTATTTTTATGGTCAACTCTTATAAAATAAATACCTTTGTTCATATTTGTTAAATCTATTGGGTTATTTGCCGAAAAGTCCCCAATATGTCCAAGATACATTGAGCTTCCACCACCAGCACCTTGTAAAGCGTCATACACACATTTAGCACTAGGATATTGTGTATCTGTACTTGATGAGGTTAATAATGTTACTTTATTTGTTGTATTTTCTTTATTTGTTAATAAATCATCAACATATTTTTTACTTGTTGGTGAATAATCTGTTGATGGCGTCCAACTTAAAGTGTTACTATTTAAAATTATATTGTTATTATATTGTGTTCCAGCACTTTTGTTCGTAACAATTGGTACATTATCATTCCAAGATATAGTCAACATATATTTATATTTAGTAAATGGTATGTATTGTGTGCCATCAACAAAATTTAATCTCCAAACATCTAAAGTATAACTTGTTGTTGATGATATTAACGCTGGAGATAAAGAAGCTATCCAAAAATCTGAAACATTATTCATTTTTGGTTGGGAAATTAAATATATAGAATTTAGATTATTTTTGTGCATAGCGTCAATTATATTTTGTATTACAGATAACTCAAAATTATATACCGTTGCGTCATTTATATTTAAAACATAGTTTTCTCCTCCACCTAATCCTTGTAAAGCGTTATATACTGCTAATGTACTTGGGTATGTTTCGGTAGTTGGGGTGTTTAAGTTTTGCACTTTATTACTTAATGCTTCCCAACTAGCAGTACCAGTTTCATAAAATTGAAATCTATCATTACCACTCTCATAATTTAATGATACATAAGCTCCACCAGTAGTTGAGTGCATTACTGTATAAACATATCCAGTTCCATATAAAGTAGCAAATCTATAACATATTCCATTATATTTTACTACTACTCTTTCATCTTTTAATTTGGCTACTGTATCACTATTAGTTATATAATCTCCAGCTTGATAGCTTGATAAATCTACAATAGGAGTTAATACCCCATCAGCTATATCAGTACTTGGTATTCCACTTGCTGGTTTAGTATATTTAGCATTTACTTCATCTTTTGTGGCATAATTTGATAAATCTATATCGGTACTTCCTATCTTTTCCCAACTTCCATTTGTATAGATATATTCATCATAAATATCTCCTGTGCTTCCAGTTTTTGGTACTAGATAAATTGTATCTTCATCACCAGTAGTTGGTAATGTTTGTACAACCTGCATTTTTATTGCACCAGCATCTCCTTTATCACCTTTTAAATTAGTATATTGGTATTCAGTTTCATTTTCTCTTTTAACTCCTAAAGATGTTCCACTCCAATTATAATCTAATCCTACGCCATCTTCTCCAGCTTGTCCGTCTTGACCATCTTGACCATCTAATATTTCTACACTTTCTTCTTTTCCATCTTTTTTTGTAACAATAACAGTTGTAGTGTTACCTGATTTGGTAGCCTCAATATCTAAATTATCCATTTCATTTAGCTTTTCATTAGCTATTTCTATCCAAGTAGGGTATTCATCAGGTTGTTCTATTTCGGCGTTAATAGAAGCTTCACACCATAAGTAAAATGTGTTGCTTTTGAAGATAGGTATTCCATCTTCGCTTTCATTTTCAGTTACAACTAATTGCATATCTATTTGACCTTTTTTAGTTATAGCTGATTTAATTGGGCAATAATAAGTTTCTTCACTTTTAAGAAGAGGAATCCAACTATCTTGCCCATCAATAGTTAATTCCAACCTAGCCTGTCCATTTACAAACTCATCTACAAAGCTAAAAATAAAATTTCCTTGTAGATTTTCGCCATCAACAGCAAACGCTTGTCGCTTTGGCAAATCAACACAGCTAGTTTCTCTCGATATTTTAATTTCAATATCTTTCATCTAATCAATCCTTTCTATCATAAATTATAACACATATTAAAAAAAGCACCAAATTTAGTGCTTTTATGCCGTTCTTTTCCACATATATACTGCCATATATGGTATTGTATGGGTGTGGTTATTTAGCGTATGGGTATGTCCTTTACCTCCACCCTTATTGCCGGTAGTAAGGTTATAATCAAATTTAAAACCTGTATCCCAAGATGTATTTGGGGTTTGAGATGAACCCGGACTAACTTCACTAACGCCCCTTGAAATGCTATGGTTATGGCTAGGAATCTGGTCAACTGTTAATGTTGTACTTCCAGTATTACCATTATTAGTTCCTGTGCTTGTTCCAGAGCCATTTCCTGTTCCAGTACTATTTACAGCACCATATAAGAAACCACCTGATAATTGTTCCCAAGTTCCTACTCCAAATAATGTTGCTGGATTTGTATTATTCATGCTCATATATATACTTCCAACTGGATAAATCAAATCGAATATATTTGAACCGTTTTTAAGTATATTACCAACAATATTAGCGTTTCCTTGAACTTGTAATGCGTCATTTCTGTTTTCGTCATATTTACCCATTATAGATAAACCATCTTTATACCAAGCTAAATGAGGTTTTCCAGAACTTAATGTTACTGTATATGTAACGCTTGATAATTGGTCATATACAGTAAATTCGATAGTGTATACATTACCTTCATCAAATCCAGTATCAGTATCTCCTTTAATAAGTCCAGTAAATGTAAATGTTCCATTTTGAGCTACCGTAGGAACAATAGTTGTTTCACCAGTTGTCCAATCATCATATCCTGTTTTATAACGATATGTAACATTGGTAATTTCGTTGTTTTCTGCTCCAAAGTTTCCAACCCACATAGTTCCTGTGAAAGTTAATGTAGCCTGTTCGCTTACTTCGCCTACACGAGATATACTAGCTTCACCTTTTACCATATCCTGATAATTAACAACATTTGCTGCATTTACTGTTATAGTAGTAGGCAACTCCCTACTATCTATAGCCGACACTTTAAATGTCGAACTATTAGCATTATTTATTGTTCCATATACATCTGCACTATCGCTATATGTAATATCAACAGGAGCAGATGTTCCACATTCAAAACGATATTTAGACATTGTTGCTTCGTTTTTAGCAGTAGCTTTATTTGCAACTGGAACGGTAACTTTAATGTTTGAATATCCCTTTGGATTACTAGCATCAGAGTTTTCTAATACAACAATGTTGCTACTTCCTGTTAAAGCTAATGTTGTAGGGTTTACATCTTCCCAAATAAACGAATTAAAGTCTGGAGCATCTTCTACTGTATCAACGCTAAAAGTTCCAGTTTTAGCTGCAGTAGTATGCCCACTATAAGTTGCAGTAGCTGTATAATTGCCACTAGCGTTATTTGGTATAAATCCATACCAAGTAGAGCTATCATCATTTGAATTGTATACAATCGAAGTCGAAGAAGTTGTTAGTGTATTTACTGTTGTATTCCCGTATTTAATATCCACGCTTGTATTTCTTGATAATGGGTTATATAGTCCTATCGTTACATTATTTCCTATTATAAAATCAGGGGTTGAATTAACATAAGGATAACTATAAGTTTTTTGGTTAGTTAAGCTTTTCCAAGTATTTGCACTTCCATTTCCCCATAAACCACTATCTTTTCTACAAGGCATAAAATATAAAGAATAATTTGTACCTGCACTTAATCCACTTATTGTTACACTTCCACTTTTTGCATTTACAGATTTAGTTGTATATGAGCTAGTACTTGTTCCATATCTAATAGAACTACATACATCTGCTGTTTGCCAATTTAAAGTAAATGAGGTTTCTGTTTTGCTTGTAATTGACCAAGTTGATGCAGAAGTATATCTAGGTATAGTATCTAATGTAATTGGTGTTGAACCAATACTTACTGTTCCCCAGCTAGTACCTGTTGTATGTGAACCACTAATGTTAATTGATTTAGAACCGTCAGCGTTATGTGGAATATTATTTACCGTATAACTAGCTATCGTTTGTGTAGCTCCTACCGAAGCGTTTCTTAAATCAAAGTGAGCAACTTGACTATATGTGTTGCCATTTATTGTTATACTTACAGTTGTTGAACTACTATTGTTATAAGCACCGTAAGGGTCGCTAGCGTTCTTTTTATAAATCCAATTAACTGTAACATTACTTGTATTAGCAGAAGAACCATTAGAGGTTGAACTCCAAGTCATATAATAACTATATATACTATTATAGTTTCCACCACTAACAGTTCCACTAGCAAATTTTTGAATATCTAATTTCATTAAAGCATTGAATCCCATATTTGATTACCTACTCTCTGTCTATATATTCCAACTATTTCAGCACTATCACTTATTTTTGCTTGAGGTGTTTCCATACCTATATCAGTAAACTTTGTTATTTCTTCATTAGTTCTAGTATTTATCGTTCTAATACCATCGTTATTAGCAGTAAATTGCACTTCTTTATCTGATACAGTTATTGTAATACCCTTTGAGATATTAACTGTATTAGTTACAGTTTCGTTTTGGTTTTGTGAATAAGCAAGTTTTACTGTACCTACATTAAGCATTATATCATATATTTCACAAGCATTATCTATTGTACTAGAAAAACCGACAGTTATTTGATTTGTGTTAATAACTATAGGTTCTATAGGTTCTATTCCTGTTTGAAATAGCGTATAGTCTTCTGTTGCTGTTAAAGCATATTCTTTATCATTTATTATAACTTTACAAGTAGCTAAAGGATTAACAACTTTATAATAAAAACTTAATGTATAATTTCCGTTTGCTACTTTTTGTGTTTGATATAATGTGTTGTTCTGTAGTAATATTGATATTCCATTAATGCTATTATCATTAGATTGCTTAACAACATTACCATACCAGTATTCATAAATTTGCCCTTCTTCTAAAACTGATTTTGCAGAAAAACTTGTGTTTCTTAAAACATTGTTTCCTCCAGCTTCGCTAAATGTGTTTGTAACACCATTTGCAGAGTTTAATATCAATGTTTCAACTTGTCCTGTTGTAGAATAATTTTCTGCAAGATTATTATTTGTTTCTTCAATTTGACCAGCTTGTAATGTAATTTCTGCGTTTACATTATCTATTTGTGTTCTAGCCCATTTTCTAAATGAAGCTTCACCAGTATTAGATACATTTTCTGTTCTTGCTTCTAAACCTATTTGAGTGTCAAATTCGCTCATATTTATTCCAGTATAGGTAAATGTCTGGCTGGCTAATGTTCTAAATATAACAGGTTCATAGAAATCAGTATCATCATATATTTCTATAATATCCCAAGGGTCAATTACAGGATTACCTATTATTTTGCCTGTTTTAACGCTATCTAGCTCGAAATTCTCCAAAAGGTCAAATATATCGTCTATTTGACTTTGCTCTGAAATATAAGGGTTTTCTGCGTTTAAATAAAGCGTACTAGCGTCAAACTCTTCATCAGTTAATGATAAGTTATCTGTATGCTTTTCAAAATGCCTAATTGCATCTTCGTATACTACTCTTTGTATTTTAAAAGGCGTTCCTAACTCGTACTTCTCTACTATGCTAAGAGGTATACGATATGTTATTAAATCATTAAGATAAATAAATATTAATTCTCCATATCTATTAATTGTAGCTATTGCTCCTGCTTGTTCGGCTAAATATGAAATATATTGTGTTCCAGTTATAGTGTTATCATATATTCCTACAATATCATCTTCTCCAAGAAAAGAAGATATGCTAGGAATAGTTACTTGTTGAACAACACCTGCTTTATCACATATATCTTGCAATATTTGCTTTTTAGTAGCAGTTCCACCACCTGAATCAATAAGTGGCTTAGCATCATAATTAAAATCAAATTTAACCCTATTATCTCTTAGTTTTATTGTTATTTTATCTTTATCAGTAACAGGACTATCTTGTATATTGAATACTCCGATAGGAACATATTCATAGACATCTTCTAAACTATCTTTGTCTACAACAGTTCCTATCGAAATTACAACTTGGTCTTGAATTATTGTTTCGTCAATATTATGAAATACTATCTCTAACTCTTGAGAAACAAAATTATCTAAAGATAATCTTTTTTTACCATCATTAGGCAGTATTCGTGATATTCTAGTGATTTTTTCGCAATAATAATCAGCATCTTCTAATTCAACACCATTAAATGAGATTTGTAATTTATTTTTAGCTTGTCCACTATATATTATTTGTTTGTACTCTTGTTCCGTACAATGTTGCAAATTTCTATATGCCATAATACATTACTCCTCTACAAATTGAAATTCTATATCTGTATATATATTATTTAATGGGTCTGTTTTATCTACATAATATTTATGATATTTAACTGTTCCACTTCTATACATTTTCTTTGAAACCCATTTCCATTCAGGTTCATAGAAGAATTTACAATCTAACCATACATCCTTTGTCATATCAAAGAAATCTTTTAGCTCTTTTCCACTCATTACTGATACAGAGAACTCTAAACTAGCAACATTTGCTCTCACTCTATTTCTTATTGCTCTTCCTGCTGTATTAGTATAAGCATCTAAATCGACATCATTGGCACTAGCATTATGTTCAGGTAGTGTGTTAACCCCAGCCACAAGGTAAGGAAATTCGTTATAATTTCCTGAACTTCCCCATGGTCTTATGTATAATTTTGTATATTCATTCATTATAATTCATCTCCTTAACTAATTGTAATTGGCTTTCCGTTAGTTTTAGCCATTCCTTGTAATTGTTCAAGCGTATAGCTTCCTATCTTATGGTTTTCGTCTAAGTAAATATTAAATACTTGAGGCGTTGAGCTTGCAGAGCCAATAGCACTTCTTACAGCATTAAACACCCCATTGCTAACACTGCTAACAATTTGGTCATTATTCATAACAGCTGTATGTCCGCCTATTTTCCCTACCAATTCTGGTCCTTTTTCTCTTGCAACAAACATCTGACCTACTGGTGGCAATCCCCCACCAGCATAATTTGTAATAGGCTGCCATTTACCATTAACAAATATACCACCATCAGCTTTTGTTGTTGCAGAGCCACCAGTAACTTTATATTGAACATTGACAGTTCCATTTACATTCTTTAATGACTTATTTACTGCATCTTCAATAGCTGTTGGCTTAGGAAGTTGATAATCAACATTAACTTTTGGGTTTAACTTTGAAACCCCTTCAGCCCATTGAGTTGAATATTTTAATCCAGTATCTTTCATCGCTTTAGATTGTGCTTCTGTATCTTTAGCGAAGTTTTTAATTTTGTTAGCTTCTTCTTTTATGTTTTTTGAAGATGTTGTAGCAAGTTTGTCAAAATATTTTGTCGCTTCATCAATATTTCCTTTGCTGGCAGCTTTAACCATAGATTCATAATCTTTTACAACTTGAGATGATTTAGAATATTTGTTTTCGACATCATCTTTTAAACCTTGATACTTTATTTTTAATTTGTCTAATGCTTGAAGTTTTTCGTCTGCTGATAATTTATCGCTTTTATTTATTTCTTTAACTTGATTATTATATTCTTTATCAAGTTCGTTTAATTTGGCTTGCTTTTCTGCTTGCTGTTTTAAAGCTTCAATATATGATTCTTTATATGCTTCAGTATAAGCTTGAAGTTTTAATTGCTCTATATACTCTTTTGATTTTATCTTTATGTCAT
>Ga0310786_10011311_pt1 | contig 11140 bp, 7 predicted proteins | sample AusTroGonzalo_MG_FD_203881 | JGI IMG/M metagenome (GOLD analysis project Ga0310786, IMG submission 203881) | Bovine rumen microbial communities from tropical cattle in Woodstock, Queensland, Australia - Gonzalo_03 (v2) (version 2) | ecosystem: Host-associated > Mammals > Digestive system >...
ATCTCGAACATCCTCAAGAGCCTCAATACGGTTCTTGTCGGTAACGCAAACAACATGTGAGCGAAAGGCGCGCGCCACAGATCGTGTGGCGCGCGCGCCATGAGGCCCATCAGAAGGCGTTCATGGCGTCCGTCACCTTCCTGTTGCGCCTTTCGTTGGCAGTCTTGCGCATTTCCTCGCGGATCTGCTCGTACTCTTCGTCGGCGAGTCGGGCGACGGAGTTGTCGCAGGCGGTTATGACGGTTTCGTAGTCGTCCGATGATCCCTTCAGGCATACGGTCACGTAGCGGTCCGGTGCCACGTCGAACGCGTAGCACGGGCGGAACCAACTGCAGAGGCGCGCCCAGGTCTGGTAGCGCTTTTCCAGCGCCTCGACCAGATAATGGCGGCGCCCACTGCGTCCGTCCGGTTCAATCGCTTCCTTGGCGCATGCGCACACCTTGACCACCTTGTGCGTCTTCGGCGTTACGTATACGTAGTAGTCGTCGAATCCGGCGAGTGGCTTTGCGGGCACGAACATCGCGCGCAGGAGCGTCGGTTCGCCAGCTTCCGTTACGGTGTTGGAGACGGCGAACGGTTCGCCGAACTTCAGCCCCATGAACGAATCCGTAGCCACTGCCGCGTCCCCGGAGTCATTCTTGGATGAAGGCATTTTCCATCCGGTGTCGCCCACGTTGTACGACTGCGCGTATTCGCTTGTCGTGGTCTGGAGGACGTTGCCGTCCAGATCCGTGTTCGTCCGCGTTTCGCGGCGGTGCTCGGTGACGAGATTGCCGTTGGTCGTGACGGAACTTTCCACGAACGTTCTCGACACGCTACCGTTGTCGTTCGTCACTATGGACGATGCCGCGGTCTTAGACGTCATGTCCTTCTTTTCCTCGGCGTTGGCAACGCCGCAGCCGACGGACATCGTCAGCGCAAGTGCCAAACCGCAGGACTCGAGAGTTTGAATCTTCATTGTATCGTTCCTTTCTTGTTTGTACTGCTTTTCGGGTTGTTGAAACGCCGCAAGTATATCAGCGGTCTGTTAGGCGCATGTTAGGAAAGCGCACGAAAGTTACTTCATGCTTGGAAGGACGATGCCGCGCAGTATCACCTTCTGGCAGGCGATGAACACGATGGCGGTGGGGATTGAGACAAGCACAAATCCGGCCATGACGCACCACGGCTGTCCACCCATCTGCTGGCTCATCTGGTACATCCATACGGCGAGCGTCCACTTCGATTCGTTCTGGCATACGAGGAACGCCCATTCCCAGGAGTTGTACGCGGCGATGAAGCTGTTCAGCGCGTTGACGGCGAGTATAGGGGTCGTCATCGGCAGGGTGATTTTTCTGAACACCGTCCATTCGGAGGCGCCGTCGATGGCCGCGGCCTCGTAGAGCTCACGCGGAAGCGCATCGAAGAAACCCTTGAGGATGAATATCGACATGCCGTTTGCCACCGTAGGCAGCACGAGCGCGGCTAAGGAGTTGAGAAGACCGAGATCGCGCACAAGCAAGAAACCGGGGATTGCGGTGACAGCCGTAGGGAACGCCATTGTCGCAAGGAGGAAGAGAACGATCTGCTCTGCTCCGCGCAAACGGAATCGAGAGAGCGCGTAAGCGGCAAGCGGATTGACGGTGAGATGCGCGAGTATCGTAAGAAGCACAAGCAGCACGGTGTTGCCAAAGGCGCGTCCGCGTTGGAATAGGTACTGCCCCACGAGGCGATAGTTCGAGAGTGCGCCGCGCAGGAAGTCCCGTCCACCATGCTCGATGAACTGGACGGCAAGCGCCGCGCGGATTCCGGCGGGATCTTCAAGCGGAAACGGAAGGGTACGGCAGATGTAGTCGCCGTCATCCGTCATCCGTTGCCTGTACGAGTCCTTGAATTTCAGCCAGGCGGCGTACTTGGGATCATCTCTCGGAGGCTTCCATGAAGGATGTCCAAGCGGAATCTTGGATTCCGCCGTGAACGAGACGTCGAAGAGGCTACGGTAGCGAACTGGCCATGTGCGGTTGATTTCCTCTAGTGTGGTTACGGAGGAGAGGAAGGGGGCGACGTCGCGCGGATCGTATGTGCATGTGGTGAAATCGATGTCGTGCGTAAGTGTCCTGTCGCGGAACGTTTGCGCCGCGGCCTTCCATTCGAGAAATACGGAACGGTTGGTCCAGGCAGGTTCCAGCCAGGTGTCCGCAAAGCGGCGGACGCCGTCCTCGTCTCTGGCTACGGCGATCCAGCTGTTCCATGCCGCAGGGGCGTCGGGGTACACGTCGCGCGGGAAACGCGGGAAGATCGTGGAGATCGATCGCATGAACCTGTCGCTCCTGTCCCATGCGGCTCGCACGAACGGATCATGCCGATAGTAGTCGTATGGCCCAGAGAAGCTGGCGGCCAGCATGACGAGAAAAGGGTATACCATCGTCAAGCCTCCCAGCGCGAGAAGGGAGTAGACGAAAGCCAGGAATATCCGGCCCTTGCAGGTTTTCCTTTCGGATGGCAACAGTACGCCCATGTGTGAGAAGTATACCATTTTTGCCGAAGTCGTGCCTGGCGTGTTGTCCCACTGTCAGCTATGTGGTATCATGTGAACCGCGGGTTGATGGAAGGAAAGCATGACGGAAAGAGAAGCGAGAATCGCATTCAATATGATTCCGACGGTCGGGGCCGTTACGGTGGCGAGGCTTGCCGCCGAGGCGGGCGGGAGCGTGGCGGAAGCCTATGCCCGTTATCCAGACCGGCGTGATTGGGAAGGGCGCGAGCCGCAGTGGGAACGCGAACTGGAACGCGCCGCTAAGACGAATGTTAAGATTCTTACCGAACTGGACGATGCCTATCCTCCGTTGTTGAGGGAGGTTGCGTCTCCGCCGCTCGCCCTCTACGTTGCGGGAGATCCGTCCGTCCTCTCCTGCCCTGGAGTGGCGCTGATAGGGACGCGTGCGGCGACGGCATACGGGCGTGAGATGGCGGAACGCCTTGCCTCAGGATTGGCCAGAAGGGAATGGGCGGTGTTTTCTGGGCTTGCAGCGGGGATAGATGCGGCGGCGCACCGTGGGGCTCTGGTTGCTGGCGGCAAGACTGCGGGCGTGCTAGGCGGCGCGCTCGACCGTTTCTTTCCAGAGGTGAACCGTGCGTTGGCACGCGAGATGGTGGAAAAGGGGGGATGCGTTGCGAGCGAGTTCCCGTTCGGGAGGCGTCCTGACGCGCAGACGTTTCCGCAACGCAATCGCATAGTCTCCGGCATTTCGCACGGCGTAGTGGCCGTTGAATGTCCGCTTCGCAGCGGCACGCTCATAACGTGTTCTCGTGCGGCGGAACAGGGGCGTCCTGTAATGGCTGTGCCTGGGCGAGTGGACTGGAAGTCGGCCGCCGGGTGTAACCGGCTAATACGCGAAGGCGCCCGCCTAGTGACGTCTGTCGATGACATTCTGGAAGAGCTTACGCCGCTTTCCGCGGCAAAAAGGCCATCGTGTGGGCGTGCGTCGTCTGTTGTGTCCCAAGCGCCGCGTCGCGCGCATTCCGTGGACCGTGAACCACCGCAGTCGTTCACGCTGGAGGAGGCGCTCGTGATGCGGGCGATCCCGGCGGCGGGTACGACGACAGACGCGGTAGTCCGTGCGTCAGGTCTGCCGCCATCCCGCGTGAACACGCTACTCGTAGGCTTACGGCTCAAAGGAAGGGTCAAGTTCCTTCCTGGCAACAGGGTTGTCACGGATGGATTCTGACTCGCCCATCGGTGAGCCCTCGTGTTCTGTCAGTGTTGTTCTTGCGCGTCCGCATATAAAATGCGATAATATTCCAAATGGCGAAAGAAGTCATAGCGCTTGCCCTTGAGGGAAATGTCCTTAGAGGAGTGAAGTTGGTGGAGTCCGGCGGCGGATTTGCACGTCAGGCGGCAGAGGCTTGGTCTCTGGCGGCGGAGAGTGTGGCCCCCGATACGGATGACGCGGCTTTGGATCGGCCCGTCCCCCCCGATGGTGCCTCCGCCGACGCATTGCCGCAAGAGGTTGCGGATGAGGCACAACCGGCCGCCGAGATGCTGGCGCAGGCATTCCATGAGGCTTCGCAGACATTCAAGACGCGCGAGTTCGTACTGTCGGTTCCGCTCTCACGCCTGCTTGTACGTGTCGTGCGTGTGCCGGTAGACGAGCGTGACGACATCATTGATACAGCCCAGAAGGAGCTTGAGGCCGTTTCGCCGTTTCCAGATGGATCGCTTGCCGTGGGCGTGGAAACGGTTGCGGAGACGGATAGGGAGATTGTGGCTGCGGTGGCTGCACTCCCGGCAGAGGCAGCCGGCGATATTTCGGAAGCGCTGACCGCGGCAAAGGTATGTGTCACGAGGACGGATGTGACCGCCTTCGGTCGCCTGCGGGCGTTCTGGCCGCAGATATGTGCCAAGGAGGGTGTCTCTCGCAGGCTTGTGCTGATGAATCTCGATGACGGGTGGGATATCGTAGTGCTCGACGACGGCGCACCGGTATTCTTGCGCGGACTCGGTGCCGAGGCCAAGACGTCGGAGGAGCTGGCGCGCGATGTCACGCTCTCGTTACTGCAGGCATCGGGATTGTCCAAGCCAATCGAAGAGGTGGTGGTGTTCTCCGAAACAAAGGTGGACGACGCGGTTCTCGATAGGCTTGCGACGTTCGGACCCGTTCGCCTGGCCGAGATGTCCGGGGACGAGTTTGAGTCCGCCGAAGGCGTGGCTCAGCGTACTGTTGAAGGCGCGACGTGCGACGTTACGCCAGAGGACTGGGCCGTTGCCTTGCGTGAGGCAAGGTTCAAGAAGAAGATGATTGTAGGCATCTCGGCGGCCATGGCCGTATGGTTGCTTGTCATGGGCGTGTTCTTCGGCGTCCCGTTCGTCTACGGGCAGCTCACGGCCAGGCAGACTGCGCAGTCCAGACGCCATCAGGCCGCATACCGAGCAGTGAAGAGCATTGAGACGAAGCTCAAGATGGTGCAGGGCTACAGCGACCGGGAGCACGGCGCACTCATGTTGCTGAAGAGGATCTCGGATGAATTGCCCGCAGGAGCGCGCCTGCGCGAGTTCCGCTATACGCGCGGTGATTCGGTGTTCGTCCAGGGAGATGTGGAACAGGACTCGGTTGTCTACGATTACAAGAACGCCCTGTTCGCCCTTAGGGATGGGGATGAGGACGGAGCTAAACTTTTTCCGGGAGGCGTGGAGCTCTCGGGCCTGCGGCAGAACAAGTTCAGGCTGGACGCCGTACTGAAGGATCCAGAGGAGGATGAAGCTCCCGTGCGTGCGACGGCGCGAAGGAGGGCGAAATGACAGGCAACCTATCTCTACGGGATCGCGCCATACTTCTGGGCGTCGTGGTGCTGGCGTTGTACGGGCTGGCCGTCGTCCTCTGGTTCATGAAGTTCGACCGTGACTGGTCGAAGTCCATCAAGTCGTATGAATCGGCGGTGAAGACGTACCGCAGGGAGGCCGCGCTTATCGCGAAACGGGACGCGCTTCAGGCCCAGTACGAGGAAGAGCAGGAGAAGATACCGGTGCTTCCTGAGGATAGCCCTTCGGATACGCACTGGATGGCCCTCCTCACCGGATTGGCCGAGAAGCATCACGTGTCCATCAGCGGCAAGAAGCCTGGCAAAGAGGAGCAGGAGGATGTGCTCAGCAAGCTTGAGGTCGAGGTGGAGTGGACGGCATCGTTGAGTAGCCTTGTCAAGTTTCTGTACGCCCTCGAGACCGCTGAACGTGCCATGTTTGACGTCCGCTCCATTGGAGTGGCCACTTCGGGACGCAACACTGGATACCTCAAGGGTAAGATGACGATCTGCTGCGCGTACCTGCGCGAGGAAGGAAAGGACAAATGAACAGATTCATGCTGGCGATCTGTGCGGGGCTGTTTGCCGCCGCCGCTTTGGGGCAGGGCGCAGCACCCGTGATGTCGCGGAGACCGTCGCTGCTGAATAACCGCCGCGCGGGCCCGCCGCGCAGAATCAGGAGAAGGCGGCACCTTCTGCCGACGAGGCTAAGGAGGCGCTGAAGAATGCCCCCAAGGGCACGAACGGCGTGCCGGCGCTCGTCTTCAACCAGGCACCGCTTGAACTGGTGCTGGACGCCTACGCCGAACAGTGCGGCAAGACTATCATTCCCGCCCCAGACCTTCCCAAGAGCACCATTACGCTCAAGTCGCTCGAAGGCCAGCTCCTCACAAAGGACGAGTATCTGGAGGCGATAGAGGTGACGCTTACGATGAACGGCGTAGTGCTGGAGCCGTTCGGCGACAAGTTCCTCCGCGCGTTGCAGCGCAAGACACTGCGTACGCAGGGTAACCCGATACTCCTCGACATGCCCGGGAAGCCGCATCCGGAGAAAGGCCGCGTGATCAGCCAGATGATTCGCCTGGAGCATATAACCGCCGAAGAGGCCCAGAAGGCGATAGAAGGCTTCAAGGACCCGAATGGGCTATTCCAGGTGTTCGAGAGGACGAATACGATCCTAGTCACCGACACGCAGGAGAACATCAACCGCATGCTCGAAGTCATCAAGGAACTGGACGTGGCCACGCCGGTGACCGAAGACGTGTTCGTGCGCCAGATCGAGTACGCCGTGGCGACCGACATCAAGACAGCCCTGGAGACGATCGTGCAGGAGTCGCAGAAGGACACCCAGAAGGAGACGTCCGGTGCGAAGACTTCAGGCGGGCTCGGTTTCGGCAAGAGCGCCCCCTCCTCACAGCCTACACGCCTGCTTAACCTCAACAACCGTCCGGGCATGTCCAAGCCCGAAACGCCGCCGCCTACGCCGAACGCAAACCTCGTGGCGGCCGTCTCGGATGCCGACCGCGGCATGATTCGCGGCAAGGTGCTTATCCTCGCTGACGAACGTTCCAACAAGCTCATTGTCATCACGAACAAGGCGAACATGGACTTCTTCGACAAGGTGATCAGGACGCTCGACGTGGAAACGACGCCCGAGGTGCAGATCGACGTGATCCGTCTCAAGTACGCCGACGCGGAGGACGTGGAGTCCATGCTCAACGACCTCATTGGCGCATCCGGCAATTCCTCGCAGAACAAGAACAACACGAACGCCAACACGCAGAAGGGTGGTGCCGCGAACAGCAACCTCACGCGTGGCACGACGCAATCTCCGCAGCAACGTCGTTCAGGTGCCGCTAGCAATCCCACGTTCCAGAACGCCAACGCCTCACGCCTCGGCGAACTCAACAAGGACAACGTGAAGGTGCTCGCCGACAAGCGTATCAACGGCATCGTCGTGATGGCCCGCAAGGCTGACATGCGCGCCATAAAGGACGTGATTGACAATATGGATGTGAAGCTGAGCCAGGTACTCATCGAAACGGTTATCATAGAGATATCGCTCGGCGACGATTTGAAGACCGGTATAGATTGGGTGCAACGTGGAAGAGAAAGAGTCCCGAAGACGATCAATGTAGTAGATGAGGCTGGGCGCCAGAAATATTGGGTCAAGGACAGTTCCGGTAATCTTATCGGACAGACATACGAAGGAGGTTCGATCACTTATGGCGGAGTGAATTATGGGCCCGATACAAGTCTTCCGGTGACAAAGGTCGTGCATGAGTTGGTCCGCGGCGGTCTCGTAAACAATGGTAATTACGCTCTTGGCGGCGGCGGTAACGGTCTTGCCAATGCCGGTACGGCACTTGGACAATTGTTCACCAATGGGACCGAAGTGGCGGGTTTTGGAGGTATGACGCCAATAGGTGCAGGAGTCAACTACTTCCTGAAATCAGACAAGTTGAATCTCTCGGCAATTATTCAAGCGTCGAAGAAGGATAACCGTGCAAAATACATCGCGTCCCCTGTTGTGATGACAGTGGACAACAAAGAGGCGACGATCGATGCCACGGAAAACAGACAGTTCCTGACGGGATGGACCTCCGTGTCCGGAAGCTATGCCGGGAGTTCTATGCCGTCCCCGAACTACAGCGCGAAGGATATAGGAATCAAAATCAAGGTGACACCTAAAATCAATCCGAATGGGACTGTAATGTTGACGGTAGAGGAGGAATATTCCAGATTTGTGGAAGGCGGGCAATCCATGTTGCAACCTTCGGGAGCGACCTATACGCCCGTTGATGTTGACTTGGCTGTGGAGCGTAAAATGTCGGCAGATGTCCGTCTCGAGAATATGCAGACGGTGGTGTTTGGCGGACTGGTTGAAACTTCCGTGTCGGAGAGCGAGACAGGTATTCCTATCCTAAAGGACATTCCGTGGATTGGCAAGTGGCTGTTCGGATCGGTAAGTCAGTCCGAGTCTCGCAAGGAACTTCTGGTGTTTATGACGCCGTATGTGCTTGACGACGAGGAGGCGGCTCAACTTGAGGCGCTTCGTCGCAAGAAATCGCTCAGCGATCCGCGTCCATGGGAAGATCACGGCTGGTCTGCGTCACCGTTGGCGGATCCCGTCTCGCGCAAGGAGCAGCTGCGCCGCTTCCAGGATGAGTGGCGGAAGCAGGACGAGGAGCGTAAGACGAAGCTTGCCATCGAGAAAGCGAAGATGGAGCGTGCTCGCAAGCTTGAGAAGATGAGCGAGGAGGAACGCAAGGCGTGGATTGATATCCACAAAGAAGAGTTGGAGAAGGAACAGAAGGAAGCGTTCGATAAGCAGGTAGAGGAACAGAAGAACTTGAAGGAGTTTGTCGAGACTCTGAAGAAACAGGATATGGAGAAGGCGGAGAAAGCGGTGAAGGATGCCGATGCTGCCGCAGCGCGCGACAATGAGTACAACAAGTTCATCAAGGAACGACAGGATCAGGGCAAGCCTCTACCGGCCGGAGAGACGCTGAAAAAGGACGCCGAAGCGCTGAAGGAGGCGAAGGCGAAGAAGCCAGCCGCCGAGACGGCGGCCCCACTAAAGGAGGGAGAGTGAGGCCGTTTGACGCCAGCCGCCTGAAGCCAGACGGGGGTACGAAGCTCCGCGCCGTCTGCCGTCTGCCGTCCTTCTCGAAAGGGGAAGCATGAAACACGCACTTGCCATGATTGTTGCCGCCATTCTCGTGGGCGGCGCGGCGGGTGATCAGGTGCCACCTTCTGGTGTTCCTTTCAGTCTGCTTGCAATTACTAGTTCTTCAAATGCAGTTGTTAGCCAAACGTTGGAATCAGGCAATGGACTTTGGTATAAGGCAACGTTCAATAGAGAAAAACCATGTACGATCTGGACGTCGAGTATTACAGGTGGAACGATAACCGGAATTGACGTGTATGAAATTGGAACGTCAAAAACCGGTTCGGCCACCGTGTCATCTCGCTTTACGCAAACTACTGATAGGGATGGTAACCTGCGCCTAAAGAAATTGGCGTCTGCGTGGTCAAGCTCCGATGACCTTTCGTACAACTTTTACTTCAACGTCAAAGGCTCGGTCAACACGAAGTTCACGTTGAATTACCAACTTGCCGAGGTTGATGAGATATTGATAGGTTCAAGGGTGCGGCCTTATTCTTTTGACTTCAAGGTCTCCAGTGCTCCTAAGACCCAGTATGGAACCGTTACGAATGCAGTTCTGGATGCTGGGCCCAGCTCCGGCAGTTTCTATGCTGTTACGCAACTTACGGCGGGCAAACGGTATTATTTTGGTGTTGCCACCAATACGGCCGAAACTACGCAGTTGTCCTTGTCGGATCCAGACGGTGATGAGATTGATATAGCATCGTTGAGGAACTTCGGGCCATGGAATTCGTTTGAAACGAATCTCATTGAACACGTTACGCTCTTTACTAATCTTGAGGAGCACACCGTTATTCAGACCAGAAGTACGATCATCTCCGACGTTGCGTATTCGACGACTAATGAAACGAGCGTTACAGGGGTGATGACTAACGACATTGGGGCTGTGACGGTGGTCACAACCAATTTTGTCACGATAGTGACAGGTGTCGCGACCAACCCTCCGCAACAAATGGCCGTGGAGATTTTGACCAACTATGAGCTTTTTGTGTCGTCGGTTTATACGAATCGTGTTTGTGAAACCAACGTGAACCATATAGGTGCTTGCCGCAGCGCTTGGAAGTTTGTTCCGTCGAAATCAGGACGATATGTTTTTCGTTTCGAAGGTCAGGCAAGATCATTGTTCACCATGTATGACGCTGTGATGTCGGCCAATTCATACGAGGGAGGGATAGTGTTTTCCGAATCTGACGGCACATTCATTCCCGACGGCGGATTTCTGAGCGTGCAGTTGTCGCCATCGCCATTCCAGAATTCAACGCGGATTTTTTATACTGTGGATGGATCGGATCCGCGCTTTGACGGGATAGAATACGAGTCTGTATTGAAGATCTTGTCACCGACTGCGGTTAAGGCGGTTGCACTTCTTGACGACGGGGATTACGGAAACGTGCATGTTGCAAACTACTATCTCCAGAGAGGAGCGATAGCGGAGGGGCTAGGTGTGTCCGGCCTTGATGTTTCCTTCGGTGACGCTGTGACAAACTGGTATGTTGATGTGGAAACTACACCTCAGGGCAGTAATGCTATTAGGCATATCCCCATCGAAGATGACGAGCAGGTTGATTTGACTATGACGTTACGCGGCAGAGGCATGTTTTCCTTTAGATGGAGAGTCTCATCCGAAAACGGGTGGGATGAGGGTATATTCTGTACGAACGGGGTTGAGGTGTTGCGTATAAGTGGTGAAACATCATGGGACAATGGTTTCGTTTCTATACCATTGGTAGGTACCAATGAACTGATGTGGGTATATTCAAAGAACGAAGCGTTCAGCAAGGGAAAAGATTGTCTCTGGATCGCAGATTTCGAGTTCGAACAGTCGCCTGATGGTTCAAGAGAATTGCCGTATCGGTTCGAGTTCGTTGAAGCCGAGAGATTGCCGGGGGTAACCTACGGCACGGTGACCAAGACGATGACAAATGGTTGCTATTACATGGTTTCAAGTCTTCAAGCCGGTAAGAGGTATTATCTTGGAGTGGAGACCGGATTTGACGGTATCTTATTGTCGGGAATCATTCCGCCTGAGGGAGGCATGTTGCCGTTGGGTAATCTCAAGGAATACGATCCTTGGATTTCAGGAACGACCAATGCGTTTGACATGACGGGTATTCCCGACCCGTCCTTTGCGGGGATTTGCTGCAAGGCGTGGAGGTTTGTGCCGCAAATAGATGGGGATTATGTTTTTGAGTT
>Ga0310786_10011312_pt1 | contig 11139 bp, 10 predicted proteins | sample AusTroGonzalo_MG_FD_203881 | JGI IMG/M metagenome (GOLD analysis project Ga0310786, IMG submission 203881) | Bovine rumen microbial communities from tropical cattle in Woodstock, Queensland, Australia - Gonzalo_03 (v2) (version 2) | ecosystem: Host-associated > Mammals > Digestive system >...
AGCATGAGTGTCTTTTACCTCATATTCATATTGCTGACAGCATATTTCTCTTATCGCTACGACAGGATAGAGGAATACGACAGCCACAAGCAGCACAGGTTCTGGCTGATGTGTGGCTATCTGGTGTGTCTGACGGGATTCAGTTATGGATTGGGTGGCGACAAGTTTGTTTATATGGAGGAATTCGAGACCTATCCCGAGACCGTTGAGGAAGCGAAGGACTTCATTTGGATTCAGTTTATGATGAGAGGACAGATGCCTCTTTGGACATTGGTGAACGCTTTTGCCAAGGTGTTCTTCAGGTCTTTTTATGTGGTGCAGCTGATACAAAGTGCGGCGGTCAACATCTCGGTATGTTATGTGGCAAGCAAATACACTCATCGTTATTTCCTTTTCTTGCTTGTATATTTCTTCACCTTACAGTATTTCGTGTTCAACACTGAAATCATGCGCGAAGGATTTGCCTTGGCTTTCGTGCTGGTCGGTATGCATGGATGGCTGACAGGAAAGAAGTGGCTTTATTTTGTAACTTTGCCAGTCGGATTGCTGTTCCATGTTTCGGCAGCTGTCGTTTTGTTGTTTCCTTTTGCCTTTTTTAAGGTGACTTGGAAGACATTGGCCATTGCTTTTTGTATTGCATTTGGCATCTGGCTGTCCAGTGACTTCATTTTGGGTGGGGTGATGCTGTCAGTGTTGGGAGGTATGGGAGCTCTTGTCCAGAAGGTACTGTTTTACTCGATTCAGGCCAGTACCATTTTCGGATTCCTGCGTTCGGCTATTACCTATCTCATCTTTCCTTTCATTATTATGTACACCGTTATGCAGAATGAGCAGAATGAGGTGAGGCGAAAAGGCATGGAACATATGCTGGCATTCATGGTGATGCTGGGTGTCGTGGCAAGCGCTTTTGCTGGTTTTGTACGAGTATTCAACTACACGCGCGTGTTCTATCTTTTCATGCTGGCCGAGTTCATCTATACGATGTTTTGGTATAAAAAGCATCTATTTATCCGACTCTTTACGCTGATGGGGACAGTGTTCCTCATTGTCCTGCAATATATGGTGACCTATAAATCCACGCGAACGCACTACTATGACTACTTCTATCCATATACTTGTATTTTGGATGAAACCAAGGATGTTTATATCCGTGAAGTAGCCCATCAAGAGGCTGTGATGGCAGAGGAGAAGGATAATAATGTCCGCAATATTGAATAAGGAGAAGAAAAGACATGCATATACTGATATCTGCAAAATCATACCCGTCCAGAAAAAATCAGCTTACCGCTTTTGTTGCGGTATTGGCAGAAGAGATGGTGCGTCAAGGTGTGGACGTTACTGTATTGACCACCCAATCCCTGACCACATGCTGGAGACACAGGATTCCCCTTTGTTGGCCTAAAAGCAAAGTGGTGGTGGACACTCATGACGGAAGGCGTGAAATGACCATCCTGAGACCTTTCACCATCACGCTGGGACAGGGACGATTCGGAAAACTATCCCAGCAAATCGACCGTTTCACAAAGGGGCTAGTGGCAAGGTTGCTCAAAGATAAACCCGACTTGATTTATTCGCATTTCTGGATGGCGGCAGACCAAATCATCGATTATGCCATCAGAAACGATATCCCTGCTTTTGTGGCTTCAGGAGAGGATGAGATAGACATAGAGCATTTTGTTGATCCGCTACGCATTGACCAGTTAAGGAAATATACAAGAGGTGTTATTTGTGTGTCCACCAAGAATCGTACGGAAAGTGTGCTGCATCAATTGACCGATAATTCGAAATGTATCGTCTTGCCTAATGCCATCAACGAAAAACTTTTCTATCAAGCAAGTAAGAAGGAAGCGCGAGAGAAACTTGGCTATTCACAAAATGATTTTATTGTAGCATATTGTGGCAGGTTTAATAAAAGGAAAGGTTGCCGTCGGGTATCCGAAGCTATTTCCTTAATTAACAATCCAAGCATTAAGTCTATATTCATAGGGATTCCTGCTGGATCCGATGTGGAAGAACCATCGTGTGAAGGGATACTCTTCAAGGGAGCTCTTCCACATGAAGAAATTCCTACTTATCTGAACGCAGCAGATGTGTTCGTGCTCCCGACCTTGGCTGAAGGATGCTCTAATGCTATCGTCGAAGCAATGGCCTGTGGATTGCCTGTCATTTCCTCTAATCTGCCTTTCAACGCCGATATACTTGACGACAAAAACGCCATTTTGGTAGATCCGATGAATGTGGAACAAATAGCTGAAGGCATCAGCAAACTTTCTATCAACCCGGAATTGCGTTTGCAGATGTCTATAGCAGCATTGGATGCCGTGAAGAACTTGACCATCGAGAACAGAGTTCGCTCCATCTTGCAATTCATTTCATCTCGGAGTGAACAGCCTAATGGCGGAAACTGATTTTTAAGTGGTAGAAACCTGTAGCTTTTCCACCACCCAGATGAACATGCTATAGATGGCGATGTCAATGCCTACGATGTAGCCCGTTGCGAGTCCACCAACATATAGACCATAGTTGATGAGACAGATGGCAACGAAGAAGGTGATGATGACTGCCAGGGTTTGGTGCATGTCGAGTCCCATCTGCATGATGCGGTGATGGATGTGGGTTTTGTCTGCCTCGAACATAGGCTTACCATTGAACTTGCGCCCTAGGGCAACGCGAATGACATCGATGCAGGGAAGGAAGACAAGGGTGAAGGATATGAGCAGGGATTCCTCACGATAAGGGAATCCGAGAGGTTCTTGTGTCATTTGGTATTTGATAGCGAGGTAGGCGATGACGTAGCCGAGGAAGAGGCTGCCAGAATCACCCATGAAGGTTTTAAGCCGACCCACTTTGCCATACATGTTGAAGAAGAAAAAGGCGAGGGTGGCACCTGCCAAACTGGTGCTGATAATGCTAAAGAGATGGGCATGGAGTTCATGATAAAGGTAAGCATAAGAGCCTAAAATGAGGAAGGCGAGTCCTGAAGCCAGTCCGTCAATGCCGTCGATGAGGTTAATGGCGTTGACAATGAGCAAGATGACAAACACGGTGAGGGGGTAGCCAATCCAAATAGGAATCTCATGGATACCGAAGAGCCCATGCAAGTTACTGATCATCAGGTTGCACAATGGGAAGATGAGGGCGGCAATGGTCTGGATGATGAATTTATGGGTGGCCTTCATGCCCTTCAAATCGTCGAAGATGCCGAAGATGTAAATGATGATGGCACCGATAATCATCATTACATTGGATAGTCCGAATACCCAGTTGGTATTGATGGTTTGGTACATGATGATCAGCGTGATGACGGCACCCAATCCTAATGAAGGCATGAATAGCGTTCCGCCCAGTCTCGGTATGCTGTACTTATGCACTTTTCGTGCATTAGGAAGGTCGAATAGCTCATGCGTGTTGCAAAGCCTTACGATGAGTGGCGTGCATACCAGCGAGAATACGAGGCTGATGGCAAAGGCAATGATAATATAGAAGTAGTTGATAGTCATGCTTTCATTCCTTATTGTTTATATAACGTGAAAAAGTGTTATATATTGTGAAGCTTGATTAACTTTTTCTACAAAAATTTTATATTTTTTTGTAAAGCAAATAATTCTACTGACGATGCTAATATTTCCTGAAGTGGAGACGATAGCATTCATTCTTCAGAATCATCGTTCCGCCGTTTAGCTTTTCGATGTAGAAATGGTCTTCTGTGCTGGTGATACCTAAAGATAAGAGAATCTCAATGTCTTCCACGGGTTCAAGTTCATTTTTTGTGATGGCAAGGTAGGGACTATGGATAGTGAGACTGTCACCTTGACTGTTGTAGTGGAAGAATATTCTCTGGTTGCTGTTGTCAATGTCTCTCACTTGCAATAATTCGTCTTGTATACCCCAATAAATGTAACTGTAAGTCATGTCACAGACGCCCTTACTGGCAAGAGTGTCGATTTGGCGCAGTTGCCAGTTGCCGTCCATCTTGCCGTTGTCCAGCACTTCCAAATCACAGGCAGCGATAAGGATGCAGGTAAGGAATAGGTAGAGAATCTTTTTCATGTGTGTCATCGTTCGAATCTTAATGTGAGCATGCCGCCTGTATTGTTTTCCATCAGCTCTCCACGGTCGAAACCGAAAGCAGCACCAATGCTAAGTCCCTTGTAGATAAGGTTGCTGGCATCGTAGCAGGCTTCCAATCCTACACTGACATTCCGCTTAGGATTACAGTAGGGCAAATCGTAAGTGCCGAGACCTTCCTGCCATGAGGCACGAATACGATAGTGAAGATCTTTTGTGGGTTGTCCAGCAATCCCCATGTGCCATGCTGTGAATCTGTTGCACTCGAACATGAGACGGTGGCTTTCGTTGTAGATGGGGGAACGGTAAAGTGGATTGCCAAGTGTCTGTCCCCAATGCTGCCATCCAGGTTTGAGTGAGTTGTTGTAGTAGTTATCCACACCAGCAATCTGGGTGGTGACATAAGGATTGCGGTCACTATAAACTGGACCACTCTGGTAACGGGTATAGACATACTCCACAACAGCATCGGTCACCCATTGGAAGTTCTTTAGATGGATGTCCATTCCGAGCATGATATCTTTGAGTGGATAGACGATGTAGCGGTTGTCTTTTTTCTTAATTTTTCCATTCTCGTAGGCATAGCCATCATAGTTGAGGTGAAACATGGCGGAATGGTCTTCGAAGAAGTGGTCAGCATAGAGTCCATAGCGTGCAGCCTTCGTGTCGTAATTGAGTCTGAGAACCCAACTACCCAACATGTTGCCTTCGGTGTTTTTGACACTTCCGTCCGTAGCATCGGAACCTCCACCTATCATGGCGTGCCAGAAAGACTTGATATCGTGCTTGCTTTTTATCTGCTGGTACCCATCTTTGACGCGTTCGTAGTGTGTGCCGCCAAATTGTGATGCCATCTCCAAACCTGCTTCGACATTGAAAGGCTTCTCCTTCTTGCCAAATCTCAGGTAGATGGCTTTGGTGTGCATGAGCACATCCTGGTCGTAATGACTTTTTCCTCTGACAAAGTTCTTTTGAAAGTGATTGTCGGTCAGCATTCCGAAAGCAATGTGTCCCTTGAAACCGAGGAAACCTTTGGTGTAGGGGATGTCCCAATAATCGGGTAGGGCCAACCTCATTTCTGGATAAGGTCTGCCATTAATGCCGAGGGTTTGTGAACCGCTGCTGAGTTCGTTGTTCTTCAACTGCATGGGCTGCTGCTTCTGACCGATGGTGAGTGTCCCTTTCAACCATCGCACATCCGCATAGAGCTGCTGCACGAAGAAGTCGCTGGTGTGGTTGAAGGGAACGGCCAAATCAGCACCATATCCGATATCCCAATGTCTGGCAGAATCATTCTCTGCGCTTCGAAACACGCCTCCACGAATGTAGGCAGAGTTTCTTTCCACAGAGGGTACCCCATATCGATTGGCTGTGAGCCAGAAAGGGGCATGTTCCCCATCAGAAAGCGTGCCTGACATCTCTATGGAATAAGAAATGCCTCTGCCCAAATCTGGCGATTGGGCAAAGGCATGAAGGGTTATAGCCAATAACGATGTCAGAATAACTTTCTTCATCTTGACATAATCAAGGATATTTGCTGAAGCCTCCTTATTTTGCGAAAGCGACAGCGCGAGTTTCACGGATGACAGTAATCTTCACCTGTCCTGGATACGTCATCTCGTCTTGAATCTTCTTGGCGATATCTGCACTGAGAGCATCGATTTCTTTATCCGAAATCTTGTCAGCACCCACGATGACGCGGAGTTCGCGACCAGCCTGGATGGCATACGTCTTGGTGACACCAGGATAACTTGCTGCCAAGTTCTCAAGATCATTCAGACGCTTTAGATATGCCTCGACAATCTCACGGCGTGCACCAGGACGTGCACCGCTGATGGCATCACACACCTGTACGATAGGAGCTAACAAAGTGGTCATCTCCATCTCATCGTGGTGAGCACCGATAGCATTGCAGATGTCTGGTTTCTCTTTATATTTCTCTGCTAATTGTGCACCATAAAGAGCATGTGGAATCTCAATTTGCTCATCTGGCACCTTGCCGATGTCATGCAACAGACCTGCACGGCGAGCCTTCTTGGGGTTGAGACCCAATTCTGCAGCCATCACTGCACAGAGGTTCGCTGTCTCACGAGCATGCTGCAACAGGTTCTGACCATAAGAAGAACGGTACTTCATCTTACCCACGATGCGTACCAACTCTGGATGCAGACCATGTACACCCATATCAATGCAGGTGCGTTTACCTGTCTCTACAATTTCGTCTTCCACTTGCTTCTTCACCTTGGCAACAACTTCCTCGATGCGGGCTGGGTGGATACGTCCATCGGCCACCAACTGATGAAGTGCCAGACGGCATATTTCACGGCGGATAGGATCAAAAGCACTGATGACAATGGCTTCTGGTGTGTCATCCACCACGATTTCAGTACCCGTAGCAGCTTCCAATGCACGGATGTTACGACCTTCACGACCAATCACGCGGCCCTTTACTTCGTCAGATTCGATGTGGAATACGCTGACAGAGTTCTCTACAGCTGTTTCGCTGGCCACACGCTGAATGGACTGGATGACAATCTTCTTGGCCTCCTTGTTGGCAGTCATCTTTGCCTCGTCCATGATTTCATTGATATACTGTTGTGCCTGGGTCTTGGCTTCGTCCTTTAGAGACTCGACAAGTGCTTCGCGAGCTTCTTCCGTAGTTAGACCTGAAATAGTCTCCAACTGTGCACGCTGGTCACTGATGAGTGCGTCCAGTTTCTCTTGCTGCTTCGAGAGATTGATTCGCTGTGATTCTACCTCATTCTGCTTTTTCTGGAGTTCGTCACTTTGCTGATTCATGGTGAGTTCACGCTGTTTCAGCTTGTTCTCGTAGGCCTGCATCTTTTGGTTGCGCTGGTTGGCCTCTTTGTCCAGTTCAGATTTTCTGTTTAAGAACTTCTCCTTGAGTTCCAACTGCTTCTTCTCCTTGAGTGCTTCTGCCTCAATTTCAGCTTCTTTGATAATTTGGTTGTACCTCTGCTTGATGATGTAGCGGAATAGGGCAAAGCCCAAGAATCCGCCTAAAATCAGGCAGCCAATCGCAATGCTTATTGTTAATAATATATCCATGTTAATGTTTTTAATTTATTGGGTTTTACAATATAGAAAAAGCACAATTCAAGTCATTCACATCTGGATAACTATGTGAACACCTGAAATTGTGCCTTAAAATCTCGTGATAGGGAAACAGCCTACATGTTTATATTGTATATAGCTGTCGCATGTCCTACTTGACGTCGAGTGATTCTATCTCTTTTTCAAGGTCATGCATCATCTCTATGTATGGCTGTGTATCAGTCCTATTGGATGCTCTTACGGCTTCTACAGACGTGTTGAGCATTGCCATTACATAGTACTTGTCATTGGTCAGGTTAGGATAAGCATCGCGCAATCTTTGAATGCGGCGCTGTATGCTAGATGCAGCGTCACGGTATACCTTCTCCTCTTCAGGCGATGAAACTAGAAGAGGTAGCTGGATACCTTCAATCGTTACGTTGATGTTTAATTTATTTGCCATGACAGATGTATTGTTTTTTATCGAGAAGCATCTTCTTCACGTATGTTTCAGAAGTACTATCCCTCTATATCGCTACCGTCACCTTCTGTGCCGGTGGATAGGATGCTGATGCATTTGTTGATTTCACGAACCAATCGTGTGATTTTCATCTTCGATTCCTTGATGTCGGCATCGCTGATTTCAATCATTTTGGCCAATTTCAGATTGTTGTAATCATTCTTGCTCTGAGCCAGTTCGGCTTTGAGCTTTTTGATTTCCTCTTCTTTGCCTTCCAGTTCAGCGTACAGGTCGGCATTTTCCTGCTTAAGCACACGGAATTGAACGAGGACATGACGTACCTTCGCTTCAAAGTTTTTCAATGACTGTCTTTCTTCTGCTGTCATGATGAAAGGTTGTGTGCGTTAAACGCGGATAACGAATTTTTATGCAAATTTATAGATTTAGGTGGAATTAACCAACCTTTTAGGCATTTTTTTTCTTGTTCATCCTTATTTTTTCATCTTGGCTTGAGCCTTTGCCACTTCTTCATCAGATGGATTAGGCTCCTTTTTTGCCAATGTAATAAGGTTATAAACATACTCCTGTATCCATGCCTCACTGAATCCCAGCATCTGCTGGTATCGGCGTACGGAGAATACAGATTTTCTCACACCGTCATCATCCCATGTGTCCTTAGTTAGGATATCATGCACGGTGCTGTCTGTCAATTTCTTCACCATCTTCTTCATGAATCCAGGAATGCGGAACTTCCATTTCAGGATGTTGCCCACCAGCATCATGGTGTCTTGGGTGAATCCCTGAAAAGCATAAAGGTAACGGCTCACGTCATTCTGTGTACGGCATCCCTTCTTGATGCTTTGGTCTATCTCCTTAAAGAAGCTGTCACTGATGCCATACAGGTCTTGGAGCATCTTGGCACATGCCTTTTTCTCACCAAGTCCCAATTTGTTATTAACGGTTGCTACATGAAGTGTGCGCTTGAAAGTTAGCAGGTCTGGTAAGGCTGATAGATTGGAGATGCCTAAGTTGGCTGCCAACACGCTCTGGAAGTAAACACGAATCAATGTCATGAAATCTTCCATTCCACCCACATTTTCCTTCTTTTTTCTTTTGAAAATATCTAAGAAAGCCATGTTTTTTGTTCGGATGCTTGTAAAGTTTTTTGATTAATTTTTGCAAAGTTACAGAAAAAAAGGCATATCAAAAGCATTTTGTGGATATTTTGTGTCTTTGTTGCGGCAAAATGGACTTTTTCCTGTTGAAAGTGATAAAAACACGATGGATATGGCCAAAGGTGCTTGTGATTGGTGACAATTTTAAGGAAATAGTTTTCCATGTGAAAAAATATCGCTACCTTTGCATCAAATCTTCTATACGATGAAAGTAATTACCAAACGAAATGAGCATGGCTGCATGGTACCAGGATGGTACGATGCGGATGACCTCGTATTGGTGAAGAGATATAGTATTTAGACACAAACGTATGGATTCCCAAATAACCCTCTTAATTATCTACATGTTGTTGTCGTTGATCATTTCGGCGCTTTGTTCTGTGCTGGAAGCAACGATTCTTTCCACTCCGATGTCATACGTGACCACCCTCGAGACGCAAGGCGCCAAGGGTTGGGAGCGTCTCAAGCAGTATAAGACCAACATCGACCGTCCTATTGCTGCCATTCTCGTGGTCAATACCATTGCGAATACGGTAGGTGCATCCCTCGTCGGTTCCACGGCGGCTGGATATGCCTCTTCCCACTTTGCAGCATCCGACCAGACGAGCCTCTTCGTCGGCATTGTGTCGGGTGTGTTCACGTTCCTCATCCTGGTGTTCTCGGAGATTGTGCCCAAGACAATAGGCTCCACCTATTGGCGCAAGTTGGCTTTGCCTGCCAGCAGTATTATACATATATATATAATAATAACCTATGTGCTGGTCATCATGCTGGAGAAGATCACGCATGGTTTGGGCAATGTGTCCGGTCAGGAGTCTGTCACCCGCGATGAAGTGGCGGCGATGGTGACAGTGGGCACTGAGGAAGGCGTGCTGGAGAAGAAGGAGAATCGCATGATTCAGAACCTCCTGAAGCTCGACAGTGTGGCTGCCCACGAAATCATGACTCCGAGTGTGGTGGTGGCGATGGCTGAGGAGGAGATGACCCTGAGCGAGTTCTACCACGACGAAGAATACAAGAACTTCTCACGCATCCCAGTCTATAAGGGTGAGGAGAGCGACTATATCACAGGCTATGTGCTGCGTCAGGAGATTCTGGAGCGTTTGGCAGAAGACAAGTTCGACACCAAGCTGGGTGATTTGGCCCGACCCATCCTGTCTTTCTCCGAGGATGAAGACGTATCGACCATTTGGGAGAAGCTCCTCGAGAAGAAGGAGCACATCTCCATCATCATCGACGAATACGGAACCCTGCGCGGCATCGTCACCCTGGAGGACGTCATCGAGACCATGCTCGGCTTCGAGATAGTTGATGAGAAAGACGAGGTGGTCGACATGCAGGAGCTGGCGAAAGCACAGTGGAAGCAGATGCAAAAAGAGCAGCACAAATAAGTGTTACTCTTTCTTTTTCAATAGAAATGGATGTCCTCAATCGTCCTCGTCATGCACTTCGTCGACAGCGATGAGGCCAGCGCAATCACAGGTGTTGCGAACACGGATGGCACGAATTGGACGGATGCTGAGGAGTTTTTGAGACAATTGCTGGTGTCGAGAGCAGAAGATTGGGAGATTTCTTGTCTTATCCCCTTTCTGTTTGGTGGAGTGAAAAGAAATGTGTAACTTTGCCGGCGAAAACATAAAACGACAATGATATGGCAAATGTAGCAACAGTGCCCGCACAGGGGCAGATTCTGGTCAACATCGAAGACATGTCGCTGCTCAAGGACATCAAGAAGGCCATCAGCATGCTGAAGGGCGTGGGCAAGATCACCCTGCCGCGCCGCAAGCGCTATTCGGCCTACGAGCTCTCACTGCGCGACATCGACGAGGGACGTGTGTACAAGTACGACAGTCTGGACGATCTGATCAAGGAGATAGAAGGATGAGCAGCACGACCAGGAGCTCATCCTCGTGATGCTGAACACGGGCTCGCACTCCGACCTGTTCAGCAAGAAGTACAAGAAATAATAAGCGAACACGGATTAAGCGAATCCGCACGAATAATATATAAATGTATAGAAAACATCGGGAGGACGCGCTCAGCATCCTCCCGAATCTTTTTATGCGTAAGAAGCGACGGCTCTCCCCAGCCTGTCCGACTTGGGCACCAGATGAAACCGCTTTGCAATGTAGATGAGCATGTCGAGCGACGTGCCCAGGTCGTACGGCGACTCCCTGAACGCCTTCCAGTCCAGGTTCAGACGCAGCGTTTTCCCGCTCATCGCAATGTCATGACAAGCGGGCTTGTCCTTGCAGAAAGCCACGAACTCGCTCACAAACTCCTCCGCATATCCCCCCTTCTCATCGAAAATCCTCGCATTCTCTTCCGGCTCAAAGCGCATGATGATTTCCACTCGCTCCTTTTTCACCAACGGCGTCTGCT
>Ga0310786_10011313_pt1 | contig 11137 bp, 6 predicted proteins | sample AusTroGonzalo_MG_FD_203881 | JGI IMG/M metagenome (GOLD analysis project Ga0310786, IMG submission 203881) | Bovine rumen microbial communities from tropical cattle in Woodstock, Queensland, Australia - Gonzalo_03 (v2) (version 2) | ecosystem: Host-associated > Mammals > Digestive system >...
GAATAGGAAATCCAATATCCGGAATCTTTTTGACGAATACGGCGTTGACGCCATCCTTTTAGCCTGCAACATGAGTCTGCTCTACGTGAGCGGACGCATCATCAGCGGTTACATCTACCTGAGCCGTGACGCAGACATGATGTTTGTAAAGCGCCCCAACAACCTTAAAGGTGACGGTATATACAGCATACGTAAACCTGAACAGATACAGGAAATCCTGATACAGGCCGGCATCCCCGCCCCTGCCACGCTGGCTCTTGAGGCCGATGAGCTCACCTACAGCGAGTACACACGCCTTGCCGCCTGTTTTCCCAACAGCAAAATCCTTCCTGTAGCTACACAAATCATTCACAGAGCACGCACCATAAAATCGGCCCTGGAGCTTGACATATTCCGCCGTACAGGTCTGGCCCACACCAAGGCCTACAACCGCATCCCCTCACTGTTCCGCCCCGGCATGACCGATGTGGAGCTATCCATTGAGATTGAGCGCGCCATGCGCCAGGAGGGTATGCTTGGACAGATACGTATATTCGGGCAGTCCATGGAGCTCTTTATGGGCAGCCTCCTGGCCGGTGACAACGCGGCAGCCCCATCACCCTATGACTTTGCTCTGGGTGGTGCAGGTACCGATGCCTCACTCCCCGTTGGCGCCAACGGCACACCGCTCCTGGAGGGTCACAGCCTGATGGTTGACATAGGCGGTAACCTCAACGGCTACCTTAGTGACATGAGCCGCACCTACTCAGTAGGCAGACTGCCGGACGAGGCTTATGCTGCTCATGAGGCCTGCCTTGCTGTGCAGAAGGCTTTTGAGGAGAATGCCCGACCGGGCGTCATTGCCCAGGACCTCTACCAGATGGCTCTGGAGATTGTTACCAAGGCCGGTTTTGCGGATTACTTTATGGGAACCGTACAGAAGGCAGGATTCATCGGTCATGGCATCGGCCTTGAACTCAACGAGCAACCGGTGTTTGCTCCACGCTCCAAGACCAAACTTGAATGCGGAATGGTGTTTGCATTGGAGCCCAAGATCGTTCTTCCCGGCATCGGCCCCGTAGGTACTGAGAACTCCTGGATTGTAAACTCTGATAATCTGGAAAAGATCACTCTCTGTCCCGATGAGATTATTGATCTCGGCTGATTGCTCATTTCACCAGAAAGGTGGTTACAGAGTTGGGGGCTAAGACAACTTCCAATTTTTTTTCTTTAATCTTACCAAGGTCGGTCTCGGCCCAGTGTTCACCGTCGGCAAACTGTCCGGCGGTTCTTATTTGACGAACCTTGCCTTTTACCTTGAAATCTGACAGGTCAAAGGTGATGGACTTTTCCTGGGCGGTGGTGTTGGTGCAGACTATGGTGAGCTGTTTCTTGTTTATGGCAGCCAGGGCCTTTACTCCCGATCGGCGGTCTGTGGGGCAGAGAATAAGGGTGGAGCCGGGACGGATGTAACGGCTGAACTGACCGAATGCGTAATACTTTTGGGTAAGCAGTATCTCGCCGGTGTCGTGATTGGCGCAGGCGGTGCCCCAATAGCCGCCGGCTGTGCGCAGGGGGCCTCCGTCACGGCGGCCCTGGTAGCCGTCCTTGCTTATGTGGGTGTCTATTACCTGCCATAGTACCCAGGCCGATGGTTCAAGAGCCTCTATATCAGTAATAATCTTCTCTGCAAGCCACAGGCCGGCAGCCATCTCACCGGCGTTCTGACCGGCGGTTCCGTTGCCGTCCACCTCACTCATCCAGAGGTTTATCTTCTCGTCCTTGGCCAGCTGGCCCATCTCACGGATGCTGTTGGTGCCGTAGGTGTGCACGCTGATGCGGTTTATGGCGGCACGGGCATCAGGGGTTAGGGTTTGGATCTCCTCTATCTGCTTGCCGGGGTTGGTCTCATCACTGGTGGTGAGGATTACATCTTTCAGGCCGTAGCGGTTCAACGCCTCTTTAGTGAGAACAAGCAGTTTGGACTGAGCCTCACCTGCATCGATATGGCAGCCCTCCTGCTTATAATTCATGGCGGGCCAGTAGTTGGTGTTGGGCTCATTCATAGGTGATACGCTCTTTACCTTGAGTTTCATCTCACGGGTCATATAGTTAGCCACGTGAGCCATGTACTCGGCAAAGTCATCGTATTCATCGTCCTTTATGTTGTTCTCCTCAGCCTTGAAGTTACCTGTGGAGCAGCCGCTGTTGGTCATGAAGTATGGCGGTGAGTTGCTGAATATCTCCAGATAGGCATCCTGTCCAGCTGCTTTCATTGCAGCTTTAACCACATTCAGCTGGCGGGCATCGGCAGTATAGTCATATTTGCGTTCGCCGGTTTCGGGGTCAATAATCATCCAGCCGGGAACATCGCTGTCGGTGCGGGTAATATGATGATGCGTAGGGTCATCACCTCCACCCACGTTGTAGCGCATAATGTTCAGGCCAAGACCCTGCTTGGCATCAAAGAACAGCGCTGCACTCTTGGCTGTAAGAGTCTCGTTATACCCGATGCGGTTAGCCCACCAGCACAGGCTGGTACCCCATCCTTCCCAACGACCTCCGTTGGTCTGGATAGCGTTATCCATCGACACCTTAATACTCTCAGCCCGGCAAACCAGACTGGTAGCCAGCAACAAAACAAATGCGATTCTTCTCATAACAGCGCGAAGATAGCACAAAAGGAGCGGACAACTCCGCTCCTTTTTTATCTGATTAGTGTTTATTTCAGAACTTGAATGAGACACCTACACGAAATGAGGGGAACCAGTTTGCATAACCGCTCTCCGCCATCACTGCAAAACTATCAGTAAAGAAGTAACGGCAACCTACAAATTCTTCCCACAGAATGAATGAATCAGAGGTTTTTACGTCTTTCTCACCATTCCAATACTCCCATGAATGAATACCAAAGCCAGTGGCAACTGTTGCATGAACCTCAAATTCAGGAGTAATATTAAGGCCGTAAGTAGCACGGGGCGTAAAACCGAAAGCTGTTTCATGCTTGTAAGGAGCGCTGAAATCAAGCTCACCACCAATGGTGAAGTGACCCTTCCACCATTCATCGACAAGGACATAATCCAATGAAACAGAACTACCAAAACCAGGCAGAACACCGATATTTGCATTGGCAATCATTGTACCCTTGGACCACTGGGGAGCCAGTTCAGCTGATGCACTGTAAGAAACTATTGCCAAAGCGGCAACAGCCAGAATCTTTCCAATCTTTTTCATATTTCAATTAAGTTTAAAAGGTTTATCACGTAATCCGGGCAAAGATAAATCATTTTTTTAATATGATATCTCCATTTGACAGTGAGCACAGTCAAAATGCAGGCGGAAACGACGTCTCTCCTGCGACAGCAGATACAACGGCTCATGAACCTTGATATCCTGCCTGCGGTTCTTGGCGCAGATTCCCATGGAATTCTTTATGCAGTGACGGCAGAACATTATCACCGCACTATCAGGAGCGGTTTTCTCAAAAGCGTCATCAATACGCTGCACGCCATGGTCACTGTAAAACGTGCGGGCCTGGGCATTCATCACGTTACCCAGATATGTAAGTTCACGGACCGGGTACTCCACCTTTACTCCCGATGCCTTTCCCTGCACCGGACGCACGTATAAATTCATGCGGATACTCTCCAGTTCTGTAGTCACCTGACGGCGCATGTCAGAGAGCAGTGATGAAGGAATGAACCTGTCGCCATCAAGCTTTATATCAATAGTCTGAGCCTCAAAACGGGTACCACCTAATTTACCCAACTGCGTACGAATATTGTTCTCCTGCGGTGTGCGGGCATCCTCTTTCTTCCAGTCCTGTGCAATCGAGGCCACATTCCCGTCCTCATCAGTCATGCTTACACGGTAGCCGGCGGCGGTCTCCTCAAACAGGATATCGACGCGAATCTTCCTTACGGAACTCTCCTTGGCGAGCGTCTTCTCAAACTCCTGGTCATAGTTGCGGTACACATCGGTGCCCGCTGCAATTGAAGGCATGTCACCGCTCTCCAGATATAGGAATATGCGGCCGTTCTCAACACGGTTTACACGATACCCTTTCAGCTCTCCGTCCTGCCCAATATAGCACAGGCCGTCACCATTATGGAACGGTTTGTTTCCTGATACGGTAATGAAGCCGCGGCCTGCTATGCGCACCTGCCCCATAAGCTCGCCCTTGGATTTAGGAGTGTTGGGCGACCAGATATCGGGCTGGCGACCATTCAGGAAATAGTCAGTGAACCCGCGGTTGAAACTCTTGTTCACATCGGGCGTGAACATGTATTCACTGTGGCCCGATGAAGCACGGTAGTACTCATTACGGCGTTCCAGTATCCTGTTTACCGCATCACTGTATGCGGCTGTCACATTCTTTACGTACGATGTCTCTTTCAGACGGCCCTCTATCTTAAATGAGCAGACACCGGCATCCATCAGTTCCTCCAGACTCTCCATGCGGTTCATGTCACGCAGTGAGAGCAGATGTTTACCCTTTACAATGACATTGCCGTCAGAATCAACCAGGTCAAACTTGAGACGGCAGAACTGGGCGCACTCACCACGGTTGGCACTACGTCCAAAACAGTATTGCGAGGCATAGCACTGCCCGCTGTAACTCACGCAGAGAGCACCGTGTACAAAGCACTCAAGCTCCACATCCGGACAGGCCTCATGTATGGCGCGTATCTCATCAAGTGACAGTTCACGCGCCAACACCACGCGTGTAAAGCCGCAGTCTGCCAGGAAACGCACCTTATCTACGCTGCGGACATCGCACTGCGTGCTGGCATGAAGCGCTATCGGGGGCAGTTTCATGCGCAAGACCGCCATATCCTGAACCAGCAGGGCATCGGCTCCGGCCTCATAAAGCTGCCAAATAAGCTTCTCGGCATCGGCCAGTTCAGAATCCTTGAGTATGGTGTTTACGGTGACATATACTTTGGCACCATAGAAATGGGCAAAACGGGTAAGTTCAGCTATATCCTCCACGCTGTTGCCGGCAGCCTGGCGCGCTCCAAACCGTCCGGCACCGATATAGACCGCATCGGCACCATGCTTTATGGCCTCAATGCCGCACTCCAGATTCCTGGCGGGTGACAACAGTTCTATGGCTCTACCCTCTTTCATATTTACCATATACGTACCCTGTTAGCGGGTGCAATATACATAGAATCCTGTTCCGTTATACCGAATGCCTCATACCATTCATCAATATGCGGCAACGCGCCGTTCACACGCAGACGGCTTAAAGAGTGTTCATCACTTTTGGTTTGCTGCAGAACCATCTCATCACGACAGTTCTCAGCCCACGTACAGGCATACGCGATAAAGAAACGCTGCAACGGTGTAAAGCCAAGTTTCACATCTTTCTGATTACATGACTCACGGAACGCCTCAAGAGCTACCGTCAGGCCGCCGTGATCAGCTATATTCTCACCCAGGGTAAGTTTACCGTTGGCCTTTATGCCCGGCAGCACCTCTATTCCACTGAACCAATCTACCAAAACCTTTACGCGGCGGTTGAAACGGCGGGTATCGGACTTACTCCACCAGTTACACATATTGCCGTCCTTGTCAAACTGACGCCCCTCATCATCAAACCCGTGGGTCATCTCATGACCCATGATGGTTCCTATGGCACCGTAGTTGAATGCATCATCGGCCTCCATGCTGAAGAACGGATATTGCAATATTCCCGCCGGGAAACATATCTCATTGATGGAGACGTCATAATAGGCGTTTATTTCCTGCGGGTTCATGTACCACTCGGTAGGATCAACAGGCTTCTTGAACTTACGCTCCACCATATCGTTCCAGAAGTAGCGGCTTATGGAGGCACTGTTCTCAAAGAGTGATTTTGCAGGGTCAATCTTCATCTTGGAGTAGTCACGCCACTTGTCCGGAAAACCTATCTTGAACTTGAAGGCATCAAGTTTTTCAAGTGCCAGACGGCGGCTCTCATCGCTCAGCCAGTCCTGAGCCTCAATGCGGCGGGCAAGCGCACGTTTAAGATTATGGAACATCTCTATCATGCGTTCCTTAGCTCCCGCGGGGAAATACTTCTCCACATAAAGGCGTCCCAGAGCATCGCCAAGAGTTCCGTTTACGGCCGATGTAGCTCGTTTCCACATGGGTTTGGGTTCCTTCTGTCCACTCAAGGTACGCCCGTAGAAATCAAAATCGGCATCATCAAAGGCCTTACCTATACGTGTGCCGTTTGAATCAAGCATCTGCCACTCCATAAGGACCTTCTGATCCTCAAGCGGTTCATCATTCAGAACACGGATTGCCTCCAGGATTGCCTCCGGTTGCCCTACATCTACCCACTCTACTCCGCCAAGACCAAGTTTACTGAAGAAACTCATCCAGTCAAAACCAGGCAACTGCACATAGAGTTCTGCAACAGACATCTTGTTGTAATTAGAGGCAGGATCACGCAGCTGGACATTGTTTCGTGAAGCTTTGGCCAGGCGTTTCTCTATACGCCATATTATACGCATCCTGCGTCGGGCCTCCCATCTGCCGTAACCGGCAAGCATCAACATACGCACCACATGTTTCTTGAATGCCTTACGTATGTTCTGGGTCTGACGGTCACGGTCTGTATAGTACTCCTTGTCACCTAGTGTCAAGCCACCTTGGCTCAAACCAACAATATTGTTTTTACTGTCCTTGAGATCAGGGCCTATGCCCACATCAAAGTAACCGGTCACCCCGTAAGGATCAAGTTCCAGCATCAGATTGAGCAGTTCCTCTCTGTCAGAAACAGCATTTATGCGCTCCATATAAGGCTTGATGGGTGCCAGCCCCTCACGGTCACGGCGTTCAGTATCCATGACAAGGTTATAAAGGGCAGCAATGCGGGCGGCATCACTGCCCGGAGCATTGTCCTGAGCGGTGATGCCGTCAATAAGATCCTTGAGCTGCTGACGGTTCAACTCAGCCAGCTCATCATATGTACCGTAACTGGAAAAGTCATCAGGCATAGGATTGGCATCAAGCCATCCCCCGCAACTGAACCTGTAGAAATCCTGACCGGGGCTTACGCTACGGTCAAGGTTCTCCTCTTTTATACCAGCACCTTTAAGCACGGATTACCAGATACGTGCTCTCTTTTCAGGAGCCAGATAAAGTGCGTTATCCTCTGTTATGCCGAATGCATCATACCATGCATCTATATGCGGCAAGGTTCCGTTAACACGCCAGCGGCCCAGGGCATGGGGATCACTCTTGGTACGGTTACGGATCTCCTCATCACGGATATTGCCTGCCCATACACCTGCGTATGCCATAAAGAAACGCTGTTCCGGGGTAAAACCGTTAACAGTTTCCAACGGAGCATCCTTTGTGGCGTTCTTGAATGCCTGATAAGCTACCATCAGGCCACCGTGGTCTGCAATATTCTCACCCAAAGTGAGTTCACCGTTACCGTTCAGGTCAGGCAGTACCTTTATACCGTTAAAATGATCTACAATAACCTGAACATGCTCCTTGAACTTATCGGCATCACCCTCAGCCCACCAATCGGCAAAGTTACCCTCCTTGTCAAACTGACGGCCCTGGTCATCAAATCCGTGAGTCATCTCGTGGCCGATTACAACGCCTATGGCACCGTAATTGAATGCATCATCGGCACTCATATCAAAGAACGGATACTGAAGTATTCCGGCCGGGAAGCATATCTCATTGGTTGTGGGATTATAATATGCGTTCACGGTCTGCGGGGTCATGAACCACTCAGTGTTGTCCACCGGCTTCTTGTACTTGCGCTCCACAGCATCCTGCCAGAAGAAACGGCTCACTGCAATATTGTTCTCAAACAGGGTTTTAGCAGGATCTATCTTAAGTTTTGAATAATCCTTCCACTTGTCAGGATAACCTATCTTTACATAGAAGGCATCCAGTTTCGTATGGGCGTATGCCTTGGTGCTGTCACTCATCCAGTCCTGAGCGTCAATACGCTCACCCAGAGCTATCTGCAGGTTCTTTACAAGCGTTACCATACGCTCCTTTGATGATGCCGGGAAGTACTTCTCAACATAGAGTTGTCCGATGGCCTCACCCAACACACCGCTCACAGTTGACGTGGCACGTTTCCACCATGGCTGCTGCTCCTGACGTCCGCTCATGACCTTGCCATAGAAATCAAAATTGGCCTGATCCAGTTCTGTTGTCAGCCTTGAAGCTGCATGGTCTATGAGCTGCCACTCCATCAGAGCCTTGTGAGCCTCAACAGGCACCTGAGCCAAGATAGCCTCCACCTCATGGATAGGCTCAGGCTGACCTACATCGACAAAATCACAGTCACCGATGCCCAACTCATCAAACATCATCTGCCAGTCAATGCCTTTATAGTCTTTCTTGAGATCGGCGAATGACATCTTGTGATAGTTTGCTGCCGGATCGCGCTGCTGAACCGCACTATATGACTTCTCAGCAATGCGGGTCTCTATCAGCATCACATCCTCCATCTTTTTCTGTGCCGTATTCTCATCAAAACCGCACAGGGTGAACATACGTACTATATGTTTCTTGAATGCCTCACGGATTGCAGTCGTAGCCTCATCGGTATCCAGGTAATACTCCTTCTCGCCGAGTGAAAGACCGCCCTGACCCACACTGACCAGGTTAGACTTGCTGTCCATCATATCGGCACCTATTCCTATGCCGAAATAGTTACCGGCCAGGCCGTTGATATCCAACTCCACCATAAGCGGAAATATCTCCTTGCGGTCTTTGACAGCCTCAATCTTTTCAATCCAAGGCTTGAGCGGAGCAAGTCCCTCATTGTCACGACGGGCGGTGTCAAGCACCAGCTTATACAGATCAGCTATCTTCTGTGCGTTTGAACCCGGCTCGTTATCAGCAGACACGATATCATCAATAAGGCCCTTCAACTGCTGACGGTTATCCTCTGCCAGCTGGTCAAAGCTGCCAAAACGTGCATACTCGTCAGTAAGCGGATGAGCTGCATTCCAACCTCCATCGGCAAACTGGAAAAAATCATCACCCGGAACAGCACTGGTATCAAGATTCTCAAGTTTGATACCTATTCCCTGTTTTGAATTGTTACAAGACAACATAGTAATTCCTGCAAATGCAATTGTGAATAATGAAATCTTATTCATAAAATATCATTGACTAAATATTCTCGCCTTCCATCATGGCCTCCTCCCAACGTTCCTCAGCCTTGGCAAGATCATCCTTCAGCTTGCCGTATGCCTCAAACATAGCCTGATTCTGCGCTCCTCCGGGAGTAGCCAGCCACTCTTCAATATCCTTTATCTCTTTCGATATGCGCTCCACCTCCTTCTCACAATCCTCAATCTTTTTCTGGATCTTGCGCTTGCGGCGTTCCTGCTCCTTTCTGGCCTCATAATCCTCTTTTCCTGCCGATGCCTTATCCTGCTGTGGCTGTATCGCAGGAGCTCCCTTCATACGGCCGATATCAGCCAGGTTGTCCAGATTCTTTTTCTGCAGGAAATCATAGATACCGCCCAGATGCTCGCGGACCTTGCCATCGGCAAACTCATAGACCTTGCTCACAAGCCCGTCCAGAAACTCGCGATCATGACTTACCACGATAACCGTTCCGTCAAATGCCTGAATAGCCTCCTTGAGCACATCCTTTGATGCCATATCCAGATGGTTTGTAGGCTCATCCAGAATAAGCAGGTTATTGGGCGTAAGCAGCAGGCGTATCATGGCCAGACGGCTGCGTTCACCTCCGGAGAGTACCTTTACCTTCTTCTGTCCGGCCTCACCGCCAAACATGAATGCGCCAAGAATGTCATTGATACGGGTACGTATAGGCCCGGTAGCCACATTGTCAATCGTATCATGTACTGTCAGCTCATCATCAAGCAACTGCGCCTGGTTCTGGGCATAGTAACCTATCTGTATGTTATGACCTATGGTGAGAGTTCCGTCAAACGGAATCTCACCCATGATGCACTTTACAAGGGTGGTCTTGCCTTCACCGTTACGGCCCACAAAAGCCACCTTCTCACCGCGCTTTATCGTAAGATCCACACCACTGAAAACAGTGTGTTCACCGTAGCTTTTGGCCACGCCTTCACAAATCACGGGATAGTTGCCACTGCGGATTGCAGGCGGGAACTTAAGACGCATGGTCTTGTTATCCACCTCATCAATCTCAATAGGCACAATCTTCTCAAGTGCCTTGATACGGCTCTGTACCTGTACGGCCTTAGTGGGTTTGTATCGGAAGCGCTCTATGAACTCCTTGGCATCGGCTATCTCCTTCTGCTGATTCTCATAGGCACGGAGTTGCTGCTCACGGCGCTCCTGGCGCAAAACCACAAACTCGTTATACTTAACCTTGTAGTCATATATCACACCGCACGATATCTCAATGGTGCGGGTGGTAATGTTGTTGATGAAGGCACGGTCATGGCTGACCAGTATTACAGCATTACAGCGCTTGGCAAGAAACTCCTCAAGCCACTGAATGCTCTCTATGTCAAGGTGGTTGGTAGGCTCATCAAGCAGAAGCACATCAGGATGACGCAACAGGATCTTGGCCAGCTCTATGCGCATGCGCCAGCCACCGCTGAACTCGCTTGTGGGTCGGTCAAAATCATCACGGCGGAATCCCAAGCCAAGCAAGGCCTGCTCCAGTTCCGCCTGATAATTACCGCCTCCCATCATCTGGTAGCGCTCGCTCTCACGGGTAAAACGGTCTATGAGAGCGTGATACTCCTCACTCTCATAGTCTGTGCGCTCCACCAGCTGGTTGTTCAGTCTTTCAACCTCAGCCTGCAGATTGTGCAGGTCTTCAAAGGCGGTCTCGGCCTCCTGTCTTACGGTGCGTGTATCGGCCAGTTTCATAACCTGCGGCAGATAACCTATGGTCATCTCCTTGGGTATGGAAACCGTGCCCGATGTAGGTTGCTGCAGTCCGGCAATGATCTTAAGCATGGTTGATTTGCCCGCGCCGTTCTTACCCACCAGGGCAATACGATCCTTGTCACCTACCACGTAGCTGACATCATGGAACAGAGGTCGGGCTCCGAACTCTACCTTAAGATTCTCTACCGAAAACACCTAGAATTCTTATGCGAACAGTTTTGCAGGATAAACGCCCTCCTTTACAAGTTCTGCAATCTTATCAACCACAACCTGACGGTCATCA
>Ga0310786_10011315_pt1 | contig 11137 bp, 3 predicted proteins | sample AusTroGonzalo_MG_FD_203881 | JGI IMG/M metagenome (GOLD analysis project Ga0310786, IMG submission 203881) | Bovine rumen microbial communities from tropical cattle in Woodstock, Queensland, Australia - Gonzalo_03 (v2) (version 2) | ecosystem: Host-associated > Mammals > Digestive system >...
CGCTCACCAAGCGACCTGGCCACCAGCACGGAGCCGCCCATACCCAAGAGCATTATCAGGAAATTGAAGAAGATGACTACTGGTGTTGTCAAATTAATTGCAGAGATGGCCTCCGGTCCGATAAACTGACTGACCACAATTGCATCTGTGGTCATCGCAATCTGAGAAGCCACAGACGCCAGGATTGACGCCCACATAAATTGGTGCAGGGCTTTGGTAATAAGGTAGTCTTTCTTCTTCCCCTCTTCTTGACTTTTCATGCTCTTTCTTTAAAGCTTGAATGAGACGGTAGCCATGACATTGCGTCCCTGTGCCCGATAGGGTACGTAGAACGAACCTCCGATGAAATAGGATCTGTCAAATACATTATCGCAATCAAGCGACAGCTGAATCGCATCACGATAGGAGTACTTAAGCCCTAAGTCTACAATCGCATTCCCACTGAGTTCATAATCTTCACTGCCAGTTACACGGCTATTGGCTTTGTTGAGGGTCTTCGTACCGAACTTAAAGCCTGCATTCAACCACAGCAGATGATTCCCGATGTTTATGAGCCGCTTGCTGCAGATGAGGTTGGCTGTGAATGCTGGAATGCTGTAGATTTTGTGGTCGATATAATAGTAGCCTTCAGCCTCCAGCGGGCGTAAATAAGTCATGTTGGCATCGATACGGAAGGAAGGGATGCTAAAACTCAGTTCTGCCTCAGCACCAGCCACTTTCAGACTACCTGAGTTGATGTATTTTTGTGAAGTTTTGTCAGTACTCGGGTTATTTACGACGATATCTGTTAAATGGTTGTAGAATAAATTAACGTCGTAAATGAGATGCCAGTTATTTATTCTTCCCATGAAGTCGAGCTGTATGGCATTCAAATATTCTGGCATAAGGTCTTTACTTCCTCGTGCTCCATCAGAGTTGTTTTGACGAGTGAAATATGTCGCATCAACAAATGCGCGCGAAAAGGATAGTTTCGTACTGAATATCTCATTGGGAAGGTAGATTAAAGCTACGCGTGGAGATAGAGCAAAGACATTTTTTCCGTTAGTACGATTCTTGTTGTCAAGACGCAGACCTGCATTGAGAATAAATTCAGGAGTAAAATAGTGCTTACCCTGAATAAAGGTAGAAAAACTACTCTCACTGCCTATATGTAAAATGCTTTTACTTTTTGGATACGTCACAATAATCTTTGTAAATTCCTCACCTAATAGAAAATCATTGCTTGATAGTTTGAAGTATTCGAACTGAGCACCCAACAGGAGATTTCCTTTCATGTTTCCAAGCGTATAGTTGGCATCACCCTTGATTATGCCACCAATCGTGTATTCTTGAAAATTTACATATTGAAAGACACCTGTGTAATACTTAGTTTGTGGCTTTCCATCAATAATTATTGGATCTGCATTGTCATCATATACATAAAGCATCAAAGAATCATCAGTTACAGACATATAGTCTTGTATGTTAAACCAGTCGCCGTAGGTTGATATATTGAGATTGATTTTTCCTATTTCTTTGGTGTACCCTAGCTCCAGATGTTTTTCGTTGATAGTGTATCCAGGGTTTGCCCCCTCTATGGTGCGATTTGCATCATAATTATAAATCTCTCCATACCAAGAATATTGTGGTACTAGTTTGCCGTTCTTCATATTAAACATGAAATTGAAATCCTTCAACTTCATGTTGCAACCAATGTCATAAGATGGTTTTTCCGTGTAGCGACCAACATAAACATAGCCGTCATGTTTAGTCATTGAGTAGTCTGATAATCTGGGAATATCAATTTTTTTACCTTGGGATGTATATAGAGAGGCCCATGCCATGACATCTGCATCCAATAGGGTGGTGCCTGCGATAAAATCGGCACGATGGGTGCCGTATGAACCATAACCATACTTACCCTTAATGCCACTCACATCGCGTCCGTTCTTGGTGATGATATTCACAACAGCGGTCAATGCTACGTTACCATACAGAGAAGAAGCAGGTCCGCGCAGCACCTCGATATGGTCAATTTTTTCCGTACTGATAGCGTAATCTAACTTGCCGTTATTTGTGGTGCGCATATTCAATCGGTGTCCGTTTTCCATAATCAGTATTTTTTCCTGACTGGCTGTATATACACCATGCATGGATATATTCGAGATAGTACAGGCAGAAACCTCATTCAGGCCAGGCACATAGGCTGCCAGAATCTGTCCGATACTTTTGTTATTGCTCAGACGATCAATCATCTCACGGGTAATGACTGTAACTGGCACAGGTGCCTCGTTTATACTCTCAGCTTGACTGGAAGCCGTGGTGATGGTGGCGCTGCGACCAGACTTTAGGAGATTAACCATATCCTCAAATCGTATAGGATCCATGGTAGACGTATAATAAGGATTAATATCGAGTAACATTGAGGCATAACGCTCGGATTCCTCGAAATTGTCCAGTGCTAAATGGCAGAGTGAGAGAAGACGCAGAGCATTCTGCTTGGCATTACCTTGAAAAAATTTATAATTCTGCTGTAAGATGTTGATGGCTTGTTCAATTTGTCCTAATTGATAAGCACTTTCTGCTTCAGCGTAAACTTGTCGCATCTCGTTGTTAGACTGAGACCATACTGTGGAAGTTGATAGCAACATAGTTGCGATAAGGATGATATGCAAGTTCTTTCTCATAATTCTTTTATATAAAACTTTGAGTACTCTGGTTCAAGCATAGTGAAATGATCAGCAGGTATAGGTATCATCTTCATTTGCGGTTGTGACTCTTGCCAACGTTGCAAATAGATTTCTACCTGGCGATTGAAAGTATCAATGTCGAGTATCAGTTTATTGACTGCTAAGAATGGCTGCATGGCTCTAAAGAAAATGACTTCACCATTAAATGAAGGCATTGGCTGGCCATCAAGAAGTGCTTCTACACGTTTTTGCTGTTTTTCCCAGTCGAAAAGCTTTTGTTTGCGCTCTGGAGGCATTTGTTCAATGGTACTCTGTGATGGCATCATTTGACGCACCTCTTCGTCGGTGCGGAGAGGAGTGTTCAAAACAAGAACTTTTGGTGATTGGCCAGTCTCCATCTGCCATTGAGCAGCACAACGATATGCCAATTCACCACCATAACAATGGCCTGTAAACGCATAAGGAGCGACATCGATAGGAAGCATATCATGCAGCATTCGTACGTATTTGGTTACGACTTCGGTTTTTGACAGGTCGTAAAATTCTTCATCAAAATAATCATCAATGGAAGCGAACATAAATACCGAAAACCTATCTCTTAAAGCTTCGAAATAATTGTGTACCTGATGGGGGGAGAATCCCTGAATAGCAATTACAATGGGTTTGTCTGGACGGTATTTGTTAAGCCAACGTCCAAATGTTAATTCTTGATTAGCAATGTTACGTATGGTTTTGTTATTTAAAATGTCGTTAACCATCAGCTTTAGACCTTTTTTCTCAGCCATAGACGATAATTTAATGGCAGAGAGTGAGGTCAAACCCAATAATGTCAAATCGTCATTGACACCGAAATCCTTTCTTTCAAGAACCTCCTTGACGATATTAAACAACTTTTTCTCATTCTCGTTGGCTGGAAGTATATGTTCGCTTATGTTGAATTCACTCATCATTTCATCAGACAATAAGGCTTTCTTATCTATTTTTCCGTTTGGCGTTAATGGCATCTTGTCTATTCTTATCAATTGACTGGGCACCATATAATTCGGCAACTCAGCTATCAGTGTTTCCTGAATAGCTGGCAGCTCTTTGTTGTCTTCTGACGTATAATAGCCAACTATAAACTCGATGTTTCCCTGTTTGACTACATCAACGGCAGCGGAAACCACACCGGGACAATGACTCATCTTGCTCTCTATTTCCGCCAATTCTATCCGGTAACCATGAAATTTAACCTGATTATCAATACGACCAATATATTCAAGTAAGTTTTCCTCGTTCCAACGGACGAGATCACCAGTGCGATACATCTTCTGGCCGTTTAGGAAAGAACAGTCAACAAAAAATTTCTTTGTTAATTCATCTTGTTTCCAATAGCCGCGGGACATCTGACGGCCTATGAGACAGAGTTCACCAACTGTCCCACGGGGTACAAGACAACCTAGATTGTCTACAATGACGGATAATGTATTAGGCGCAGGTCGTCCGATAGGGATATTGTTATATTGTCTTTGACTGTCTATTTGATAGAAACTCGAGCATACGGAGAACTCTGTAGGACCATAACAATTATAAAGTTTCATTGTCGACGGAACCCGAAAAGTGGTCAGTTTTTCACCACCAACCATTAGGAACCGTAGTGGCAGTTCATAATCGTTCATCATCATCATACCTATTTGTGTGGTTAATAGCAGACCGACGATATGATGATCTTTAAAATAGCGATACATGCCATGAAGGTCCATCCGTAAGGAGGATGACAAGATATGCAGGGTGGCACCTGAGATCAGCGGGGGATAAAGGTCGAACAATGAACCGTCGAAGACGAAGTTGGTATGTATAGCACATTGCTCACCCGCTTTCAGCTCTTCTGTTTTTTTCAGCCAGATAACGAAATTCATCATGGCTTCATGTGTGATGGTCACCCCTTTGGGCTTACCTGTCGTTCCCGACGTATAAATCATGTAGGCGAGTCCTGATGGCTGCGCAAAATTGACAGGATAATCTGATGGGTCATTGAAATCAAAATCATCTATGAGCAAAAGTTTCTCTCTTGGATAATATTGCTCTGTCTGACAATTTTTCAACAAAGTACTGGTGGTGATTAATATGTGTGCCTCAGAATCGTCCAGCATATAGGCGAGACGTTCTCTAGGGTAGTCACTGTCAAGCGGAACATAAGCGCCACCAGCTTTGAATACAGCGAATACAGCAATAAGGAACTCCTTACGCCTTGGCAGCATGATAGCCACAAAGGTATCAGTGGTTACACCTGCCTTTCTGAGTGATGTGGCCAATACATCTGACCTTCTATCCAGTTCGGCATAGGTGATTTCTGATACCACATCAACAATGGCAATGTTATCTGGAGTAAGTATTGCTTGACGGTGGAAAAGATCCACAATTGTCTCGGAACAATCGTAGTCTAAATGCTCGCCTGTTCCTAATGCTATGATGGCCTGCTGCTGATCATCAGTCAGGATTGGTAGTTCGCAAAGACGCTTGTCTTTGGATTCTGGATGTAGGAAGCCTTCAAGTATAGTATTATAGCTATGCATCAGCTGTTGGATGAATGGCTGAGTGTATTGATTGCTTTGGTATTCGGTGTGCAAGATCAGTTTTGCATCGTTGCGAAGGAGCTCAAAAGCCAGATTCTCTCCAGTTGCATTTTCCATTAGGGGCTGATAGGTAAACAATTCACAATTGCTTGACATCAAATCGCCTTGGTAAGCAAACAGGATATGGCTGTTGATTGCATTGTTCATGGCCTTGACTTCCGCAAAGGAGAATAGACTGTTACTCATACTGCCCATTAACTGTTGCTTGGTGGTCTGGAGCAACTCTCTGACAGTCGTATTCTGATCCCATTTGGTATATACTGGCAATGTCTTAACGAGCATGGCTACAGTCCGTTGGGTCTTCAAATTCTGTCGCCCTGAAAAGATTGTTGCAAATAGCGACTCCTGAGCATGTGTGTTTACACCTAACAGATAACCGAATACTGTTGTCGTCAGTACGTTGGGAGTGACTCCAAAATACTCGGCTGCATCTTGCAATTGATTGTAGTCAACAGAAAGTTCAAGATGCTCTTGTCCATAGGTAATCTGTGGTTCCTGCTTCTCAGGTACAGGAATAGAAGAAACCTTTATGGTTTCAAATTGCTCCTTGTACCACTTCTGGGCAGAAGTGTATGCATCAGTCTTACGTAGTGACTCTTCTTCTAAAGCAACTTCAAAACCAGTGAATTCTTCTTTTTTGATGGGTAGTTGTTCATATGCATCCTTTAAGTCTTGAAGGAAAATGTTGAAAGACATTCCATCAAAGACGATATGGTGGAAATCAATAAACAGATATGATGCTTCCGGAGTCTTCAGAATACGAATACGGAAAAGCCGGTCATTGAGCAAGTCGAAAGGATATATTAGTTCTGGCTTCAGCTTTTCGAACTCTTGCTGAGTCATAGTCTCCACGCTTTGTTGGTAAGTTTCAGCATCATTTCGCAACTGTCTTGGATTCCCTTGGTTATCAACATACAATCTGGTTTTGATAAATGGATGAGCCTCAACAACTGTTTCGCAGGCTTTGGAAAGCTGTTTTGCATCAATGGCCGGATTAAGTTGGAACAACATGCCATTGTTATAAGCCACTTCGCCCTGACGAGACATGCACTCCACGTAAATACCTAATTGAGTTTGACTTAGCGGATAGTCTTTCTGTAGTGCAAAACTAACTTGTTTGGTATTTGCACAGGCCTCAGCAATCTTCTTTGGAGTGCGATTCGCATATATCATTCGGGAAGAAAGCGAGAGCTCCGGACATAGCGTTTGGACTTCCATCACCCTTATACTATCACCGCCAAGTTCAAAGAAATCATCGTCAATGCCAACATGGTCAATGTTTAGCGCCTTTTCAAAGGCTTCACATAGTTGACGCTCTGCATTATTTGTAGGTGCAGAATATAGAGGTCGAACGATACTATCTTTCTTCTCGACAGGAGCAAGCAGTGCCTTACGGTCTGTCTTTCCACTCGGAAGAAGTGGGAAGCTTTCCATTTTTACAAAGTAAGCAGGAACCATATATGCCGGCAGCTTAGAATGCAAAAATTCACGGATAGTATCTTCTGATAAGTTTCCATTGGCAATATAATATGCGCATAAGAATTGTCGGTTCTGAGAGGAAAAACCCTTAACGATTGCATTCTTTACACCATTTATTTGCTTTATAATCGCCTCTATTTCACCTGGTTCAACGCGTTGACCATTGATCTTTACCATCCAGTCTTTACGATTGACATAGATGATATTACCATCTGGTTGTTGACAAACGATATCTCCTGTATGTAACCATCCACCGCGATAGAGATTTTCTGTAAGTTCTGGCTCTTTATAATAACCAGTGGTAAAGGGACCTCGAACACATAATTCGCCTTCTTTCCCTTCAGCTACAGGCTTTTCCTTTGTATCTAAAATACAGTACTCTACATCTGCATCAGGTTTTCCAATAGGCGTATTATCGTATTTTTTGTCTACAAAAAAGGAAAAAATAGCACCACCAGTTTCTGTCTGACCGTAGCGATTATAAATCTTAAACTCTGAAGAGGTTATTCCTGAAAGTCGTTCGGCAGCTGCAATGACAACTTTCAGATGGGCCGACTTGTTGTGAAAATAGCTGAGGGCTGAGGGAGGAATAAAAACAAACTCTATCTTGTGCTTGGCCAGATAGGTCTCAAACTGACGAATATCCTTTATGATTTCTGATGGAATGATGTTTGCTATGCCACCTTTGAGTATAATTGTATATAATTGCTTACATGCTACAAAATACATGGGAGCCGTGATACCAACAACGTTAATATTTTCTTTTTCCATGATGGATTCATCTGTCGGGGGAATTCTAAAGGTTGAAAAGGTATCCGTCACGCCTTTTGGAGCTCCTGTACTTCCAGACGTATAGAAAAGTGCATTAATATCTTCCTCATTTGGGAGTACATACTTTTCTGTAGGTTCTGTCTTCATCATTGCCTGAATGACTTCGTCATTAATCAATAATGGAGATTCGCAATGATGCATGATGTATTTAATGCGGTCTTTGGGGTATTTATCACCCATTGGGACAATAGCATGTCCTGCTAACCAAATGCCGATTTCGACTACTACATACTCCACAGAAGTTGGCAAACAAATGCCTATGAACGAGTGGGGAGGATATTTTTGTTGTTGAAGGTAGCCTGCAACTCTGCAGGCCATTGTAAATAACTCTTTATAAGTGGTCTGTCGTTGGCCATTCTGGTCAACGACTGCTATTTTGTCTTCATTCGCCTTAAATGAATCCAAAAGCCTGATGATGAACTTCGCTGTGTTTTGTTGCGTCATTATTTTATAGGTATTGTAAATGTAAAACTGGCGCCTTGGTTTTCTTCGGATTCAAATGTTATTTTTCCATGATGTTTATTCTCAATAATATCACGCACAATATTCATACCAAGACCAGTTCCTTCGCCTATTGGTTTCGTTGTGAAGAAGTTCTCAAATAGCTTTTGTTTCACTTCATCGTTCATACCAACTCCGTTATCAGTCATTGTGATGATACAGTTATTCTCTTGCTTGCTGACACTGATGGTTACCTCAGGCTTGTAATCTGAAGGAGCATCCTGCGATTTCTTCCATAATGAGTAAAACGCATTGTTCATGATGTTAAGAACAGCACGGCTCAAGTCCTGAGGAATTACCATCATCTGAGGGATGCCATCTTCGTATTGCTCATGGATGCTTGCATTGAAACCTTTGTGATTGGCACGCATGGCATGATATGAGAGCCATACATACTCCTTGACGATTTTGCAGACGTCTGTAGGGAGATACTCGTTCTCCTTGCCCCTGGAAACGAGAAGTATACCCTGAATGATGCTGATGGCACGTTCACCATGCTCCACAATCTTCGCCATGTTCTCTTTCAGGTCAGCAACAATGTCTTCCAAATCCTCACGATCCTCTTCAGGCAGCTTGTCTTCGTTGTCTTCCACAATCTCCATAAGGTCTTTCAGCAACTTGTCAGACATCTTACTGAAATTGATTACGAAGTTGAGCGGATTCTGAATCTCATGGGCAATGCCGGCACTTAGCATACCTAATGAGGCCAACTTTTCCTGCTTCTGTAATTGCTCCTTGAGTTGTTCGATTTGTTGTTCCATATGTTTATTGTGTTATAGCGGGCAACGTGATAGTAAACTCGCAGAATTCGTCTTTAGTTGATTTCACACTGATCTCGCCACCATAGTTCTGTATAATCTCATTGCTGAGGTACAGACCTACACCAGAAGCCTCGCCTGTGGGTTTGGTGGTGAAGAATGGGTCGAATATCTTATTGATGATAGTCTCCTCAATACCGATACCATTATCATGTATGACAATAGTGATGATCTTACCATCAGAATCGATTTTTGCTGATAACGTTGGGGTATAGCTGGTACGCTGAGCTTTCTTTACAAGGGCGTAGATAGAGTTTACAAAGAAACTCATGAACGACTTGCTTAACTGCTCTGGATTAGCCTTGATGACAATCTCCTGGGCCGGTATCTGGAAATCGACAACGATATGGTGTTCGGCAATTTCCTTGGCATAGTATTTCTCCAACATCTCCTTATCCTGTTTAAGGATGGCAGTAACTTCAGTATCCACAACACCTCCTGTACGGTCTTTCAGCATCTCTTCCATCGCTTTCAACGTACGTGTGGTGTTCTGACCATGTTCACCCACTTTCTGCAGATTACCGCCAAGCATCTCCAGCACATCCATTGTGTCTTCGAAGTTCTCCTCGTCCATGTTAGGCTTATCGTCTTCTATATTCGCCTTGACATCCTTGACAAGACCTTCAGAGAGTTTTGCGAAGTTATTAATATAGTTCAGCGGGTTCAGGATACGGTCAATAAGTCCCTGTGTAAGCTTACCCACTGTAGCCATCTTCTCCAGTTTCACCACCTGATTAGTACGCTCCTGAACAAGCTGCTCCAGTCGGATCTTATCATTCTCGAGTTTACGAAGTCTTAACCTTACCATGAGATAGACAAGGGCCGACAGGAGGATGAAATATACCAGATACATGTACCATCGCTTATAGAAAGGTGGTACGATGTGGAATTTAATGGTGACAATGTCAGATTTACGGTTCATAGCATCCTGTGCCTGAACTTTGAAGGTGTGATTACCATCAGGTATGTTATTGAACTTGGCGTGGGTATCGGCACTCCAAGCGCTCCACTGACCATTGTCCAGTTGATATCTATATAATGTAGTACCTACGATAGACTGATAGTTTAGCGAGAAGGTAAATGTCAGATTGTTCTCAGAAGAACTGAGATTCTGGAGCTTTTCAGGCATGGTGCCGAAACCTCCCCATAGGACACTGTCGCTATTTAGTACGACAGAACGGATGAAAAGCTGTGGTTTTATGGATGACAACGGCTCTTTCGCCTTAGTGTTGATAATCGTAATACCATTGTCATTGCCCAGCCATATCTCATCTTGGCGTGTGTAAATAGCTCGGATAGGCATCTCCTGTACAGGGAACAGCAGTTGGTCCAAATCGGAAAGTCTCTTGCCGTTCTTCCATTGGTAGAGTCGCTTACCCTCATTGTCCGTAAGCCAGGTAATACCATTGCCGTCAGCTACCGAAAGCAGTGGGTAGTGGAAGGGCTTAGTATCCTCTGCGCTGACAACGATTGCTTCTCCACCTATCAGCACAACTGTCTGCATCGTTTCTGACTTATTACCAGACTTATAGGGCAAGAACTTATCTGTGTTAGCTTTCTTGTAGAACACCTTTCCGTATAGGCTCTGAGCCCAGATGGTGCCCTTGTTGTCTTTCAAAATCTTCTGGGCATTATCCATATTGCAGACTTTAAGGCGTTTTCCATCTGACTGAATCAGGTATACACCATCGGCCTCGCCGCTATAAATCTGGGAACCATCTTCCAACAGAGACATGGAGCCGACTATCGTCAGTCTTTGAACCTTACCGTCTGGATAGAGTCGGAAGATACCATCTTCGGTTGCAGCCAACAGACCATTACTGCTTTTCTTCAGGTCCCAACAGGCATGTGGCACTTGTGTAACCTTTACAAAGCGCCGTCCCCCCTGACGGTAGAGGCCGTCGTCGGTACCAGCATATATCTTACCTCCCATCTCACTGATGGAGAGGACGGTGCCAGCAAGTCCTTCATTATTGGTAAAACGTGAGTAGGCTGAAGGTATCTGTAAAGCGAAAACACCTTTGGCGGTGGCAGCCCATAATTGATTGCGTCCGTCGTATGACATGTAGACGATGTCGTTGGAACAGAGTCCATTGGCATCGGTAACCGTATAGAGTTCCTCGTTCTTGTCGTTGAGGATGGCAATTCCTACATTTTTCTTGATGACAGCTTTAAATCCGTAGTTTAACGGTTCTTCCATGACGATATCATCCTTGACAACGTT